>Ga0208193_1000137_pt1 | contig 50502 bp, 46 predicted proteins | sample June2015DPH_17_2_FD_184716 | JGI IMG/M metagenome (GOLD analysis project Ga0208193, IMG submission 184716) | Peatland microbial communities from SPRUCE experiment site at the Marcell Experimental Forest, Minnesota, USA - June2015DPH_17_10... | ecosystem: Environmental > Terrestrial > Soil >...
TTGGATATGTTTTAATGAAACGCAATACTAGTACGCGGCGCGTTTGGCGATTGTCTGCGCTTCATCCCGTTCACCTCGTCCCTCCAGAGTCGGCTGGGGTAAGCTTCACTCCCGCGGATGCCGCGGGCGGCGCTTCGGTCTTCAGACGCTTGCGCTCGGACCGCGTCCATTGATAGAGCCGATCGACATCGGCGTCGGAAAGCTGCGCCTCCGGGTGCAGCATAAGGTAGCGCTGCGGCGGCATCCCGTGGTTCCGCACCAGGCTCCCGATTTCGGAGAGGATTTGCCGGCGTTGGTCAGCGTCGTAGTCGCGCCATCGCGATAGATTCATGTGGCTGCGCGCGTCGTGCACATCTTTTTCGATCATCCACGACATGGGAGCGACGTAGCTGTAGAGCGGCCACGCGGTCTTTTCGGAATGGCAATTCTGGCAAGACCTGGAAACGATGTCCATCACCGGGGATTCCACCGAGGCGCCAGCCAGGAGAGGCTCCGGGGACGCGCCGCTCTTCATGCTGCCGAAGGGATGCACCATCGAGGCGAAGCCGGCGGCGCCGATTAGCCCGAAGACGATTGCGAGTGCACGTTTGCGTTTCGCACCATTTTGTTTCGCACCATGTTGTTTCACAACAGTTTGTTTCGCAACAGTTTGTTTCACACCATGGAATACACCGCCAGGCGGCCGATTATTCCAACCGAAAAAGGGGAATAAAGATGCCCGCAAGCTGGTCTTTCCGGTTGGAGGGTACTTTGAAAAAGACAATTATTCACGATCATCAGAAGGACGGGATCGACCGCCGCGGATTTCTGCAATGTATGGCATGGGCAGGCACGGGCGTGGTGTGGACTATCGGCGCCGGTATGGCGAGCTCGAAAGCCTTCGGTCAGGATTCCAACGCTGCCGGAATGGGCGGCGAGTTTAGCTTCGTCCAAATCAGCGATAGTCATATGGGCTTCAATAAGCCGGCCAATGCCGACGTCACCGGAACCTTGCGGGCCGCTGTGGACAAGATCAACATGCTGCCGCGTACGCCGGATTTCATCATCCATACCGGCGACCTGACGCACTCGTCGAAACCGGCGGAGTTCGACACGCTCGACCAGGTGATGATGGGCGCCAAGGCGAAGCAGGTCTTCTATGTTCCGGGCGAGCACGACAATTCGGTGGATGACGGCAAGCTCTACCTGGAGCGCTACGGCAAAGATGCGAAGGGCAAAGGCTGGTACAGTTTCGATCACAAGGGCGTTCACTTCGTGGGGCTGGTCAATTCGGCCGCGCTCGAAGGAATGGGCAAGCTGGGGGCCGATCAGCTCGAGTGGCTGGCGGCGGACCTGAAGGGGCGCTCGTCCAGCACGCCGCTGGTGATGTTCGCTCACCTGCCGCTGTGGACTGTCTATCCGGATTGGGGATGGGGCACGCAGGACAGCGAGCAGGCACTGAGTTACGCGAAGCGCTTTGGCTCGGTAACCGTGCTCAACGGGCATATCCATCAGGTGATGCAAAAGGTGGAGGGGAACGTGGCGTTTCACACAGCGATGTCCACGGCATTTCCGCAACCGGCGCCTGGAAGCGCGCCCGCGCCCGGACCGATGAAGGTTCCGGACGAGCGTCTGCGCAGCGTGCTGGGCATCGTCGACGTCGCGTTCGTTCCGCAGACGAAGAGCCTTGCGGTTGTGGACAAGCCGCTGGTCAACGGGGTTGAGAACTAATGCGAGCGGCGGCGGCAGCGGTTGTGTTGTCAGTTGCCTGGCTGGCGGCGGCATCCTTTGCGATGCCGCAAGCCGGAGATGGCGCCAAAGGCAAAGAAGTATTCGAGCGGCGCTGCGGAGGCTGCCACTCGCTCGACCGCTCCATGGAAGGGCCCCGGCTGCGCGGCGTTTACGGACGCCGGTCCGGGTCCGCGCCCGGCTTCCAATACTCGGTAGCGTTGAAGAATGCGAAGATTACCTGGAATGACGAGACGCTCGACAAATGGTTGACCGAGACCGACGGGCTGGTCCCCGATAACGATATGACTTTCCGCGTCCAGAGCGCGGACGAAAGGCGCGACATCATCGCGTATCTGAAGACGCTGTCTCAGTGACGCTGCCTCAGTGACGCTGCCTCAGTGATGTCGTCTCAATGATAAAGCCCGACGAATTGGCGCAGTTCGGCCTGATTCAGATCCGAAATGGCGCAGTAGTTCATGCCCGCTTGATTCCAGGCAACAAGGTTGAATCCGTTGACGGCCGCGGGCGCCGCCAGCGGTGAGTTGGATGGCCAGACGAAGAGATTGATCACGTGCTCGCGGCGCTTGTAGACCAGCGCCGCGACGGGCCGGTGATCGATGTAATCCACGCGGCCGCCGATCAGCGGGAAACCGGCGGCGGCGAAATCTTTCACATCCGGGGCGTAGTCGAGCTTTCCGTTGAACCACGGCTTGACAGTATGCTGTTCGGTGGAAGGCACGTCCAGCAGATGCGCGCCGATAAGGGACCGGACGTGGCTGGAGACAATCTCCTGCGCGGTGGTCTCCGTCGTGTTCCGCGTCGTGTTCTTCTGCGATTCCATCAGCTTGACGTTCCAGCCTGCGGAGACCGCGAGCAGCACCGTGGCGGCAAGGGCCCACGCCATGGAGGGCCGGAAGCGCCAGCTCTGGCTGACCCGCGCTTCCTTGCGCACGGCGCTCAATACGCGCCTTTGGAGATGCTCGGGAGCGGCGTAGCGCGGCGCCAGCGTCCGCAGATCGGCGCCCAATTCGCTCAGCCGCCGGTATATCGCCGGGCAGCTCGGGCACTGGTTCAGGTGCGCCTCAAGCTCCGCCTTCTGCGAAGCATCGAGCTCGCCGTCAAGATAAGGCTCCATCAGCGACAGCGCGGATTTGCAGATAATCATTTTGCCTCCATGCAATCGAGCAAACGCATGCGCCCCCGCGAGAGACGCGACATCACGGTGCCGATGGGCACTCCGGCCGCCTCCGAGATCTCACGGTAAGACATCTCTTCGAGCTCGCGCATCACGACGATCTCGCGATACTCGACCGGCAGCGACTCGACGCACTTCCGCAGCGCGTCGATTTTCGCATTCTTGACCAAACGTTGTTCGATGTTTTCCTGGCCGCCGGCGAGCGCATGCGCCTCTTCATTAAACTCTACGCTTGAGCCGCCGCTTTTATTCCGCCGGAGCCACGTGAGGCAGGTATTGCGAACCACCGCCAGCAGCCATGCCCGGCCGTCGCCGCCGTGGAAGCCGTCAAAGAACCGGAAGGCGCGCAGATAGGCTTCCTGGACGAGGTCGTCCGCTACGTCCTGATTGCGGGTCAACCAGCGGGCCAGGTTGTAGGCGGCGTTCAAATGGGGAACGATGGTTTGCTCAAACAGGGTGAGCTTGGTTGTTTCATCCATTGAAGACAGGTGGAAGATGCCATTGTCCCATGCGGCTTAGCCTGGCGCCAGACTTGAGCATCGATCGAGAGAGCCGCCTGAAAGGCGGCTGCAGGAGTTTCTACATTTTCCTGCGATTTTCCAGGCGTCCACCCCACTATATGTGGGGCAGGCGCTTTCGCCTGCCAACTCGCTATGTTCTACCGCAGAAAGCTTCCCCACTGGCAGCCCGAGCTCACAGAGGCAACCTTCCTGTTTGTCACTTGGCGTTTGGCCGGCTCCATCCCGCGGGTCCGGCTGCTGCAGCCGCCCACTGGCGCAAATCTATCCGCGGGCCGAGCCTTCCTCGTCTTGGACCGTGAAGTGGACAAGGCTGCTTTCGGGCCGGTATGGGGCTGCAGGATGCCCGAATAGCCCGTATAGTGGCCGATGCTCTCTTGTATGGCGAGAGCGGAAGGCATTTTTATCGACTCCGAGCCTGGGTGATCATGCCCAACCATGTTCATTTACTCCTGCTGCCCAAGACTTCACAACCGGTGATCATGCGTTGGTTGAAAGGCTCCACCGCGCGACAAGCCAACCTGATTCTTAGCCGCACCGGGGCGGCCTTCTGGCAGGACAAATCCTTCGACCATCGTGTGCGGGATGAAGCGGAACTGGACCGTCTGGTTCGCAATGTAGAGTCCAACCCGGTAAGCGCTGGCCTGGCAACGCACCCCGTGCCTGGCCTTGGACGAGCGCGCGATTGGCAGGCGAAAGCGCCTGCCCCACAATTGGCCCGATCGCTCCCGACATGTAGAAACTCCAGGAGCCGCCTGAAAAGGCGGCTGCAGGCAGGATTGCCTGCCCCACTTAAGCCATTTCGAAGCACTCGCGGATGAACTTTACCGTCTGTTCCTGGCGGAAATATACCGTGTGGTAGACCTTGTCTTTTGCATCGAAATCCAGAATCCGATCGGGCGCAATCAAATTATCCGCGGGACGCCTGGCCAGCACCGCCATCGACGCTGTATTCACCACCAGGTCGTTTTCGCTCTGGAACACCACGTTCGCGCCGGCTTCCTTTACGCGGTCGCCAAGCTCCACGAAATAGCGCCAGAATTTCCAACCCGGATCGTCGGTCTGGAAGTTCGCCCGAATGGCGTAGTATTCCAGCTTTCGCGAGCAGGCCTGGTTCAGCCGAAAGCGCTCGTTGTTGTTCGCGACCTGCGATTGGGCGGCCAGCCCTGGAATCATCGCCAGCGCCGCATCGAGGACCGGCGTCTTGGCGGCTAGCGTTGTCACCGAGCAGATCACCCGCATCAGCCCTGTCACCACCGTCAGAAACGGGATCGTACTGCTCGCCAACTCCCCCGCGGTCTCGAGCGCGTGCGCCACGTTCGTAAGCAGATCGAGCGCGCCCTTCAGGCGATCGGGCGCCGCCAGGCTGGTGCCGTCCAAGGGCGATCCCGCCAGAATGGTGCGCGCGCTGCCGCCTCCGCGGCTGTCGAACTGCTCCAGCCACCAGCGCGTCACCAAGCCCCCGCGGCTGTGCGCGATCACGTCCACATCGGCCTGGCAGTCCTGAAAAAGCCGAGCCAGGTCCAAGGCGTTCATTACCGGACTCACCGATAGCGTGGCGTGGTCGAAGCCCAGCACCTGATCGTATTTGGCTTCGATTTCCTGCAGAAACGCGCGCCCTGCCGGAATCCGCTGCAGCTCTTTGAGATAGGCGTCCACGTTGCTAAAGGTGCCGTGTACGAAAAGCAGAATCCGGCCGCTCTTCCTGGGCCGCGCCGGCTCGCCGCCCCAGGCGCCTTTCGATAACTGACGCAGGCCGCTCTCCGGATTCCGCGGATCGCAATTCGGCGTGAGCTGCTTGTCGAAATGTTCCAGGAACGCGCCCACTTGCGACTCGCCCAGGCGTTCGGCATTCACCGGCGCAATCACCCTGCCTGTGACCAGCGGGCCCGCCCGAAAAGCGCGCCGGCGTCCGGGCGCCGCGAAACCATACCCCGGCTCCCAGTGCAGCACGCCATCGGTCTCGGTCAGAGTGAAGGCCACGCGTGGATCTTCCACCGCCTGCGGCCGCTCGCGCCGTAGCTTGGAAATCTTCAGGTCGCCGCCGGAATAATCTTCCGGCTTATACGCCTCCACCTGCTTCGCGCCGGCGTAGAGGCTTTGCCGCAACGAATCGAAGCCGTCCTTCGGTCTGGGGGCGATCATGCGTCCCTCCGCATCACCGGCAGCGGCGTCACCTGTTCGTCGCGCGCGCGTTGCACGTCAATCATCGATTCGAACTGATCGCGGCTTCTCAGATTCTCGCCACCGGCGTCGCGCGCCTCCCAAAAACCTTTATGCTGCGTCAACCAAACGGTCTCAAGCGGCGCCAGGTCGCCGCTGCGTACCAGCTCGGTCACTTCGCCGTAGCCGTCGTTGAGCTCCACCCAGGAATAATCCGAAGTTCGTTTCCTGCCGGAGTGCTCGCCGGGATCGCCTTCTACGCCGAAGAACCGGTTGCGGCTTTCCTCGCTGCGCCAGTAACCCGGAAATGCATGATCGTTCAAGAGAAAAATTACCGGATAGATGCCCACATACTCCAGGCACGCGGCCAGCAAAAGCGCCAGATCGATGCAGGTGCCGCGTTTGCCCTCGATCACATCCGAGGGCGACCGCAGCCGCTGCGACGAATCGGCAAAAGACGGCGGAGGATTGATGTAGCTGATCGAGAAATCATACAGCAGGGCCGACCACAGCGCCCACACTTGCTTATCCACGGGTTCGGAGCGGCCCTCCGCCCGCGGATCGGGATCGACGCTCTGGTAGCCGTCGAAGCCTGCGCCAGGATCGTCCGTCAGGGTCATCAGGTGGCGCTGCGCCGAATCGACGATGCGAAGCACTGCAGGGTCGCGCGAGAGGACAAAGGACGGCAGGAATGCGTTGAGCTTGTCGGTGTCGAGCCATTCGTCGATGGCGAGCAGGCTCACCGGATAGGTCTTCTCGATGAGATCGGCATCGCCCACCGAGACTTTCACGAACAGGACGCTGCGGACCGCCTCGCGGAGGGAGCGGAACAGAGTCGAAGTGAGTGGAATTCGAATTTTATCCGTCAGGGTTTCCATGGAGCCGGGCGCCAGATCGAGCCGGATGCGGCAAGGATAATTCTGGTCGCCCACGCACAGCTCCACATACAGGCGGATGCCTTCGATGGCGTGGGTAGGATGCGCATTGGTGAGCGTAAACCGCTGGAACAGGCTCTGTTTGTTGTGCAGAAGCGAGTAGTTCACGCTATCCACTGGATCGACCACTGGAATCAGATCGTCCGCCAAAACCAGTTCGCGCACCTTCGGCCTGGTCCTGGCGGCAGCCCTGGTCTTAGGAAGATGCGCATCGATGAGAGACGCCGCACTCCACAGCACCACTCCGGTGCCGGTCTTTTCCACACCGCCGCCGCCCAGTTGATCGAGCGCGGTTTCAAAGGAGCGAAGCAAGTCCCAATCGGACGTTCGCCAGTTGCGGTAGAAGCGGGTGAAAAATTCTTCCGCCGCGACGTTGTCGATTTCATCCTGAAATCCGATGGCTGCGCCGGCGCCCCCCGCAACCGCCATGGCCGCCACGCGCGCGGCCGAGTTAAAAACATTGACGGATACCAGGACGGGATTCCAGGCGCCGCCGGCTGTAAGGGCATCCGCCAGGTCCACCGAAGAGACCGCCTCGGCGGAGCCATCCTGAGCTTTCAGATAGTAGCCATCGAGGAAGCGGTCCTTGTGGGTTTCCGCCACGCCCAGAATCTCGTGGCCCTCATGCAGATCGACGCCGGCCAGGTGGACTACGTCGGGTTTGCCCGCGTCAATGTTTTCCCTCAACTCGGCCAGAGTAGGATTGGACCACAACTTGACGCCAAAGGGCAGGTTGGCGCGGACCAGGGCGATTTCGGAATCGAACTCATAGCCGGACAGACGCAGCTTTCCCGGAAGGCTGGCCACGATGCTCGCGGAACGCGGAGCGCGGGCGGCGGGGGCTTTGCCGCAATCCAGATGCCGCACCACGACAACTTTTTTCTTCGTTCCTGTGGCGAGAAGGAACTCCCACGGAAGCACGCGAAGCTCCCAGCCCTCTTCCTCTTTGGTAAACGGGATGGCGACCTCAATCAATCGCGCGTCGGAGAGCTGTTGAAGCGCGTCGCCGGTGAGGCCCATGGAGTCCAGGTCTTTGACGGCGCTTTCGGTTATCTGGCGCAATACCTCGGCGTCCGTGGCCCAGCGGATGCGGTTGCGCACGGTGTATGCCCACTTCACGGCCTTCTGCTGCAAATCTGACGGATGGGTCAGCGTGATCGAGACGCCGCCCTGCCCTCGAATCACGACAGGTTGAGGCGGGGCATCAACCGCGAGGGGAGCTTGCGGATCGATCTTCGACGTCATGATTCCTCCTGGGTCTACCTTATTATGATTATGCGGTCGGCCTAAAATGCGAGCGGAAAAAAGCTGTATTGGTTCGACGATCCTGTCCGCCGCGACTAGCGCCTATGCCGGCGCAGCGTGCGGTCCAGGAACGTACAAATAGTCGCCGAATTGGGGGCGCGGCCGGCTGCCTCCCATGGCGCTAATTCTCGCTTGGACATTCATGATCTGCCAAGCTCGTATGATTAAAGAGAATGATCTATACGTGCTACGAAATGGCCCGCGATTGCCGCGCGGATAAGCCCGAGGGATGGTCGCACTTCATTTCCAGTTACGTACCGCTGGTTCGCAAATTTCTGGCCCACTACGGCGGCGGAGATATCGAGCCGGTTCTGAAAGCGCTGCGCAATCCCGGCTCCAGCATGTTTCAGTCTGCAGAGCCTGCACCCGAACGCTGGTTCCTGGCCGAGTTGCGCCAAAAAGTGTTGGCGGAGATCCCCTTTTCAGCCGCGCAGATCGTCATCGATCTGGAGACGGTGGCCGAAGCCCTGGCGCCGTTGACCGTAGTGGAGAAGTTGGCGGCGTGGCTCGAAACCATGCGCTACGATCCGAAAGAGAGCGGCGCAATTCTCCGCATGTCGCCGGAGACGGTGGCGAAGATCCGCGATAGAGCCGAAGATTTGATTCGCGGCAAAGTGGACGCGTGGCGCCGCAATTTGCTCGCCGAAAACGGCCGTGCCCTGGGTGTTGAGGCCGCAGCCGCAAAGACCGGTGAATGTCTGCCGGTGAGGGCGTTTCTGGATGTGCTCGACGGGCGCGCCACATGGCGCGGGCGCGAGGAGATGGAGCGGCACGTCACGCGCTGCTGGCACTGCATCGACCATTTCTGCCGCATGGCGGAGGTAATCCAGGCGCTGCGCGGCGTGCAGCCGTTGACCGTGGAAGAGTCGGAGCCGCTTCGGATTCTGTTGGGAGTCCGCCCGGAAAGAGCACGCTGGAAGCGATTGGTCGGCCTGGGATAGAGTGGGGCGGGCCCATGGCCTGCCTTGTCCGAGCCGCTCCGGCGCTCGGAATCCGGGAGCCAATCTGCGAGCCAGATCGCCCTCCGTAAAAACAATCGGCAACGCTTTCGTCGTTTTCGCGCCCTAAAGCAACCTGCAAGCCTCGTCGAACGCCAGCCGCGGATTGCGCGGCATCAGCTTCGCTGCATCGCCGTGCCCAAGGTTGCACAGAAAATTCGATTTCACCGGTTCGCCGGCGAAGAACTCCGCATCCACTTTGGCGTTATCGAAGCCCGACATCGGCCCGCAATCGAGCCCCAATGCGCGCGCCGCCATGATGAAATAACCGCCTTGCAGCGTGCCGTTTCGCATCGCGGAGATTTGGGCAAGATCGGCATTGTTCGCGAAAATCTCGCGGCCTCCGGGGTAGTGGGGAAAGAGCTGCGGCAGGCGATCGTAAAACTTCGTGTCATAGGCAACAATGGCCGTCACCGGCGCTGCCAAGGTCTTGTCGACATTCGCCGGCATCAGGAACGGGCGCAGGCGCTCCTTGGCTTCCCGCGTACGCAGAAAAAGCACGCGCGCCGGGGAGCAGTTCATGCTGGTCGGCCCGAACTTCATCAGGTCGTAAAGGTCGCGCAGGGTTTCGTCGGTTACGGGCTGGTCCAGCCAGGCGGAATGAGTCCTTGCTTCGCGAAACAGCTGGTCCAGCGCTTCTTGGTTTATGGGTTGGCTCATGCCTTACCAGTTTGGCAAATCCGCCGCGGTTCAGGCGAGCCTGGCTGGCTTAAAACGCAGCGCCCCGCAGCGCCCGTCAAACTGTTCCCGACCTCGAAAACTGCCGCCGCAGCCAAATCTGAGCTTTCGTCAGGTCGTCCATTCCCAGCTCATGCCCGCCCTGGTCCCAGTACGCCTCAACTTCCGCTCCAAAGCTCGCCAATAGTTTCGCCAGCGCGTCACCTTCCCTGTATGGCACTATCGGGTCACGCCGTCCCGAGCCCACTAACACTTTTGTCGACCTAAGATCGGGCGTGGAATCCGGCATCAACGGGACCATGCCGCGGAACAGAATAGCGCCGGAAAGCAACTCCGGATGCAGCAACAAAAGGCTCGCGGCTATGTTCGCTCCATTGGAATAACCCACCGCCACCATCCTGTTCTGTGCAACGCCATAGCGCCTCGCCGCCGCCAGCGCGAAGTCATACAAGGCGTGAGTCTGCAGCTTCAGGTCGTCTATGTCGAACACGCCCTCCGCGAAGCGCCGGAAAAACCGCGGCATGTTACCCTCCAATACACGGCCTCTGGGGCTCAGTAACGAGGCGCCAGGGAGTAACTCACGGCCGAGCCCCAGTAAGTCGTCTTCATTTCCCCCTGTTCCGTGAAGCAGCAGCAGTGTTACGTCCAAATCCGGCGCGGTGGCGGGAATGAATCGATGAATGAACTCCAAGTCACGTTCCGCCATGATCAGTCTGCCTTCGCTATGGGCAACTTTACTTTGGGCAACACTTGTTCCAGCTCCGCGCGCGATGGCTCCAGCCACGCCGGCAGCACTAAGTGGGAACCTAACTCGTCGCCGGATTCGTCCACCGCAAAGCCCGGCGGATCGGTCGCAATCTCGAAGAGCACGCCGCCCGGCTCCCGAAAATAGATCGAATGAAAGTATTTCCGGTCGATCACCGGCGTCACGTTATAGCCGTCCAAAGTCAAAGCGTCGCGCCACAACACTTGCTGTTCGTCAGTCGGAGTGCGCCAAGCCACGTGGTGTACCGTCCCCACCGAAACGCGTCCCGGCCTTGCCGCCGGAGTGCACAGCACATCCACCACGCTTCCCTGCCCGGAAGAGACCGCATAACGGAAGCGGTTGCCTTGGCTGTCGGCCAGCCGGAAGCCCATGGATTCGGTAAGCAGCGCGGCGGTTCGTTCATAGCCTTCGACTGTCAGCGTCACGCGATGCAATCCTCGAATGGCGTATTCCAACGGGACCGGGCCGCGCCCCCAAGCGCGATCGGGATCGGCTTCCGGCGAGCGCACCAGTTCCAATTGCAGGCCGTCCGGATCGCTGAATGCCAGCCCGTCCTCAACCAGCGCCAAACCGCTCCGAGCGTATTCGATCCGTTTGTATTCGATACGATGATCCCGCAGACGCTTCTCCCAATAATCGAGCGCCCCGGCTGGAACGGCGAACGATGTTACTGTCACTTGACCGGCGCCGATTCGCCCTTTCGCCGCGCCGGGCCAGGGAAAGAAAGTAAGTATGGTTCCCGGGTGACCCTGACCGTCTCCGTAGTAAAGATGGTAAGTGGTCGGATCGTCGAAATTGACCGTGAGCTTGATCAGACGCAGTCCCAGAAAGCCCGTGTAATAATCGATATTCGTCTGCGGGTCGCCGGCTATCGCAGTTACATGATGGATTCCAGCAATCTTAGTCTTCATAGCAGCTATACTGTCACTCACTTATCGCGCCTGGGGAGTGATGACCAACTTAGACGCAGCCTTACCGCCGGCCAGGGCCTCATAGGCTTCCTTGGCTTGCGCCAGTGAGTAAGATTGCGTGGCCGGCGCCGCCAAAGCGCCGCAATCGAACCCCGGTTTGAGCTGGTCGAGTATGTCCGCCGACGATGCCAGGTCCCACTTCAACGAATCCACGCCATGCAGAGTCAGCTCCTCGTGGTAAAAGTCGATCAGGTCGAAGCTTACCCGGCGGTCGCCCGAACTGCTGATTTCCACCTGCCGCCCGCCCCTGCGCAGGCTTTTCAGGCACGGCTCAAACATGGGTCCGCCGACCGTATCGAACGCCAGGTCGGCGCCCTTCCCGCCGGTAAGGCGCAGCACGCTCTGAATCAGATCTTCCGCCAGGGTGTCGATGCTTTCGTCAGCCAGCGGCTCAGCCGGCTTGCGCATGTCCGCGCCGATTGTGCGCGCGCCTTTCCACTTTGCGATCTGGGTTGCCGCGCTACCCACCGCACCGGAAGCGCCCACTATCAAGATAGTCTCTCCGGTGCGGATAGCGGCCGCATGTACCAGCGCCAGCCACGCAGTCACGAAAGGAACGCCAATAGATCCGGCCTGCTCTAGCGTCAGAGAGTCGGGCTTCCGTCGAACCGCTGCCTCGGGCAGCAGCACATATTCGGCGTGGCAGCCATCCATCGTGAATCCCAAAGCGCCGCCGGTCACCCACACTTCGGCCCCTTTCAGATCGGCGCGCCCCTCGACCACAATCCCCGCGCCATCGCGCCCGGGAGTGCGCGGCAGCGTGGTATGCTTCAACGCCCCAGCGGCGTTCTTGACGTCGCTCGGATTCAGACCGGCGGACCAGACCTGCACCAGAACCTGGCCCTCGGCGGCGCGCGGTTTCTCCACATCGCACACTTGCAGATCCGCCGGCGGACCGAACTTTTCCATTCGAAGCGCTCGCATCGTTTCCATGAATATCCCTTTGGCCGCATTATCACATCTTTGCCGCCAGTCTTTGCCGCCAGTCCAACGCCGCTCCGGTCGTCCCGGCAGCCGCTTCGCCCTCCGGCGGCGCCGATACATGTGTTCCGCCCAACCCGCCCCACGCTATAATCCTTTGTGTAATGGATGTTTACGAAGAGCTTCTGCGCCTCCGCAGCCTGGGCCAGAAATGCGCGCTGGCGACCATTGTCGACGTGCGCGGCTCCATCCCCAGTTACGAAAGCGCCAAGCTTCTGGTGCGCGAAGACGGCTCCATGACCGGCACTATCGGCGGCGGCTGCGTCGAGGCCGAAGTGTGGAACGCCGCACGCGAGGTTATCGAAACGGAAAAGCCCAAGCATCTCACCTTCAACCTGGGGCAGGACGCGGCCTACGATAACGGCCTCATCTGCGGCGGCCAGTTGGATGTCTTCGTCGAGCCGGTGCTGCCCATCCCGCACGCCTTCATCTTCGGCGCCGGGCATATCTCGAAGAGTCTCTCCAAGGTGGCGACTCTCGCCGGGTTTGCCACAGTGGTCATCGACAACCGCGAGGCCTTCGCCAACCGCGAGCGCTTCCCCGAAGCCGCCGAAGTCTACGCCGAAGAATACGAAGAAGTTTTCCCCAAGCTGGTCATCAATGAGAGCAGCTATGTGATCATTGTCACCCGCGGTCACCGCGACGATATGCGCGTGCTTAAGCTGGCCATGGCCACGCAGGCACGCTACATTTCCATGATCGGCAGCAAACGCAAAGTGATCAATGTGATTCGCGAGTTGGAGCGCGAAGGCATGCCGCGCGAAGCGTTCGAGCGCATTCACGCACCCATGGGACTCGACATCGGCGCCATCTCGCCGGAAGAGATCGCCATTTCCGTGGCCGCGGAGATGATCGCCGTGCGCCGCAACGCCGCGTCCAACTGGCGCGCGCTTTCCATGTCGGTCTATGCCGGCGGCTCCATCCCGGCCGTGCTGCTTAAGTGAGCGCCGTGAGCGCCGCGGGAGTAATTCTAGCCGCCGGCGAATCGCGCCGCATGGGTTCTCCCAAAGCGCTGCTCCGCTACCACGGTCAAACTTTTCTCGATACGCTGATCTCGCTGTTTGCCCCACTGTGTTCGCCGGTGATCGTGGTGCTTGGCGCCAACGCGGATGAGATCCGCAACGGGCTGTCTTGGAACAACGCGCCGAATAACGCGCCCGAAGCCGCGAGCCGTGCCACATTCGTAATCAATCCCGATTACCTCACCGGCCAGACCAGCTCCATGCAATGCGGCCTGCGCGCTGTCCCCGCCAGCGCCGAAGGCATTTTGTTCACCCTGGCCGACCACCCGGCGGTGGCCGCGTCCACCATCTACGCGCTGGCCGCCCAGCCGCGTCCGCTCATTCGCGTGCCGCGCTTTGAAGGCCGCCGCGGCCATCCGGTCTGGTTTTCGCGCGCGCTCATCGCGGAGTTTCTGGCGCTGCCCGCCCACGGCGCCGCGCGCGACGTCGTCTACAGTCATGTGGATGAAACCGAGTACCTCGATGTGAACGACCGCGGCGTCGTCGCCGACATCGACGACCCTGCCGCCTACCGCGCGCTCATCGGAGCCGGAGCATGACCGCCGCTAAAGTGGCGAAGCTGGCAGGCGGCGCCCTGGCGCTTTTGATAGTGCTGGGCGTGGTCGCCCCCTACATCACCGCCGATCGATATGGCGAGCGCCTGAAAGGCTCCCTGGAACGCGCGCTCGGGCGCCGCGTCGATCTGAAATCCAAGGTCACTTTCAGCCTGCTCCACGGGCCCGCCTTCCGCGTCGCCGGCAAAGACAGCTCCGGCGTGGTGATTCACGAAGACCCGTCCCTGGGCATCGAGCCGGTTGCCTACGTGGGCGCCCTCGAGGTCCGCCCCAGTCTGTGGCATCTTCTCTTCGGCAGCTTCGTCATCGCGTCCATTCGCCTCGAAGACGCCAGCGTCAATCTCACCAAGTCGGGCCCGGCCTCCGAGTGGGGCCGCTGGAACTTTGCCTCCATCGTGAACCCCGCGGTGATGCACGAGCTGCCGGCGATTCACGTCCGCAACGGCCGCATCAATTTCAAGTTCGGCGACGATAAGTCCGGCTTCTATCTCGCCGAGGCCAATTTCGACGTCTCACCGCCCGGCGCCATCGGCAGCGGCTGGGACGTAGCCCTTTCCGCCAAGCTCGAGCGCACCGACCGCGCCGCTCTCGGCCTTGGCGATTTCACCCTCAAAGGGCGCTGGTACGTTGCGCCGGAACGCGTCGATCTGCGCCTCGAGCTCAACGATACCGGCCTCGACGAGCTCACCGCCCTGATACGCGGGCAGTCCGGCGGCATCCACGGCGCCGTCACTTCGCGCTTCCATCTGGCCGGACCCGTCAACCACATCGGCATCGAAGGCCGCCTGAATATCGAAGACGTTCACCGCTGGGACCTGCTGCCCTCCCAGAGCCGCGGCTGGCCGCTCGACATTCGCGGCCAGCTCAATCTGTTGACGCAGGTGCTCGAGCTGCAATCGAACTCCGCGCGCGACGTTCCGCTGCCCCTCTTCGTGCGCTTCCGCGTTTCCGATTACCTTACGCGGCCGCACTGGGCCGTGGCCGTCAATTGGAATCAATTCCCCTGCGATCCGCTGATGCAGCTGGCGCGCGATATGGGCGCCCAGCTTCCGCCCAGGCTGCAGTTAGGCGGCACGGTGGATGGCGCCATCGGCTACTCCGGCGAGGGCAGTTTTCAGGGCACGCTGGGCTTCCACAACGCCGCCGTCACCATTCCCGATTCGCCGCCAGTGCGCTTCGAGCATGCCTATCTGGTGATGGACCACAGCCACGTGCGCCTCTCTCCCGCGGAAGTGCGCACAGGCGACGACGATCGCGCGGAGATTGAAGCCGACTACGCCATCGACGGCGGCACGCTCGATCTTTCCATCGTCACCGAATCCATGAAAGTGTCCTCATTGCGGTCCCAAGTTGCGCTCGCCGCCGTGCCGTGGCTCGAGCAGGTCAAGACCGGCGAATGGAGCGGCCAGTTGCACTATCGCCGCGAGCCGGCGCATGCAGGCTGGACCGGCGACCTGGAAGTGAAGGACGCGCAGATCGATGTGCCCGGCCTCGCCGACCCGCTCCAGTTGGGCGCCGCGCACGCTCACATCGATGGCGCGCGCCTGGCGCTCGACGGCATCGACGCGCAAGCCGGCAAGCTGGCATTCACGGGAGAGTATCGGTACGACCCCGCAGCCGCCCGCCCGCATCGCATCAACCTGCAGGCGGACGCGCTCGATGCGGCCGATATCGAAGCCGAGTTCATGCCCACGCTCCGCCGCAATACCAGCCTGATCGCGCGCGCATTACGCCGCGCGGCTCTTCCCGATTGGCTCAGCGGACGCAGCGCGGAAGGCGCCATATCGGTGGACGATCTGACGCTCGCGGGTTCGCATCTCGCGCACGTGCGCGGCCACCTGATTTGGGATGAAGCACGCGTAGAGTTAGACGGGCTACAGGCCAGTGTGGACCGCGCAGCGCTCACCGGCAGGCTGGCCGTGAATCTGCGCGGCAACCGCCCGGCGTACAAACTCACCGCGAGGTTAAGGGGATGGGAGTGGCAATCCGGGAGTCTCAATGCCCAAGGCACGCTGGAAACCTCGGGCGTGGGCGCGCAGCTCATGGCGAATCTCACCTCCGAAGGCGCACTCAGCGGAACGGCTCTCGATCTGGGAACGCCGCTCGCCTGGCGCTGCATCTCCGGCAGCTTCACTCTAGCTTGGCCGGAGGCGGCGGCGCCCAAGCTAAGGCTGACCGCGCTCAACCTGCGCAACGGCGACGAGAGCTACACCGGGCAGGGCGCGACGCAGGAAAACGGCCGCCTGGTCTTATTGGTAAGCAACGGCAACAAAGAGATGCGCATCAGCGGTCCCCCCGGCAGACTGAAAGTGGATGAAGCCAACGACCACTAAGAAGTAACTAGTGTCACCGGCCGCCCGCGCCTCTCCAGCGAGACGGGCGGCCTTCGAATTAGCCCCTGTCCGCCCCGCTCTATTGCCCCAGCGTCACCCTTAAGACTTGCGTATCGCCGTTGTGGATCTCAACCGTCTTCACGCTTTGCGATCCATTCTTCTGAACCGAAATCTTGTACGTACCCGGAGCCAGGGAAAGCTGCGCCGGCGTGGTCTCGGGCACAGGTCTTCCATTCACCAGGATGCTGGCGCCCGGAGGCGTGGAGCTCAGCATCAGAACACCATTGAAAGCGTGGAGAATCACGGCTGGCAGCTCCATGGATTCCGAGCCGACGGTGACGTCGCGATGCTCGATCTGATAGCCCGGCAATGTGAATGCTATGGTGTGGTGGCCGGGGGCGGCGATGAGTGGGCAGGGCGTGGTGCAGGCCTGGTCTGCGTGTCCATCGAGCGTAGCCGTAGCGCCCCCCGGACTGGTGATCACCATCACCGGCTGCGGTCCCGCGGCACGGGACTGCTGCGCCGGTTGCCTGCGCACGGGGATTTCGGGCGCCGCCTTCTGGATTTGGACGGGCTGCCGCTGCACCGGCTTGGGCACGTCCTCGGGTTGCGCCGGCGGTTGCACAGGCGGAGTCTGCTCAGGCGGACGCTCCTGCTTGGCCGCCGCGGTCTCATCCGGCGGCTTCGGTTCCGCTGCTGCCCCGGTCGACCCGCTTTCCCCGGATGGCATCGGACTCGGCTTGCTCTCACTCTGGCCCGTCGTGCCCTGCGCCGCCGTCTGAGCCGCACTCTGCGCGGTCGTACCCTGCGCCGTATTCTGCGTGTCGGCCGCCTGCGTGTTTCCCGTGGCGGCTGTCGCCGGCGGCGGCTTGGGCTGCGTGGTCTCGGCGGTATGCGGCGCAGATGGCTGTCCGGCCTGCCAACCGATCAGCGCCAGCAGCGCCGCGGCCATGAGAATCGCCGCCAGAAAAGGCAGAAAGCCCGACTTGCGCTTCTGGCCGCGATCCACCGTGGCCGTTCCGCCGCCACGAACAGGGCGGCGTCCGGGCGGCAGGGTGACGGCCGGTTGCACGCTTTCCGCCATGGTCGGCGCGTTCAGGCTGCCTCCGCGCGGCATGGGCTTCCAACCCTTCGTGGCCGTGCAGGCTTTTTCCAGCGCGTCGATGAATTCGCTGCACGTGCGGTAGCGCGCATCCGCTTTCTTGGCGAGCCCCTTGCGCAGCGCGTTTTCGATGGGGCCGCTCAGGGTCGAGTTGATGCGGTGCGGCGCCACCGGCTCTTCGGCCACGATCTTGTAGACCACCGTGGTCAGGTGCTCGCCAGTGTAAGGCTTCTCGCCCGTGAGCATCTCAAACGCGATGACGGCCAGCGAGAATTGGTCCGAGCGGCCATCCACTGCCTGGCCCTGCACCTGCTCCGGCGACATGTAATGCGGCGTCCCCACGATGGAGCCCGTCATGGTGAACTGCTCGGCGGCGGTAATCTTGGCGATTCCGAAATCCGTGATCTTGGCCGTGCCATCGCCCGCGATCATGATGTTCGCGGGTTTGATGTCGCGGTGAACGATGCCTTTGGAGTGCGCGTAGTCGAGCGCCGCGGCGGTCTGCGCCAGGATGCCGAACATCCGGTTCGCGGCCAGCGGTTGGGCATCGGAGAGAAGCTGATCGAGCGTCGGCCCATCCACGAATTCCATGGCGATATAGGCCAGCTCGCCCTGCTGCTCCACATCGTAGATGGTGACAATGCCGGGATGCGAGAGCATGCCCGCCGAGCGGGCTTCGCGAAACAGGCGCTCGCGCAGGCGCTCCTGCTCATCGGGCTTGCGCGGCCCGCCTAACTGAATCGTCTTGATCGCCACCGGGCGCCCGATGTTCGGATCGATCGCGTGATAGACCACGCCCATGGCGCCGCGGCCCAGTTCCCTGACGATCTTATACCGGCCGATGCGGTCCATTCAGTTTATGAATAGCATAGCGTACGTAAGTTAACGAAGTTTGGGTGGCGCGGGAGGCCGCGGCCAAATGCTGCGCCGGATCGTTCCGGGGTCCCAGATCGAAGCTCCGTGGAGCTCTGGTACGATCGGCGCCTCTCGGTATATTGTTGTATATCGCCTCCTGCATCCTTCGATGACACGACCAATGAGCTGGCGTGACCGATGAGCCGGCGTAACCAATGAGCCCTCAAACCGGGACCGAACCAATCGAGCAAGCGATCGAAGCGCCGCACTGGAGCCTCGGCTCACGCGTCGCCTTCCGCGGCGATGTTGGAACCGTATAATTGACTCTTCCCTCGGCTCTCTTCTTGCGGGAATCACCCGTTGGGCTGCCGGGCTTGCCGTGCGGACTGGTGACCGCGCCCGGCGCACTTAGTCCCTTTCCATATTGCATTGCGGACTGTGTTGCTCGCTATATCATTGGCAATTGAAGTTGTTGATCGCGGCCCCATGGAACGGATCGAAAAGGAAGTACTGCCGCGGACCACGGCCTAGACAGATCATCGATGATGTATGATATACATCATGCGGCGGACCCAACTTTATCTCGACGATCATCTCTGGAATGCCCTACATGCCCACGCCCGGAATCGAAAGACCAGCGTCTCGGAACTTGTGCGAGAAGCCGTTCGCGATCGATACTTCGGCAAGCGGGACGAACAGAGGAAAGCAATGCTGGAGTTCGTAGGAATTGGTCATGATCGCTCCCAACCTCTCGATGCCGTGGAGTATGTTCGAAGCCTCCGCCGGGGCACGCGTTTAGATCGGCTTCACGAGCGATGACCGTTCTCGTCGATTCCGACATCCTGATAGAGGTCTCTCGTGGCAGAGATGCGGACATCGTCTCAAGATGGATAGATTTGAGCAACTCCGACGCCGCCGTCCTATATTCGCCCGTTAGTGTGGCGGAACTGTGGGCCGGCGCGCGGCCAAAGGAGTACGCTGCCCTCAATAATCTCTTCCAGGCGTTGACCTGTGCTCCCGTCGACGAGTGGACGGGGCGTCAGGCCGGCGCGTATCTTCGGCAATACCGGCGCAGTCACGGCATCGAAGTAGCGGACGCCTTGATCGCTGGCGGCGCCGTAGCGAACCGCGCTGAATTGTGGACGCGGAACCGCAAACATTATCCGATGAAAGACATTTCCTTTTTCGATAAGATTTCGGCTTAGTAACGGTCAATCGGCTTCAGTCGGCCAATGGCCGTCGAACCCGCACACTTCGTTCGACAAAGCTTATCTACAGAAGTTCGCCAGCGCACCGAGACACTTAGAGCGCGCCGCGAAAGATTGAAGGACAGGGCTTGCTCGTAAGATCTGGCTTGCTTTCGCGCCGAACGCCCAGGTTCCCAGCCCAAGCCGCAAGCGTGTCGTCAATACTTGCGACCGGGCGTTCGCCCCGCATTGACGAGTTTGATCTAAATCAGGCGCTCAACTTTTTCTTGGACACAAACGATACCACCTTGTGCTCGGAACGGCGTTGCCGTCTCTTCGCGGCAGCAAGGATTGCCTTAACATCGAAACGGTACTTGACCGCTTCCTCCTCGCGAACGCGTCGGACTTCATCAATGATGGGGTCCCTCGCCATGACCTATTCTCCCATGAGTTCTTCCGGTGTGCAGATAACTGGACATTCAAATCCGTGCTCACGGCAGATCCAGGCAAGCGCCTTGGCAATCGCCGCATTCGCAATGTGCACGCAATTCCACGTTACTAAGAAACTCATTCCGTGCACCGCCGCAATGGCGTCAGGCGTAATGTCCAACAGTGGAAGGTCCTGGATCGCTTTCAGCCATTCATGCGCCGCGGCGGGGTCTCCTGCGCTGGCTTCGTCAATGACGAGTTGTGAGATGTAAATCTGGAAGGCGCCGGTTCGTTTTTCCCGCCATTCCCTGGTGATCTGCTGGTGGCCCGCGACTATCAGATCCCGGCTTGGCCGCGATGTCAGGTAGCTCGGAACCGTCGTCTCCAAATATAGCCGCGGCTTCATCCCTTGATCTTAACCAGTCTGAAATCGCGGATCGGCAATGAAGGAATTCGCCATGCGCACCACGCCGCAAAAACGGGCGCTGAAAAACTACCGGAAGCGTCTCAACCAACGAGGGATGGCACGGTTCGAGGTCCTGGGACTTGACGGCGATCGAGACTTAATCCGGTCGCTCGCAAAGCGGCTCGCCGGCGAAGGCCCCGATTCGGTACGCATTCGAGCGACGGTCCGCGGCGCCATTGCGGGGGAGCCAGCGAAAAAGGGCGGTATTCTTAGCGCATTACGCCGATCGCCTCTGGTCGGCGCCGATCTGGATCTCAAGCGTCCGGTGACCGCGGGCCGCAAGGTCGACCTGTGAGCAGGAGCCTCCTCGACACCAATATCATTAGCAATGTCACCAAACCGGCGCCGTCCGAAAATCTGGTCGCGTGGATGGCGGAACAAGCGGACGAGGATCTGTTTATTTCTTCAATGACGGTCGCTGAGATCCGGCGCGGAATTCTGGAGAAGCCCGCTGGAAAGAAGCGCAGGGAGTTGGAGCGTTGGTTTTCAGGCCCCGAGGGCCCACCAGCGTTGTTCGCCGGGCGGGTGCTTCCGTTCGACGAGAGGGCCGGCCTCATTTGGGCGCGGCTGATGGCCGAGGGGACGGCGAAAGAGCGGCCACGAAGCCCTCTCGACATGATCATTGCCGCAGTCGCTGAGGCGAACGATTGCGTGATCGTCACGGAAAACGAAGCGCACTTCGCGGGTCTGAAGATCGTCAACCCCATGCGGTCGGACTGACGAGGCGGAAGCGCGTATTGGGGAGTAATTCCTACCAACGAGCAAGAAGTAGCGCCTCCAGAAAGCGGTGCGGCTGGCCGACATCGACGCCGTCGAAGCTCGATCCGAATTCGAATTGGCTGCTCCGGTTCGCTACAATCGGAGGTGAAGGTACCGTGCCAAAGGAACTAATCCGAGAGCGCAGCAGGGACAGCCGACGACGGGATGGGCGTTCCTGCCTCCATGATCGCGAGCGCGATACGTCTGGCCCCGTCGATGAGATGAGAGGCGACACCCGCATCGATACACTGCGGCAGACTTACGGTGAGGGCTTCGCTCCAGGCGTTCGTGGCGACACACATCTGAAAACACTGCTCGATCGAACGGGCAGCAGTTCGCTTTCTGAGTACTTGAAAACTGCTGGCCAATCGCCGGTCAGGCGAAGTGGCACAGCCGACCGCGCAGGCCAGAAGCCGCCGGGCATACGCTATGCCTCAGATGAGCGGTTCAGAGAAGCCCATCGCAAGACGGGTGTGTTGCATGCCGGCCTCTTTCGTCGTCTCGCTGAATAGGCGAACTCCCGACGGCGGCTTCCTTGGAACAAGAACCGTACTTCCTGACTCGCAAGCAGATAGACACGATTCACCACGACCAGATTGAAGCCTGGGGCGGCTTGCACGGTGTGCGCAGCGAAGATGCGCGGTAACGGCGACCTCTACGAAATCGCGGCCGCATATGCCTTCCATATCGCCGAAAGCCAGGCCTACTTTGACGGAAATATGCGGACCGGCGTGCAGGCTGCGGCCGACTTTCTTGAGATCAACGGCATCGACACTAGCCCCCTGCCGGAGCAAGCCGCCTACGAAGCGATGATCCGCGTAGCCAAGCATGAATTGGATCGGTCCGGTTTAGCTGTGTTCTTACGTGGCGTTTTGACGCCGAAAGCCTAATCTACCGCCTGCGGATGGGCGACGAGCGGCTCTTTGCCCGGCAACATCTCTAACCCGCCACGTGGCCACGCTATTGTGTCTGCTCCTAATTTCATAGTTTTCAAGCGCCCTCTTTGAACTCTAGCCCGCTAGTGCCCGGTAGAGAGTAACGCGCCCCATTTTGAAAAAGTCGGCCACGTCCTCGCGGCGCTGCCCTTCCTCAATCAATTTCCGGGCGTGGTCGATCTGCTGGCGGGAAAGCTTCCGCTTGGGGCTTTGCCTAACGCCTCGCGCCCGTTCCGTCTTCATGCCGCGCAGGTCACCGCTGCTGCCATCTGAGATTACTCCCGATAAGCTGGCTTCGGTCGGCAGATACACGTCGCACCCGCACACTTGTTCGAAAAGGCCTATCTACAGAAGTCCGCCAGCGGATGCCCAACCATCTTTCCTATCCCCAGAAGACAATCACAGATTTTAATATTTATTTTCGGGCCTTTCTAAAGGACTTAAGCCCTTCCGCCCTCTTCAGCCCCAAACCCGTCTGCTAGCCTCTAATCGAGGCCCCTCTACTGCCGTCCGTTAGACAATCCGCACCCACCCGCGCCAACGCGCAAAATCCTCCCGGCCGACGCACAGCTGCAGCCCGCTACCCCACCCTGAAGCACGGCGTTTCCGCCCTTTCTCAAATCGTATTCGACGAAACCGCCGAAGATCTCGCCGGCATCCCCGCAAATCCCAGTGAGCGCGTCCTCGTCGTCGTGGCGCGGAGCTATGCCCTGCGGACCCAGCAATCCAAAGCTGGGCCCCGCTCCGGGAACCCACTGCAGCCCCGACGCCACCCTTCCCCGAACCTCGCAACCCCAACATTCCAAACCCAGTTCCGCGAATTTGGCTTCGTTCCGTCAAAATCCGAAACCCGCCTCGCATCCCCACACTTCACGTATCCGCCCGCCCTCATTATGGTCCGCAAGGTCAAAATACCAAACGAACCTAATCCCATTTCCGGACACTCCCCCGCGTCAGGCGCTACCAACCTATCCGCCATCGACGCCAAGCCCTCACGCCGCCCTAACCGCGGCCCACGTTTGCCGGGGATACAATGTTTAAGCAGATGAAACCTTCCGCCAAATCCATCCGCAGCCGCATCGCGCTGGCCATCGTCCTATTCTCCTTGGGCGCGCTTTTGAGCTCGCAAACCGCGCCTCGCGAACAGGTGGGGCCGCTCGCCACCGGCGGCTTTCTGCTCAACAGCGGTTGGCGCCTCCAGCCCGTCGGCAAGCAGATCGCGCTCGACACGCTGCCCCTATCGAGCGTCGTCACTCCCGATGGCAAATACATGCTGGTGCTGAACTGCGGTTACAAGCCGCCGTCCATCAGTGTCATCGACCTCGCCACCGGCGCGGTCACCGGCAGCGCGCCGGTGGAAGACGCATGGTTGGGTCTGGCAATTTCGCCCAGGGGCGACCGCGTCTATGCCAGTGGCGGCTCGCGCGCCTCGGTGTTCGAATACAGCTTCACGGACGGCAAGCTGGCGAAGACCCGCGAGTTCCCCGTGGTCGATCCCGCCAAGCGCGCCCCGCACGATTTCATTGGCGACGTGACGTTTGATCGCGAAGGCCATCTGCTATACGCGGCCGATCTCTATAACGATGCCGTCGTGGTGATCAATCCGCAATCCGGCATCGTCATCGGCCACATCAAGACCGGACGCCGTCCGTATCGCATCCTGTTTCACCCCGACGGCAAATCGTTTTTCGTTACGCACTGGGCCGATGGAACTCTCGGCCAATACGATGTGAACAACGGCAGCCAGATCGCCCGTCAGCGCATTGGCGCGCATCCCACGGATATGGTGTGGCGTGCGGGCGGTCCCCCGACTGAAGCCGGCGCCCCCGCTGACGGCGAACCGTCCTACGTAGCGCGCCTGTTCGTGGCGGCCGCCAATACCAACAACGTATACTCCGTAGCGGTCACCGCCAGTCAGGACTTCAGCGTCATTGAGAGCATCAACCTTTCCATGACTCCGCGCCAGCCGCTGGGAATGACGCCTTCCGGCCTCGGCCTCAGCGCGGATGGCAAGCGCCTCTTCGTGGCCTGTTCGGATGGAAATGTGGCCGCGGTGGTGGATATCTCGGCCCAGCGCAGCCGCGTCGAAGGCTTCATTCCCACCGGCTGGTATCCCACCGCCGTGCGCGCGCTGCCCTCGGGAGCGTTGATCGTCCTCAACGGTAAGGGCCTGCGATCCTACCCGAATCCCAATGGACCCAGCCCCCGCAAAGACATCGAGCCGCTGCACAAAGGCCTCGCCGCCGAACAGTATGTCGGCCGCATGCAAACCGGCACGGCGTCGTGGATCGACCCCTTCACCGCCGGTCAGCTCGACCAATGGACACAGGCCGCGATGGCCAACAGCCCTTATCGCGATTCCCAACTCGATGAGCCGAACCCGCTGCCGCCCGTTCAGCACGTCATCTACATCGTCAAAGAGAATCGCACTTACGACCAGGTGCTGGGCGATATGAAGGAAGGCAACGGCGACCCCAACTTGACGCTGTTCGGCGAAAACGTCACGCCTAACCTGCATAAGATCGCGCGCGAGTTTGTCTTGCTGGATAACTTCTACGTCAACGCCGACGTGAGCGCCGATGGGCACAGCTGGTCCACCGCCGCCATCGGCGTCGATTATATCCAGAAGCTTTGGCCCAACAGCTACGCCAGCCGCCGCAAGACTTACGACTACGAAGAGCAGGACGCCGCATCGCTGCCGCCGGCCGGCTACCTATGGACCAACGCCAACGCCGCCGGCCTTTCCATCCGCAATTTCGGCTACATGGTGAACAATAAGGATGGCGCCAAAATTGGCGAAGAGCAGATCACCGGCGTGCGCGACCCGGTCCTGGCGAAGTGCACCAATCACTTCTACCGCGGCTTCGACCTGGCATATCCGGACGTGGAGCGCGCCAAAGTGTTCCTCGCCGAGTTCCATCAATACGAGCAAAGCGGCGAGATGCCCCGGCTCATCGTGATGCGCATGGGCAACGACCACACCAACGGTACGGCCCCCGGACGCCTTTCGCCCCTCTCTTACGCCGCCGATAACGATCAGGGTATTGGCATGATCGCCGAAGCGGTTTCGAAGTCGCGATTCTGGACCAGCACCGCGATCTTCGTCGTGGAAGACGACGCGCAGAACGGCCCCGACCACGTGGATTCGCACCGCTCGCCGGCGTATGTGATTTCGTCGTTTATCAAGCGCCACACGGTAGACAGCACCTTATACAACACCACCTCATTGCTGCGAACCATGGAGCTCATGCTAGGGTTGAAGCCCATGACTCACTTCGATGCCTCCTCGCGGGTACTGACCGCGTCGTTTCAAGCGGCGCCCAACCCCGCGCCGTACACGCTCGAAAAGTCGCGCGTCCCGCTCGACGAAAAGAACCTGGCAAACGCCCCCGGCGCCAAAGAATCGGAAAAGATGGATTTCGCCGAAGCCGACGACATAGATGAAGACCTGCTGAACGACATCCTATGGCGGGCGATCAGGAAGGATGCGCCGCCGCCGCCGACGCGCAGCTACTTCGGCAAGTGAGTAGGACAGGTAAGCACCATGAAAAATGCGCAGCTCACAAGTCTACGTCCGAAGTGATCGACTCTTGGCACATAGAGCCAATTGGGAACTCAACCCGTCCGTGGCGCACGCACTTATGCGTGCAGCGTTCACACTCGTGTGAACGCGCTTTCCTTGCGGCCCTCCTCCTGGCCCTCGCCCCAGCCTTAGCGCAAATGCCCGCGGGAAATCGCCCGGCCCAGCGCGCAGATGCGGGAACCAGCGTCCTCCCCGGCGGACGCCTCATCACGCCGCTGGGCGAGCAGTTCTTCACCGGTCCCGGACCTTTCGGTCTCGCCATCAGTCCCAGCGGGCAGTTTGTAGTGAGCGCCGATGGCGGTCCCAATCGATACGCGCTGACGGTGCTCGATACCCGCAATGGAACCACAGTCAAGCATCTCCACGCCGCGCGCAAGCGTTCCCGCGGCGAAGACGCGGATGATGGGGACGACGCCGACGACCCCGAGTGGCTGAGCGTCTTCATGGGATTGGCATTCGACGGCGAGCGCACGCTCTACGCCTCGGAAGGCGAATCCGGCAAAGTGCGAGCCATCGATATCGTCACCGGGAAACGCCAGGCCGTCCTCGATCTGAATCAAGGCGGCTATCGGGACAGCTACACCGGCGACATAGCGATTGACGCCGCGCGCGGCCTGCTCTTCGTCGTGGACCAGGCGAATTTCCGGCTGATTGAAATTGATGCGCGGCGGAAAGCGATTCTGCAATCGATTCGAACCGGCCGGCTTCCGTTCGCCGTGGCGCTTGCGCCGGACGGGCAAACCGCGTACGTCACCGACTTGGGAATGTTCGAATATCGCGCGCTGCCCGGCGCCGATCCGAAGAATCTGAAAGCCACCGGCCTGCCATTTCCCGCCTACGGATTTCCCTCCAAAGACGCCGTACATGGCGCGCGGCGGCAGACGGAATCGGGCCCGGTGAAAGTTCCCGGCCTCGGCGATCCGAATGCTCGCGGGTCGAACGGTCTGACCACGATCGACGTCGCAAACCCGAAGGCGCCCCGCGTGATTGCGCAATCGCCGACGGGTCTTCCATTCGGCGGCAGCGTGTTTGGAGGCAGCAGCCCTTCGGGCGTGGTCGCCGCAGCGGGCAAGGTATACGTGTCAAACGCCAATCAGGATACCCTCTCGGTGTTCGATGCGAAAACCCGCCGTCGCGACCCGGACATCGCGCTGAGAGTGGGGCAGGCGCTTCCGCCTGCCAACCCGAGAGTGGACCCATATGAGACCTTGCGCGGCGTACTGCCAATCGGCATGGCCGCAACCGCGGATCAAAAGTGGCTGCTGGTCGCCGAAGCCGGCATCAACGCCATCGGCGTGATCGATATCGCCGCCGGCAAGCTGATCGGCCACATTCCCGCTGGTTGGTTTCCGGCTCAGGTGCGCGTCTTCGGCGATACCGTATACGTCGCCAACGCCAAAGGCCACGGAACCGGGCCCAACGCGGATCGGCAGAAGGCTCTCCTGCACAGTTTTCAAGGCGAGCTGAGGCGCGGCACAATCTCGCGATTTCGTCTGCCGCAGCCCGGCGAGCTGGATGCCCTCACCGGCCAAGTCATGGCGAACAACGGCTTCACCGCGTCCGCAAAACCGCTTGCTGACGCGCGCCGCTTCGATCGGAGCCACGACCGTGAGGGAGTGGTTGCCGCTGCCACGCTGCCTCCGCAGATCGAGCACGTCGTCATCATCGTAAAAGAGAACCGCACTTACGATGAAGTGTTCGGCGATCTCGGTCCCGCCGCGAACGGCGCTCGCGAGGGCGCGCCCGCGCTAGCGCGATGGGGCGAGAAGGTCACGCCCAACCATCACGCGCTCGCCAGGCGCTGGAGCACCAGCGACAACTTCTATGCCGATTCGGAAGTCAGCGTGGATGGCCACCACTGGCTGGTCGGCTCGTATCCCAACGCGTGGACCACAAGCTCGCTCATGGCCGCTTACGGTGGAGAAAAGTCGTTCAATCTGTCCACCACCGCGCCCGGCCGCCTGCTGTTCGCGCAAAGCGATTCCTCGGTTCACCCGGAGGAGCAACTCGAAGCCGGCGCCCTGTGGCATCATCTGGAGCGGCATTCTGTCAGCTTCCGCAACTTCGGCGAAGGCTTCGAGCTCGCTGGTGTAGACGAAGGCGACGGACTCGAGCCAACCGGCGCGCGATTCGGGACCAACGTACCTATGCCGGACCCGCTCTTCCGCAACACCTCGCGCCAGTATCCCGGCTTCAACATGAATATCCCGGACCAATACCGCGCTTCGCAATTCATCGCCGAGATCGACCGCCTCTACGCGAAGGGGAAGGGCGCGCTGCCCAGGCTGATCTTCATCCACCTCCCGAACGACCACACCGCCAAAGCCCGCCCCGGCGCCGGTTATCCCACCGAAGGTTCGTACGTCGCCGACAACGACCTCGCGCTGGGCCGGATCGTACATTATCTTTCGCACAGCGAGTGGTGGCCGAAGATGGCCGTATTCATTACCGAGGACGACGCGCAGAGCGGCGTCGACCATGTGGATTCGCACCGCACCGTGCTGATGGTGGCCAGCCCCTACGCCCGCAGGAATTACGCCGCCCACGTCAACACCAGCTTTCCCGGCCTTCTGCGGACCGCCTTCGAGCTGCTGCGGCTGCCGCCTTTGAATCTCTACGACGCCACGGCCGCCGATCTCAGCGACTGCTTTACTTCCGAAGCCGACCTGACGCCGTACGACGCCCTGCCGGTGGACGCGGCGCTGTTCGATCCAAAGAAGGCGCGGATTGTGAAGGGCGCGCCGCCCGGTCCAAAGATGGACGACCCGGCGGAGATCCGCAGGCAGCAGCGAGATCAACGACAATGACGTGGCGCACGGGGTGCCCTCTGGGCCCTTGCGTGCAGCGTTCACACTCGTGTGAACGCAATTGCACCTTCAGGTTCTGCTCCAATTACACTAAAATCAGATGCCCCAAATCTACCTGTGCTTCCTCTGGCACATGCACCAGCCATTCTATAAAGACCTCGTATCCGGCGAGTACAAGCTTCCCTGGACGCGCATGCACGCCCTTAAGGACTACTACGGCATGACGCGCATCCTCGAGGAATTCCCCACCGTTCACCAGACGTTCAACCTGGTCCCGTCGATGCTGGTGCAGGTAGCCGAATACGCGGCGGGAGAAGCGGCCGATCCCTTTCTCGACGCCGCGCTCAAACCGGCCGAGAACCTTACCGCCGCCGACCGCGCCTTCATTCTGCGCCACTCGTTCTACTCCGACCCTCAGCACATGATCTATCGCTATCCGCGTTACGGCGAGATCTACAACGCGTGGCAGGCGCAGCAGAACACCGGCTCGCGCAGCATCTTCGGCGCGCAGGAATTCCGCGATCTGCAGATGTGGTCGCAGCTCGCCTGGTTCGACGAAGAGTTTCAGGAGCACGATGCGGAAGTGCGCGAATGGGTGCAGCGCGGGCGCAACTTCAGCCCTGCCGACCAGCGCCGCATGGGCGAAAAGCAGCGCGAAATCGTATCGCAAGTCATGCCCGAATACCGCAAGCTCGCGGCTACCGGCCAGATCGAAATCTCCACCACGCCCTTCTATCACCCCATTCTGCCGCTGCTCTGCGATTCCAACGTCGCCAGCATGGCGCACCCGAATGTTTCGCTGCCGCCGCGCTTCCGCTATCCGCAGGACGCGCGCCAGCAGCTCACCATGGCGCGCGAATACATCACTAAGAACTTTGGCGTCGCGCCGGCCGGCCTGTGGCCTTCGGAAGGCTCGGTCTCCGACGAAGTCTTCCAGATCGCCTCCGAAACCGGCTTCGAATGGACCGCCACCGATAGCGGCGTGCTGAACCGGACGCTCTCGCGGCAGGTGGGCGTCGATGGCCTCTATCGTCCGTATCGCTGGCAGCAGGGCGGGCGCGCTCTCGGCGTGTTGTTCCGCGATCACTTCTTGAGCGACCTCATCGGCTTCGTGTATTCCAAAATGGACGCCGCCGCGGCCGCCATAGATTTCCTCCGCCGCATCCGCGAAAACTGCAGCGGCATGCTTGCGGCGGGCCGCGATGCGCTGGTTCCCATCATTCTCGATGGCGAAAACGCCTGGGAATATTACGACCGCAACGGCCGGCCTTTTCTGCGCGAGCTGTACCGCCGCATCTCCGAAGACAGCCAGATGCGCGCCGTGACGGTGAGCGAGGCTTTCAAGGCGCTGGCGCCGGAGCGCCTCGACCACATCTTCCCCGGCTCGTGGATCAACGCCAACTTCGATGTGTGGATCGGCGCCGAGGAAGACAATCAGGCGTGGACGCAATTGCTGCGCGCGCGCGAGACTTACGATGCCGCCGCCGCGGTTCCCGAGAAGCAGCGCAAGCTCGCCTTCGAAGAGTTGCTGATCGCGGAAGGCAGCGATTGGTGCTGGTGGTACGGACCCGAGCACGAATCGGTGAACCGCGAAGAGTTCGACCAGCTTTACCGCAGCCACCTGGCGAACGTTTACCGCTTCCTGAACCTGATGCCGCCCGAGGAGCTCTCGCGGCCCATTCTGCGCGTCGCCGTGCAGGCCGTGCAGATTCCGCCATCGGGCGCGATTTCGCCCACCATCGACGGCGAAGTCACTTCGTACTTCGAATGGATGGGCGCGGGAATCTATCGCGTAGATGAACGCTCCGGCTCCATGCACGGCAAGAAGTTTCTGGTGAAAGAGGTGCAATACGGCAGCGACGGCGCGAATCTGTTTGTGCGCGTCGACTTCCATCAGGGATACGAGCAGGAGCTGCTTGCGATGGAGGTACGCTTCACCGCGATCGGAATCGACAGCGGCAGGTCGAGCGAGCTGACCATCGCCTTCCCGCGCGGAGCGGCGAAGGCGGAGGGCATCGAAGGGGTGGAATGCGCCCTCGGCCGCGTACTGGAAATCAAGATTCCGCTCGGCTCCATCGGCGTCACGGCGGGGCGCGGCGTGCGTTTTCAAATGTCGATTTGGGAAAGCGGGCTGCCCATGGACGCTGTGCCGCAACAAGGGTTGATTGAGATGGCCAGCACCGATCCGGTGGCGCTGGCCGGATAGCGGCCCTGGGACTTGGGGGCGCAAGCCAAGACCTGGCGACGAGGGCTGGATCTTCTGTACCCTTTCCTCTGGCCTACTTCGGGTGTGGCGTGACCTTGTGAATTCGGTATGCGTCCCCTTCAATCGTAAAGTAGAAACGCCAGCCCTTGTTCACGCGGGCCGGCCAGACACCAGTGGACTTATCGTACTTCTTGGCCTGGAGCGAGGGATGGCGCATATCAAATTCCAGAAGCGCCAGTTGTTTGTAAAATGCCCTGCGCACAGGGACGGGCGCATCCGCGATTGCTAGCAACGCTCGATCGGACAATACGGCCTTCATCGAGCAGGCCGGCTGGTCTCACTCGAGTGGGCGCGCTTCTTCGCGGCGGCGCGCTTCTTCGCCACTCGCTCTATGTAGCGGGACGCTTCCTTGGCCGTGTCGAAGGGGCCGTGGAAACGGCCATGCTTGAAGTCTTCCATGCTTGCCGCGATATCCGCGTCGATGGCTCGCCGTTGCGCCGGAGTGTACTCATCGGCAAGGTTTGTGCGACGTTCATTCTGAAGGCGCTTGAGGCCCTCACGGAATAGCCCGCTCAGGCTGCGATTGGTTTCCCTGGCCAGGCGCTCAGCAAGCTTAAGCTCCGCCGGCGGTAACGAGATGGAAATGGCTTTCGTAGTTCTCATAGAGATGTTCGTGCTGGTTACGACTGAGTACGACTCGTTATTCAGCCTACTATGCCGGAAAGTCTGCGCGAGCCAGCGCCTCGCGCACGCGCTCGATGGTTTCCGCGGCGTCGGGGCGGTCCACTCGGATCACCTGGAAGTTCGGCCCCACTGGGCGCCAGCGCTCGAACATGCGCGGGGCGGGGAAGCCGGCGAATATGCTGATCAAAGGTACGCCGCACGCGGCTGCGATGTGCTGGCCGGCGGAATCGTAACCCACGTACAGCTTGCTTGCCGCGATGACTGAGGCGAAGCCGGCGAAGGACCCTTCCCAGAAAGTGACCGTGGCGCCCGACCGCTCCACGGCCCGCTCCACACGCTCGGCCTCGGCGCCGCCGGCGCCTTTATCGATGCAGATGGGCAGCTCCGTCTTCGCCAGCAGCGCCAGAAGCTGCTCTTCGAACGGATCGGCGACCCTCTTCGCGGGGTTCTCGCCCACGCCCAGGCTCACCGTAATGTACGGCGCCTGTATGGGCGCGGCGGCTTTAACTGCGGCTACGGCGATATATGGCTTGGCGCCGGCAATGCCGAGCGTCTCGGCCGCCCAATCGGACGCCAGCTCCGGCAGCGATTTATCCGACTCGGCCCCGTAGGCGCGGCTCTCGAACAGGTAATACCGATCGTCGGGACACACCGGTAAGAGGCCGAGCTGGGTGAGCCGCGAATCCGGATCGATGACGACGCAATCCGGCTCGGCGACGAGCGCCTTCAACTCCTCCGCGGCCGCGAGCCGCTCGCGCAGAGTTCCGCGGCCGTAATCGACGCGTGCGTGATGGATGCGTGCATCCTTGGCGAATAGCTCGTAGTTCTTTTGCGGACCGGCCAGCGCGATTCTGGCGCGTTTAAACCGCTGCTTCGCGGCCGCAAGAAGCACGCTGGTTACAGCGACGTCCGCGCCCAGGGTAATGCGCGAGAGCACGAAAACGCGCTTGGGATTGGCCGTCAGCTTCCGCGGCCGCCGCACCCATTCGTAGCGGGAGACCAGCGCCGACGGGTCCGTGCCGGTGACCTGGGCGATGGCTTGCGAGAACAGCCGCACATAGGCGTCGCATAGCGATGGCTCGAAGCGGTCCGCGAGCCCTTCCACCAGCACACTGAAGAGCGCGGGCGCGCAGGGGTCTTCCGTTAGCGTGCGCGGGAGATATTTCGGGGGCTTGCCGGCGACGCAGCGCCGCAGAATATCCTCTGCGATTTCCCTACACGAAGTACTTCTCAACCAGTAACCTCAGTTTCGCGAGAGTGGTTTCGGGAACCTGCTTGCGCTCCGTGAGGATGGCGTGCGCCAGCGCCGACCCGCACTTGCAGGAGCGCTCCGTGGGCATCTGCGCCACCGCCTCGGCCACCACTCTGCACGCGTTGGAAGCGTTCTTTACCAGGTTGCCGATGATGTCGCTCACGGTCACCGCGTCGTGACCGGCGTGCCAGCAATCGTAGTCGGTCACCATGGCTACCGTGACGTAGCAGATCTCCGCTTCGCGCGCGAGCTTGGCCTCTTGCAGGTTGGTCATGCCGATCACATCCATGCCCCAGCTGCGGTAGACGTTCGATTCGGCCCTGGTGGAAAACGCCGGGCCTTCCATGCACAGGTACGTGCCGCCCTTTTTCGCGGTGACGCCGGCCGCGCTGCACGCGCTGGCGACCACCTCCGCAAGTTGCGGGCAGATAGGGTCGGCGAAGCTGATGTGCGCCACCAAGCCGTCGCCGAAGAAGGTGGACACGCGGCCGCGGGTGCGGTCGAAGAATTGATCGGGGATCACGAAATCGAGCGGGCGGTGTTCCTCTTTGAGCGACCCCACGGCGCTAAGCGAAATGATGCGCTGAACGCCCAGCGATTTCATGCCGTAGATGTTGGCGCGAAAGTTCAGCTCGGAAGGCGAGATGCGATGACCCTGGCCGTGGCGCGCCAGGAATGCGACGGAGTGGCCGGCGAGTTGGCCCAGGACGTAGTTGTCCGACGGTGAGCCGAAGGGGGTTTCGATGTTCGCCTCTTCCTGGGCTTCGAAGCCGGCCATAGAATAGAGGCCGCTGCCGCCGATGATGCCGATTTCCGCTTTCAATTTGGCTGCTCCTGTGTGAGATGCGCGCAGCCCATGGGACCGCGCCACTGGGGTTTCAATTTGGGTGCTCCTGTATGAGTTCTAAGAGTACGCCGCCGGTGGAGGCGGGGTGTACGAAGACGTAGAGATGGCCGCCGGCGCCTTCGCGCGGCTCGTTGAGCAGGCGCGCGCCGGATTCGCGGAGGCGGGCGACTGTCGCGTGGAGATCGGGCACTCGGAGCGCCACGTGATGGAGTCCGGGACCGCGTTTTTCCAGGAATTTGGAGATGGGCGAATCGGGGGCTGTCGGCGCCAGGAGCTCGATTCTTGCGTCGCCCGCGGGGAGCATGGCGACGTTCACTTTTTCGGTGGTGACGGATTCGTGGTGCGTGACTTTTAGGCCTAGGGATTCGTAGAAGGACTCGGCTTCGGCAAGGGAATTGACGGCTATGCCTAGATGATCTATGGAAACAGGTGAGATTTGGAATTGGGCGGAAGGGACAGACCGGGAGGTCTGTCCTACGGCTTCGATCAGTTGGTCGATGCCTTGGGATTCGGTGGCTACGGTTTTTACGATTGCCGGGTGGCGGCCGTGAGCCAGGCTTAGCATCGCTTGGATTTCGCGCTCTACCTGCTCGGCGCCGGGCTGATCGGATTTGTTGATGACGAATACGTCCGCGATTTCCATGATGCCCGCTTTGATCGCCTGCACATCGTCACCCATGCCAGGCACCAGCACTACCACTGTGACTTGCGCCAACCGGGCGATCTCGATTTCGTCCTGGCCAACGCCTACGGTTTCGACGATTACCCAGTCGCGGCCGGCTGCATCCATCAGGCGCACCAGGTCCGCGGTGGCGCGCGCCAGGCCGCCGGTCGATCCGCGCGTGGCCATGGACCGGACGAACACGCCGGCATCGCCGTGGTGTTGCGTCATGCGGATACGGTCGCCCAGTATCGCGCCGCCGGTGATGCGGCTGGTGGGGTCCACCGCAATTATCGCGATCGTCTTGCCCTGCCGGCGGAGCGCGGCCGCCATGGCATCCACCAAGGTGCTCTTGCCCGCGCCGGGCGGGCCGGTGACGCCCACGATGAGCGCGTGGCCGGGGGTTTTTTCCATCTCGTGCAGTAAAGCCGCAGCGGCCGGGTCGCGATTCTCAAGGCCGCTGGCGGCGCGGGCTAGGGCGCGCAAATCGCCGCTGCGGATTTTTTGCGCCCACTCGCTCATTAGCTTTTCAAAAGTTGCCGCGCGATCACCATGCGCTGGATCTCGCTGGTGCCTTCGCCGATGGTGCACAGCTTCACGTCGCGATAGAATTTTTCCACCGGGTAGTCTTTGATGAAGCCGTATCCGCCGTGAATCTGCACGGCCTCATTGGCGATGCGCACGGCGGCCTCGGATGCGAACAGCTTCGCCATGGCCGATTCGCGCGTGACGCGCATGCCGTGGTCGAGCATCCAGCCGGCGCGGTAATTCAGCAGGCGCGCGGCGTCGATATCCACCGCCATGTCGACCAGCTTGTGCTGGATGGCCTGGAATTCCGAGATGGGCCGGCCGAATTGCTTGCGCGTTTTGGAATACTTGAGCGCCGCGTCGTACGCGCCCTGCGCCATGCCGATGGCCAGAGCCGCGATGGAGATGCGTCCGCCATCGAGCACCTTCAAGCTGTCGACGAAGCCTTCGTTGCGCTTGCCGAGGAGCTGCTCGGGCGCGAGCCGGCAGTTTTCGAAAATCACTTCGCCGGTAGCGCTGGCGCGCATGCCGAGCTTGTTCTCTTTCTTTCCCGCGCGAAAACCGGCGGTTCCCTTTTCCACGATGAACGCCGAAATTCCGTGCTGCGCGGCGGCGCGATCGGTGACAGCCATGGCGACGCAGACATCGGCGTAATGCGCGTTGGTGGTGAAAGTCTTGGCGCCGTTTACGAGCCAGTCGCCGGCTTCCATTACGGCCTTGGTGCGTGTGCCGGCGGCGTCCGATCCGGCTTCGGGTTCGGTCAACGACCAGCAGCCGAGCCACTCGCCGGATGCGAGCTTGGGAATATACCTCCTCCGCTGATCGTCGCTGCCCATCTTGTAAATGTGATTGGAGCAGAGCGATGTGTGAGCCGCGACGATGATGCCCACCGAGCCATCCACGCGCGAGAGCTCTTCAATAACGATGGCGTATTCGATATACCCGAGGCCGGCGCCGCCCAACTCTTCGGGGAAAATGGCGCCCATGTAGCCGAGTTGGCCCAGCTTGCGGACTACTTCAAGCGGGAAGGTCTGCGCCTCGTCCCACTCCATGACGTGCGGCAGGATTTCGCCTTCGGCGAACTCCCGAACCGCTTTGCGAAGCTGGAGCTGCTCCGGAGTGTATTCGAATTCCACGGATAGGGCGCCTTAAACGATTTGTTCGTGGACAGCGTCCCACTGCACGGTGCGCTGCTGCAGGTAGCTGTTCACGGCCATGCGGCAGGCGATGGCGATGCGGAAGCCGAGATCGAACGGGCAGTTCGGCGTTGTGCCGGCGCGCATGCTGTCGAAGAAGTTGATCATGTGGGCCTTGGGATCGCTGCGCGTCATGCCCGCCATTTCCGAACCGTCGGGACGGTTCTTCTTCTCGGGCATGTAGCGGATATTCTGCGGAGTCTTGCTGATGGTTCCATCGGTGCCGAGGACCTCTTCGGTGACGCTCAAGCGTTCGTTGCCGAAGCCGGAATCCCATGTGAAAAGCATTTCTTCTTTGGCGTGCTCCATGGAAACGTTCATCGTGTCGGGCACTTCACGGCCGTCTTTCCAGAGATAGAGACCGCCCGTCATGGTCACCTTGCTGGGGATGGAAAGGTTCAGCGCCTTGTACCAGAACGAGAGCTGGTGGCACATGTTTTCGTAGACGTTGCCGCCGGAATAATCCCAGAAAAAGCGCCAGTTGATGTAGCGATTGGCTTCGAAGGGACGATCCGGAGCCTCGCCCAGAAAGGACTTCCACACGATATTTTCGGCCGTCATATCCGGGCGAATGGGGCGCGACCACTGCGGCTTGCCGTGCGGCGTATTGCGATACATGCGCGCCTGGATCATGGTGATTTTGCCCATCAGCTCAGGCTTGAGGAAACTTACAGCATCGGTGAACTGGCCGAGCGAGGTCCATTGATGGCCGATCTGCACAGTGCGTCCGGCGGCGCGCTGGTAGGCGGCGCGCATGCGCTTGGCGTGATCGACATTGAACGCCATAGTCTTTTCCTGATAGACGTGCTTGCCGGCGTCGAGCGCGGCCACGAAGCACTGGGCGTGCATGTGCTGCGGCGTGGCAATGAGGATGGCGTCGATGCTCTTATCGTCCAGCAGATGGCGGTAATCGAGATAGGTCTTGGCATCCGGCGCGATGGCCTTGGCCTGTTCGAGGCGATAGGTGTAGACGTCGGCCGCGCCCACGCATTCGATATTCGGCAAGGCAAGCGCCTGACGCAGGATCTCTTGCCCGCGGTCGCCGACGCCGATGATGCCTATGCGGATGCGCTCGTTGGCGCCCAGTACGCTGGACGTAGCTAGAGTGCCGGCCAAGCCTGTGGCCACTTTACCGATAAACACGCGCCGGGATTGCATAGAAGCTCCTTGTATCGCTTGAACTCGCAGGGGGAACAGAACGATTATATCGTGTGCGGGCCTCGGTTTCAGCGGGTCACTTGGTTTCGGGTGCGAGCAATAGAAATTTGGACGATGCCGGGGGATTTTCAGGCGCTGCGGCGGGATATCGTGCTCATCCCTGCTTACTCTTTCCCGGCTTCTTTGCCTTAGGTTTTTTTATCGGCTTCGGTTCCGGCTTGACCTTCAGAATGTCCGCTATCGCTTCCGGAAAGCTGAGTGGGTATAGGCTGATCCGCTTCGACTGTCTGTTCACTTAGCATCTCCTCTATCGTTTTCTGTTGTGCGGGCGGTAATGGCAGATCTGCGGAACCGAGAACGGAGACTCCAGAATCCTTACCATGTGCCGCAATGTCAGGGTCGTCGGAGTAGATCGCGGACGCGCCATGAACCTTTGCAATTGCGACAATCTGCCTGTCAAACTTAACTTTCTGCCATTGCGACCCGGAGGCGCTACCGCGCTTCTCTCCACGAGATCTCGCAGTAATCTCCATGTCGGCTAGCTCAACTGCGGCCCGTTCATCGAACGGCTCTATGCGCAAGACCGAACTTTCCCGAATCTTGAGCGGATACGAAGGGGCGTCTTTCCCCGCGAAAACCAGGAACTCTGACAGCACTGGAGCGGGAATAATCACCGTTTCTCTATTGTCACGAAGAGTCTCAACCAGAAACCGCACCCGGTCCTTTACACGGTCAACACCAGACCGTGGCTTCGCATCGGGGTGAAGCGTTAAGCGAAAGATGCTGTTATCAAAGACTACCTTCGCATCGTTATTCTGCGTTTCGGATCGTCTCAAGCGCCGCAAGCGGATCAGCTAGGGATTTCCATTTCGCCTTGATATTGCTCAATTCCTCAATCGTATTTTGGATGTTGGTCGGCCTCATCACCTCGAAGGTGTCAATCACAAAACGTTCAAGATTCCAGGGGCCACCGGGAGTCTTTCGCCATCTCCCTTTACCGGATACGCGAAGAGTGTTTTTGTATAGGTGCTGGGCGATGGATATTGCCACGGGGCGCTCGGCAAGACATTTCCATTCCCTGGTACCGTCTTCCAAATCAACATTGGAGAGGTCGGATTTTCCGCCGACCCAAAAAGGAGTCCCGTATAATTCAGCCGGTTGATTAATAGAAGGCCGCTCAATAGGCTGTTCCTCTCTTGCTCCAGGAAACTTGACAAGGCTCTCCAGGCGCGGATTGAGGAGATCGGCCGAAGCGTTGTCCTTCCGAAGTAGGCTATTGATCCTAATAATTGCTCGGCTGGCGTCCTCGTCTCCTTCTCCGCTTCTCGCCTTTCGGACTCGCTCTATGACCTTCGGCTCAGCCTCCCAATCAACCAGGACGACAGGACACGTACTACTAGACTCTATGGCGATCAGGTGGACATGAGGTTCTTCTCCGAGCAGTATGGCAATATCGGAGAGGTATTCCGCTAGACGGCTCATGGGCATCGTCTCGGGGGAATACGCGTCTATCTTGAGGCGATACTCGCGCTTTTCAGCCATGTGGTATACTCCGTTCTGGGAGCACACCACAAGCGCAAAGAGTGCGCGCGGCGTTGGCAGCGAAGACTGTGGCAGCCGGGATTGTATACGAGTTCTCTGGCAAAAAGCCGTGATTGGCAGTCACGGCTTTTTCAATTTCAGAACGGTATTTGTACCGTCCTTTTTTCGCATGAGTCCCGGTACGTCAACCTCTTTCCGCCAACCTTTTTGGTAGCCAAATCCCGACGTTCGACGTCCGAAACGTCACGGGTATTATATCTGAAATCGAACTCGGTCGAATAAGCGGTGCAGATGGCGCTTCAACGGCATTGAATCCTACATCGGCGGCGAATGGCCCAAGAAGAATCAGAAAGTGCTCTCCCCGGAGGAAGCGCAGGAGGCCGCGAAGCGACGTTTACTAGCCATAACCCTCAGCCGAATTTCGACCCGCTTATCGGCCTCGGTGCGGCGGCGCTCTCCGACCGTTAGCCTTCAGGCGGAACAGCATCGTCCGCTATGCTTGCCGCGCACCCGAAGGAGGGTACCATAAACCAATGACTCCCAATCAAGCTGCCCAAACGCCTCCCAAACTGCCGATTCCCGGCGTGAAGAATCTGATCGCCGTCGGCTCCGGCAAAGGCGGCGTGGGCAAAACCACAGTGTCGGTGAATCTCGCCGTTTCGCTGGCGTCGCTGGGCTACAAAGTTGGCCTCATGGATGCCGACGTGTACGGCCCCAACGTGCCCCTGATGATGGGAATCAAGCGGCCGCCCGAGGCGCATGGCGAGCGCATCCAGCCGCTCGAGCAATTCGGCGTAAAACTGATGTCCATGGGGTTCCTCAATCCCGGCGACCGGCCGCTGGTGTGGCGCGGTCCCATGCTGCATAGCGTGATTCAGCAGTTCCTGCGCGGCGTCGATTGGGGCGAGCTGGATTATCTGATCATCGATCTCCCGCCCGGCACCGGCGACGTGCAGCTCTCGCTGATCCAGACGGCGCCCCTCACCGGCGCCATCGTCGTGACCACCCCGTCGGATGTCTCGCTCGAGGATGCGCGCAAGGCGATCTTCATGTTCCACCAGGTGAAGGTGCCGATTCTCGGCGTCATCGAGAACATGAGCTACCTGATTTGCCCGCACTGCAAAGACCGCATCGACGTTTTCAGTCACGGTGGCGGGCGGCGTATGGCGCAAGAGATGCAGGTGTATTTTCTGGCGGAGCTGCCGCTCGATCCGCAAGTGCGCGTCGGCGGCGATAGCGGAAATCCGGTGGCGTCGCGCAAAGACGAAGCGTTCCTCGAACTGGCGCGGAACACCGTGGCGCGGGCGGAGGAAGCGGCCAAAGTAGAGGGCCCCAAGATCGAAATCACCGATTGAGTGGTGGCGCGGAGCGCATGGCCAAGCCCATGGCCTGCGATGTCCCGAGCCGCTCTTAGCGCTCGGCGATTGACGCCTCAATGCATGAAACATCTAACCAGAGCCGGGAGAGCACGCCAAACTGGTTGCAAGGCGGACCCCGCACCATGCGCCCAAAGAACATGCGTCAAGCATTCAGGCGTTGGTCCGGCTTTGGCGGCCAATGCCTCGAAGATCGTCTCCTTGCGTAGAGGATGCGGCGTCACCTAAAATAGGAGACATGTTGCATCGTAAGAAGCTGTCCACCACAATTGGCGCGAACAATTATGCTTACCTTCACAAAATGGTAAAGGCCGGTAAGGCCGGGAGCATCGGCAAGGCTGTGGACAACGCCGTCGAAATGGTCCGGCGGCTCGATAATCGGGCAACCTTGGAGCGCGAGACGGCCGCGTATTTCGAAGGCCGGACCTCCAGCGTTGCCGCGGAGGAGGCCGGCCTCGAAAACGCCCTGAGCGCCGCTACTCAAGAGATAGACTTTGACCAGCCGTAGCGTTCCACCTCGCCGCGGCGAGATCTGGACCGCGATGCTGGGGAATCCGCCCGTGCGGCATTGGGTCCTTGTCGTGTCGCTCGATTCCCGCAATCTCAGCGAACGCGTCGACTCCGTCCTGATTGTTCCGTTCGGCAGCCAGGGAGCAGAGGGTCCAACTACTTTGCGATTCGATCCGGGAGAAACGGGACTGCCGGGACCATCCTGGCTGAAGGGGCACTTTATCACCACTCTGAAGAAAGCCCTGCTCGGAGAGCGTTTGCCGCGCCCACTGTCGGCGGCGCGCATGCGCCAGGTCATCCTGGCTATGCGGCGGGCGTTCGATGCGGACGCGCCGCCTCGCGACGCGTAGCAAGCCGTGTCTGTTTGGTCGTCCGGCAGCCCTCCATGATGATTCTGACGTTTTTGGGAAAGGCCAGTCACAGCACTTCAAAATAAATCCGGGCCACCCAAACCGCGACTCCACGGACGGCTCGCCTCCCGACTCGATGCTCCTCCGGTAGCCCGCCAAACACCCTCCTAACCCATAGCCACAGTTAGGCTTCTGCGAAATTGGCTTCGTTCCGCATTTTATCCGGGCCCGCCAAAATCGCCCGTTTGGCAGCGGACCTCTTCACATTCCCGCTGTCCAGGTCTTCGTGTTCCATCATTGCCCCGCGCTACACTGGGGTCGGGTCTGTAAGGTCGAGCGAAATATTCCGGAAACGCGAAGCACCCGCACCGTGGCCGCAGCCAACCTTGTTATGATAGAGAGGTGGGCAAGCCTCGGCCGGCACGCTTCGCGGTACCTTTTTGTCTCTGGGCCGTCGTCCCATAAACAGAGCCTCTCGGTGAATCCATGAAAATCCGACATTTACTTTACGTTGCGCTAGTGGTTGCCCTCACGGCGGTTCTGGCGCCGCTTTACGGTCCCACCCTCACGGCCTCAGCGGCGACTACGCCCGCTACTGCCGACGACATCGACCGCGACATGAAGTCCGTTGCCTCGGCATTCGCGCTGGTGGAAAAGAACTTCGCCGAGCCGGTGTCGTCCGAAAAAGCGTTCTACCAGGGCGCGATTCCGGGTATGCTGCGGACGCTCGATCCGCACTCGAACTTTGTGGACCCGGCCGAATACCGCGAGATGCAGCGGCGGCAGCGTGCGCAATATTACGGCGTCGGCATGGAAATTATCAGCGATGGCGAGGGGCATGTGGTGGTGATGCGGCCGTTTCCCGGATCGCCCGCGTTTAACGCCGGGTTCCGCCGCGGCGACATTATTTCGGCCGTGGATTCAAAAGACGTCACCAAGCTGGATTCGAACGACGTCGCCAACCTGCTGCGGGGACCCCGCGGAACCCAGGTGCGGGTAACGGTGAAGCGCGAGGGCGCGCCGGATTTCATCTCCGCCGAAGTGACCCGCGGCGAAATCGCCACCAGCGTGGTCGACGCTTTCTGGGTGACCCCGGATGTTCTGTTCTTGCGCGTGGATAGCTTTGAGGCGTCGAACCTTTCTCACGACGTGGAAGCCGATCTGCAGAAGCTCGGCGAATCCAAGGCCAAGGGGCTGATTCTCGATCTGCGCGGCAATCCTGGCGGGTTGGTGAATGAAGCGGTGGCGCTGGCGGGCCGGTTCATGCGCGACGGGCAGGTGGTGGTTTCGCATCACGGCCGCGCCGAAGAGGAGCAGGTGTTCCGCGCCAAGGCGGTTCCGGTGGCGCAGAAATATCCCATGGTAGTGCTGGTGAACAGCGGTTCAGCTTCGGCATCGGAAATCGTTTCCGGCGCGCTGCAAGATCACGACCGCGCGTGGCTGATCGGCGAGAATACTTTTGGCAAGGGCCTGGTGCAGGCGCAGTTTCCGCTCTCGGACGGCGCGGCGCTGCTGCTCACCATCGCGCATTACTATACGCCCAGCGGCCGCCTGATTCAGCGCGATTATTCGCACTCGTCCTTCTACGACTATTACACCAGCGGCGGCAAAGGCACGCCGAATCAGGGCGACATGAAATCGACCGACAGCGGCCGCAAGGTGTACGGCGGCGGCGGCATCATGCCGGACGACAAGTTTGCTACGCCGACCTTCACCCCGTTTGAGCGGCGCATGTTGATCATTCAGAACGCGGTCTATCCCGGTCCTATTTATCACTTCGCCAACCAATACTTCGCCGGCAAGAAGCCCAGCGTACCGGAAGGCTGGCAGCCCGGCGACGACACGTTGGAACAGTTCCGCACTTTTCTGAAGACGCAGAAGGTCGCGTTTACGGACGAGGAGTTCGACGCCAGCAAAGACTTCCTGAAGCGCTGGATCCGTTGGGAATTTTACTTCCGCGCCTTCGACAAGGAAGCGGCCGATCGCGCGAATTGGAAGGACGATCCCGAGGTGCAAAAGGGCGTCCAGAGTCTGCCCAAAGCGGCTTCGCTGCTGCTGCAAGTGCAGCGCGTCCTGGCCGACCGCGGCATCAAAGGCTAGGTGGAGTAGGGCGGACCCCCTGGTCCGCGGCCGACCCGCTGGTCGGCCCTGTCACGATCGCATCGGGCTTGATTTGGCTAGGCGAAGAGCGGGACCAGGGGGACCCGCGCGGACCAGGGGGTCCGCCCTACTGCCCTCGCCGCAAGCCGTCTAGTAAACTACCGGAGAGGTCCCGCATGATTGCTCTCCGCCGATTGGCGTTTACCATCCTGGCCGTTGCGCCGTTTCTGGCGCTGCACGCCCAGCCCAAGCCGCAGTACGAAATCTACGCCATCCGCTACGCCACCGTGCCGGGCTTTGCGGTCTCCGGCCTGGTGGGGGGCGCCGACCCCTCGCGCAAGCTGGATATCGCCATGATGGTCTGGCTGGTTCGCGGCAACGGGCGGAACATCCTTTTCGATTCCGGCTTCTACCGCGACCAATTCATGAAGCAGTGGCATCCCACCGATTACGTCAAGCCGTCCGAATCCGTCGCCAAACTTGGATTGAAGCCTGAAGACATCACCGACGTCATTATCAGCCACATGCACTGGGACCACGCCGACGGCATGGATCTGTTTCCCAAGGCGAAGATCTGGCTGCAAAAGGACGAGCTGGAATACTACGCCGGCGAAGCCTGGCAATCGCGCCGCACGCACGGCGGCATCGATCCGGACGACGTCATGGCGGCGGTGAAGCTGAACACGCAGGGCCGCGTGGGCCTGGTGAATGGCGACGCGCAGGAGATTCTCCCCGGCATCACGGCGTACGTCGGCGGCAAGCACACGTACGCCTCGCAATTCATCGCGGTCAATACCTCGGTGGGCGCGGTGGTGCTGGCCAGCGACAACATGTATCTGTACGAGAATCTGGAGAAGCACGCGCCCATTGCGCAGACGCTCGACCGCGAGTCGAACCTGCGCGCGCAGGACCGCATGAAGCAACTGGCGGCCGATCCGCGATGGATCATACCGGGCCACGATCCGCTGGTGATGACGAAGTTCCCGCAGGTGGCGCCGGGCGTGGTAAAGATTCAATGAAGGTCGCGGCGCTGCTCTGCCTGGCTACGGCCTGCGCGGCGCAGACCGCGGGAACTGGGTCGACCGGCTCCATCAGCGGCGTAGTGCGGGACGCAGGTACAGGAGCGCCGGTCGCGGCGGCAGTTGTGAGTTTGCGAATGCCCAATGGCGGGGCTGTCGCGTCCGCGGCGGATGCGCAAGGGCAGTACATCCTTAACGGGCTCGCCGCGGGAACCTATCGCGTGAACGCTTCGGGTCCATTGGAAAAAGGTCAGACGCAGACGCAGCAGCAGGAGAAGACGGTGAGGTTGGGGCCGGGGCAGACCCTGACCTCCGTCGATTTCCGCCTGCCTTCCATAGGCGCGATCTACGGCCGGGTTCTGGATGAGAACGAGCAGCCTGTTTCCGGCGCGCAAGTGATGCTTGTCGGCAAACGCTACGATCACGGCGCGCTGCGATATCCATTAGCTGGTGCGCGGGCGCAAACCGATGAGGCGGGCGCCTATCGGCTTACCGGAGTGCCTGCCGGTGAGGCCTTCCTGGTTGAGACTCAGGCGCCCCGGACCACTGCGCCCGGCGATTCCCCGGCGGATACGTTTTATCCGCAAGCCCTGTCGGCGGAGTTGGCTGCGGAGATTGTCCTAAGCCCGGGCGAGACGCGGAACGGCGTAGACATTCATCGCGCGAAACTGCCGGCCTATTGCGTGGATGGCGGAGTGGAAGGCGCTCCCGGAGGGGGGCTCGATCTGGCGGTGCACGACGCGGTGGTTCTCGATACCCACGACGAGGCGTACCACAAGACCAAGCCCGACGGAACGTTTCGCGTGTGCGGGCTGCATCGCGGCCAGTATCTGTTCCTCGGCAATGGCGGTTCGCCTGGCGCGGGCCAGCCGCCGTTCCTCGCCGCCGGAACCGTGGACGTGACGGACGACGATGTCCACGACTTCAAACTGCTGCCAGCCTCGATGTTCTCTATTTCCGCGGAGTTCGTCTGGGACGGCGATCCATCCGCCCAGCTTCCAAGTCTCAACGGGGCGCTCACTCTGCAAGGGCGAATCCAACGCCTCAATCTGGGGCTTGCGATACCCGGCAGCTTTACGCGCTCGGTCATGCTTCAGCCGGACGATTACACAATCGACGTGCGCGGCATAAGCGGCGGCGGGTCGTACTTGAAGGAGATAACGTGCGGCGGCCGCAGCGTTCTGCACGGCGTTGCGCCGTTAGGCGGGGCCGCGTCATGCGGCGCTTTGCGATTTGTGATCGCTCACGATGGTGGTACTCTGACCGCGCGCGTCGCGGATAAGGACAGCAATCCAATCTCCGACGCCTACGTGGCGATTGTTCCGGAATCGGCCGCGACGGAAGCCGAGATGTCCGCGGTGATGAGCTTCGGCCAGACTGGCCAGAACGGCGTCTATTCGGCGAGCGCCCTGGCGCCGGGCAAGTATCGCGTGCTGGCGACGAACGAGACCATCGATCTGGCAGCTAATCGCGTGGACAAGCTATGGGCGGCGCAATCGCGCGGACAGGAAGTGGAAATCGGCGCGAACGCCAGCGTACAAGTGAAGCTGGAGCCCCAAACCCTGCAATAGAGTCTAAGTGAGACAGGCCTCCCGGCCTGTCTGCTTCTAATCCGACCCTAATTCCGAGCCTACGCCGTGACAACGCCACTGCATTCCCCGAGCCCGATCCGCCGCAACCCCGGCGCCTCGCAATAGCCGCGCAGAATCACCTCGTCGCCATCCTCCAGAAACCGCCGAGTCTCGCCCGACGGCAATTGCAACGGTTCCGTTCCCCGCCACGTAAGCTCCAGCAGGCAGCCGCGATTTTCCTTCTCGGGACCCGATACCGTGCCGCTGCCAATCAGATCGCCGGGCTTCAAGGGGCAGCCGTTCGATGCGTGATGCGCCACCATCTGCGCCAGCGTCCAATACATTCGTGCGAAGTTGCTTCGGCTGATTCGTACCGGCTCCGAACGCGCCGTGCGCAGCCAAACTTCGAGCGTGATTCGCAACGCGTCGTTACCGCCGGTTTGTAGATACGGCAGCGGCTGCGGGTCGCCTTCAGCCCTCGGCTCGGCTGCGCAGCGGAATGGCTCCAGCGCTTCCATGGTAACCACCCACGGTGAAATCGACGTGGCGAAACTCTTCGCCAGGAACGGTCCGAGCGGCTGATACTCCCAGCTTTGAATATCGCGCGCCGACCAATCGTTGAGCAGGCATACGCCGAACAAATGGTCGAACGCCTCCGCCGCAGGAATCGCTTCGCCTAGCGAGTTGCCCGGACCGAGAAACGCGCCCAGTTCCACCTCGTAATCCAATCGCCGGCTGGGTCCGAACGATGGCGGTCCCGCCGGATTCTCCGCGGTCTGCCCGAGAGGCCGCCGCACGGGCGTGCCGCTCACCACTATCGACGACGCCCGCCCGTGATAGCCCACCGGCAGCCACTTGTAGTTGGGCAGCAGCGGATTATTGGGCCGGAACATCCTGCCGGCATTGGTGGCGTGATCGATCGACGCATAGAAATCGGAATAGTCGCCGATGTCGCACGGCAGCAGCAGGCGCGCGCCGGCCATCGGAGTGAGCAGCGATTCGGCGCCCGCCGTGTGTTCGGCCAGCAGCGCGCCGATCCGCGAGCGCAGCTCCGCGCGCGAAGCCTTCCGCATCGCCATCGCGTCCTTCATGCAGCCGATGCCGAAAGCCGTCGTGGCATCGAGAATCCGATCGCCAATGCCAACGCCCAGCCGCGCGTTGCCATCGCGTTCGAACATGGCGAACGGCAGATTCTGAATCGGGAAATCCGAAGCAGGGTCGTTGGCGGATTCCACCCAGGACGCCGTAGCGCGAGCACTCATGCTTGCAGCGTTCACACTCGTGTGAACGCGTTGTTCGCCGGAATCGTCCGTCACGGCAGCAGATCCAGCTCGCGCAAGTCTGTCACCGGTTCCTCAAACGAGCACGATCCGAAGCTGTGCGCGAAATCGCGCCGCGCCTCGGAGATCTGCTGCGTGCTGAGCCTGTGTCCGCCCCACACGACAGCTTTCTCGCCGAACTGGAACGCGCCCGCTTCGGTTTCGTTCAGGATTTCCAGAATCACTCCGCGCTTGGTTCCGTGCCACGCAAACGCCGCGGCCAGAAACACATTCAGGAACCCGTGCATCATGGCTTGCGGACTATCCTGCGCGTAAGTCAGCGGACGCAGCGAGCGCAGCGGATGGTGCAGGCCGGCGGTCGCCTTGAAAGGCAGACGGCGCGCCGCCGCGTCGCACAGAAAATCCGCAATCTCGTCGGCGCCGGGGATGGCTTCGGGCGTCAATCCACCGGTGCGCACTTTGATGTAAGCATCCGCGATCAGGCCGATGGGCGCCTCGCAGTAAGTGGGCAGCGAGAGTTTGTGCGGCAATTTCACTTCGAGCGTTTCCACCTGCGGCGGCAACGGCCCGGGCTCGTCGTCCACCAGCGCCGTGATCCGCCAGTTGTTTCCGATAGACGCCTCCCGAAGCTTCGCCAAAGGCAGTACCAGGCGGTTCAAAATCCACGCGTCGGGCGACGCCAGAAACCCGCGATAGCGCTCCAGCACAATTCGCAGCGGCAGCGCGGCGGGAGGATACAGGCCCGCGTAATCGATGAGATTCGCCAGCAGGGCCCGTAGCGGCGGCGCCATTGTAGGACAGGCCTCCTGGCCTGTGTTTCCGGTTTGCCGAATTCGCTTGACCACGGTCAATCCTGACAGGCCAGGAGGCCCTATCATACATCGTACTACCGCTGCCGCTCGGGAAGCTGTTCCACGCCCTCGGTGAGCTGTCCGGTGAGCCGAAGCACGTTCCAACGCGCCTTCTCGAGCGTGTATTGCGCCTCGTAGAGCGCGATCCATTTGGCGTTCTCCATCACGCGCGCTTCTTCCAATTCGCGCATCGGGAGGCGCCCTTCCTGCATCTGCGCCAGATCCACGGAAACCTGCTCGCGCGCTACCTCAAGATCGAGCCGCGCCACCTCGGCTGCGCTCTGCGAACGGGTCGCGTCGCGGAACGATTGTTGCAGGTCGGCGGCGATGCGGTTGCGCGCGTTGGCCATCTCAAGCTTGAGATGGTCGACATCGATCTCCGCCTGCGCCACTTGCGCGCCGATGGCCGCGCCGGCAAAAATCGGCACCTGGAACGACATGCCGATCTGTTCGTTGTTGCGCTGGAACTTGTTGTAGAACTCGGTGTAATTATTGAATTTGGCGAGCATGGTGTACTGCGCCACCAGATCGACGCGCGGCCAGCGGGCCGCCTTGTCGCCGCGGATTTCGAGCTGCTTCGACGCCGACTGCGATTGCAGCTGGCGCAGCTCCTTATTGGATTCGAGCGCGGTTTCGATAGCCGCCTCCGGAGATGCGGGCAGCGGCGGCGCGGCGCGCTCCTCTTGCGCCGGCAGCACGCGGTCCTCTGCCGGATAGCCCAGCGCCACCGCGAGCGACGTTTCGGCGGCGTCGCGCTGATCTTCCAGATCGAGCGTGGCCTGCCGGGCCTGCGCGATGGCGAGCTCGGCCTGCTTTTGCGCCAGCGGCAGCGCGCGCCCTTCCTGTACCTGCGCCTGGATGGCGGCGAGGACCCGCTGCCGGCTTTCGATATCCTTGCGCGCCAACTCGCTCAAACGCGCGGCCCGCTCGGCGTCCAGATATAGCGCGGCCACGCGGTACGCTGCTTCGTCGCGCTTATTGGCCGTGGCGAAGCCGGAGCTGCGCGCGTCTTCTTTGGCCTGCGCCACCAGCAAGGACTGCTGGCGGTTGAAGAGGTCCTGGGTAGCCACCGCCTGGGCCACGCTGGGAGCGGAGCCCCCGATACTTACCGGAATACCGTTGCTATAAGCGAGTCCGCTTCCCACCGTGACGTGAGGCGTGAAGGGGCCGTGCGCCGCTCGAATTCCCTGCCTCACCTTCGCTTCGTCCAGGCGGGCAAGGGCGATATCGGGATTCTGTTTGATGGCCAGCTCCACGGTTTGGCGGAGCGTCAGGGAATGGGTTTCGGCTTGCAGGAAACAGGCGAATGCCAGTGCAAAGAGAGCTGCTTTGGACATGCTTCAATGGTGGCATAGTCGAAAACCCCGGCCTTCCGGCCGGTTGGCAAGCTGAAGCATACCCTACCCTTTACACTGAGTAGGTAGTGGAGTTCAATCCCTCGTCGATGTCGCGGGTCATGGTGCGCGCCACCAACTGGCTGGGCGACGCAGTGATGTCGCTGCCCGCCATCCGCGCCATTCGCGGCGTGTTTCCGCAGGCCCATCTGGCGGTGGTCGCCAAGCCGTGGGTGGCCGATCTGTATGCGCGGGAAAGGTCCATCGACCGCGTGATTCCGTATACCGCCAGGACCTTCGGCGATAAGCGCGCGTTCGCTGCGCGCCTGCGGAGAGAGCGCTTCGACGGCGCGATTCTGCTGCAGAATGCTTTCGACGCCGCGCTGATGGCGTGGATGGCCGGCATCCCGGAGCGCATCGGCTACCGGCGCGATGGACGCGGCTTCCTGCTGACGCGTGCGGTCCCCGTGCCCGAGCCGGGCGACATTCCACGGCACGAGCGCTTCTACTATCTGGAGCTGCTGCGCCGCGCGGGAATGCTGGAGCGGTTTCCCGCTACGCCGGCGATTTCTTTGGACGGCGCCGATGCCGCGCGCGAATGCGGCGCACAGCGCTTGCGCGAGATGGGGATTCACGCGGCGCCCATAGGTATCAGTCCCGGCGCGGCCTATGGAAATGCCAAGCGCTGGCTGCCGGAGCGATTTGCGGAAGTGGCGGCGCGGCTGGCGAGCGCGCATGAGGCGGCAGTGCTGGTGTTCGGGTCGGCGGGGGAGCGGCAACTGTGCGAGACGGTGACGGCGTCGATTCGAGCGGGCGGAATTGAGGCGCGGAATCTCGCGGGCGAAACATCGTTATCCGAATTCATCGATCTGGCGGCGGCCTGCCGCGTCTTCGTCACGAACGATTCGGGCGCGATGCATATCGCCTCGGCGCTCGGCGTACCAACCGTGGCCGTGTTCGGAGCCACCGATGACTCCACTACCGGGCCGACCGGGCTGAACGCCCGCATCGTGCGCGAGCACGCCGAGTGCAGCCCCTGCCTGCTGCGCGAATGCCCCATCGATCACCGGTGCATGACGCGCGTTAGCGTGGATCGGGTGACTCAGGTTGCGATCGCCATCGGAGCCGCGACCGTAAGGGAGCGGTCGTGAACACCCGAAGCAAGATCGTAGATGCGGCTGCGTGCAGCGGCAACGGACCGGTGATCGCGGTGACAGGATATTTCGACCCGCTATTGGCGTGGCATGCGCGCGAATTGGAGCGCATCCGCGGCCGCGCCGGCGCCGTTGCGGTGGTTGTGCTGCCGCTTACGGGCGAGCTGCTTCCGCAGCGCGCGCGCGCCGTGCTGGTGGCTGCGTTACGCGTGATAGACTACGTCTTAATCGCCGATAATGAAGACTTGGACAGACTCTTCGCGGAACTCAAACCAGTTGAAATCGTACGCCTGGAAGACGACGATCTTCGCCGCCGCGGCGAGCTGATCGAGCATGTTCGACGTTAAGTGGGACAGGCCTCCCGGCCTGTCTCTGCCTGCCAAGCTCGATGTTCTATCGCCGAAGCCCCACGCGCGTAACCTCGGAGAGACAGGCCGGGAGGCCTGTCCTACAAGCTATGCCCACTAGCCGAATCTTGATCGTGCGGCTTGGCGCGATGGGCGATATCATTCACACGCTTCCCGCGGCGGCCGCGCTCAAAGCCGGCCATCCTCAGTGCCGGTTGACGTGGGTGGTAGAGCCGCAGTGGGCGTCGCTGCTCGAAGCGAATCCATTCGTCGATCGCGCCAAG
>Ga0208193_1000138_pt1 | contig 50349 bp, 64 predicted proteins | sample June2015DPH_17_2_FD_184716 | JGI IMG/M metagenome (GOLD analysis project Ga0208193, IMG submission 184716) | Peatland microbial communities from SPRUCE experiment site at the Marcell Experimental Forest, Minnesota, USA - June2015DPH_17_10... | ecosystem: Environmental > Terrestrial > Soil >...
TGATCTGCCTGAATATCGAATCGATCCGGCAGTTCCTGTCCTGGCTCACCAACACCGAACTGTTTTCACCTGAGCTTTATTTTCTTTCCAAATTGCCGGCCGAAGTCGATTTCGGCGAAACCAGCGCCGTTGTGATCATGGCGCTGACATTGTCTTTCCTGGCCACGCTCTATCCATCCTGGCGTGCTGCCCGCCTCGACCCGGTCGAAGCGCTGCGGTACGAGTGAGGGAAAAGATGGCTGAGGGGACGGAGGAGGTACCGGTCGTTTATCTCCACGAGATCAAACGACATTACATGCAAGGTGCCACGCCGCTGACCATCCTCAGCGGCGCCAAGCTCGCATTGTGGGCCGGGCAATCGGTTGCGCTGGTGGCGCCGTCGGGCACCGGGAAATCGACGCTGCTGCACATCGCCGGCCTGTTGGAGACCCCCGACGATGGTGAGGTCTATGTCGGGGGGGCGCCGACCTCGGGCCTGTCGGATATCGACCGGACCCAGATCCGCCGTACCGAAATCGGCTTTGTTTATCAATCGCATCGGCTGCTGCCGGAATTTTCGGCGCTGGAAAACGTGATGCTGCCGCAGATGATCCGTGGCTTGAAGCGCTCTGAGACCGTCAAGCGCGCCACCGAGATCCTCGCTTATCTCGGGCTCGGCGATCGAATCAAACATCGCCCCGCAGAGCTATCCGGAGGCGAGCAACAGCGCGTGGCGATTGCGCGGGCGGTGGCCAACGCGCCTAGGGTGTTATTTGCGGACGAACCCACCGGTAATCTTGACCCCGGTACGGCCGATCACGTCTTTCAGGCCCTGATGCAGCTCGTGAAGGCGACGCGGGTGGCGATGCTGATTGCCACCCACAACATGGAACTGGCCGGCCGCATGGACCGGCGGGTGTCGCTCGTCGATGGTGAGGTAGTCGAACTGGACTGAGAAACCCCGGTCCGGTGGAAAATTCGGTCCCTGTGAGAAACATGATCCGGCCAGACTGGAAAGCCGCCTCCCGCCGCGGCATTATGCGCGAATGAAAAAATCAGATCTTACCTGTCCCACCTGTCATGCCGGCTATCGCCGCATCGAGTTGACGTCCCGGCCCGGCGTCAAGGGCGAGTACTGCTGCCTGTTTTGCAACGAGGTGCTGGAAAAGCTCGACGGTTCCACCGACGTTGCGATCCGCCTCACAGTTCAGCCGGAAAGGACCTTCGAATCACAGGTCAGGCCCAACTAGGACACCGGCTCCACTGTTGGGGGCGGGAACTGAAATACCGTGGAATTCGAAACGCAAGATCGAACGGCCTGATCAGCGCGCGGCTCTTCTCAATGGAGCCGCGCGCGTCGACATTTGGGCTTAAATGTGGCGAAGATTTTATGTCCAGATATTTCGAAAAGCCCTTGTTCCACAGGGCTTTCTTAAACTTCTGTAATGCGGATTTCTTTGCCGATGTTGCAGACAAGTTACAGCAATCCAAGCGAACACTGGTATGAGTCAGCTTGGGGCCTTGGGGCAAACACAGCTTCGAAAGCAGGGATTAGGATTATGAAGAGAGTCATTATTTTCGCGGCGGCAACGATCGCGGTTGGCGCCGCTGCACCGGCCGTCGCGGCAGATCTTCCCGCTCGAGCGCCTGCAACCTATACAAAGGCGCCGGCGATCGTTGAGGCCGCCTACGACTGGAGCGGCTTCTACGTTGGTATCAACGCCGGCGGCGCGACCGGCAGCGTGGATTGGACCAATGACGGCGGTCTTGGCGATGAAGGCAGCCATAACACGACCGGCGGCACGGTCGGTGGACAGTTCGGTTATCGTTGGCAGATGAATACCCTGGTGTTCGGCCTGGAAGCGCAGGGCAACTGGGCTGATTTCAGCGGCAGCAATGTCAGCAACCTGAGCGCCATCTTCGGCGGCACCACGACGAACCAAACCCAGGTTGAAGGCTTCGGCCTGTTCACCGGCCAGATCGGCTTCGCTTGGGACCGTGCGTTGTTCTACGTGAATGGCGGTGCGGCGGTCGTCGACAACAAGTACACCTCGTCGACGGTAGGCCAGGGGACTGATACGCTCAACAATAGCCGTTGGGGCGCCGCGGTTGGCGTCGGCTTCGAATATGCCTTTTTCCCGAACTGGTCAGTTGGCGTCCAGTACGATCACTTGTTCATGGGCACGAAGGATATCAACGACGGCTTCATCGCCGACAACATCAAACAGGATGTCGATGTCGTCACGGCGCGCCTGAACTACAAGTTCGGCGGCCCGGTGGTCGCTCGTTACTGAGCCCACGCTCTCGGCTTCTGAAAAACCCCGGCCCGGTTGGCCGGGGTTTTTTATTGGCGCGCGCCTGTCAGCGGCAAACCATCGGGCTCGATGCCTGAAAGTTTAGCCACGCACGCCGGCGCGGCGACGTGGCTCGAACAAAGCGGCAAGGGCCTCGCCCCGGCCGGAGCGGCCAATGACGACAACGCCATCGCCTTCGCGCGTTCGCCGCGAGGGAAGACCGCTGTGCGCCCCACATCTCGTCCGACCAAAGGCTATGCCGGGGCCACTGGCTTGCTCGGCCGCCGAAGCTTTTAGCGCAGGCGGCAAGTGCGGGGCAGGCTTTCCAGATCATGCTCTAGAAATCGGCCGACTCACGGTGCATATAGGCACCATGAAAAAATCTCCCCGCGTCACTTTTTCCTGCAAGCGCATCGCCGAAGGCGATTGGCAAATTGAAGCTCATTGTCCCGGGACTGACGTTCGCTACATCAAAGGCCTTACCAGCAAGGCCGATGTTGACGAGTGGCTGGCGGGGGAGCGCAAGATCACCTGGCTCAGATCGCAGGGTTACGCAAAATAACCCGCTGGGCGGCCCAGGCTACCCATCAGCTCGCCGTCGAGATTAACCACAGGGGTCATTTTCCAAACTGGCCCACGACCTTCCGCTTGGTAGTGGGTCAGTTTGATTGTGGCGGCCACGGAGCCTAGGAATCGGTCGGTTCCGGGGGCATATTGATTGGATGAAGTTCAGTACGGCGAGATGGATATGCTTGGCCTTCGGCGCACTCGCCATGGCCGCGTGGCTTTTATTCAACAGTCCGTTGACTGCATTTCTAGCGGTGATCGCTGGGATTGCGTGCGAAGTAATGACTGCTTTGGGATTGTACCGGCAGGAAAGGGGAGAGTCAGATGACCCCCAAACGCCCTAGAGACCCCAATCAGCTCGCCAAGTCGATTATCGACATTGCGACCGGGCAGAAGCCGGACCGCGACCCAACGCCAGAAGAACAGGGCAAGGACCCGGCTGCGGTGGCTTTGGGGAAGAGGGGCGGAAAGGCGAGGGCGGACAGCATGTCTCCAGAGCGGCGGTCGGAGATCGCTAAGAAGGCCGCTGAGCGCCGCTGGAAAGAATAGCTATCGCTCGCTATTTGGTTGGCGGAATGGCCGCCATTCCAACCATCTTGTTGAACTCATCGAGTTCAACTTGTCTTACGCTGATGCTGCCGAGCTTAAGAATGCTTCCGTCGCTATAGTGTGCTCGCACCCGTAGACGACCCGCTTTAGGAAGATTGAGGGGACTTAAAGCGATTGGAATGCGCGAGTGGAAAATCCTCTCCTGCTCATCTGGTAAAGCCTCAAGATCAGGCCTCTGAACTACTTGCACCTGCTCAAGCAGGTCTTTTCTTGGCATATTAAATTCAACGAGAGGTTCTGGTAAGTCAGCCAGCGTAACCTTGAATGTTATGTCGTCCGTGATCACACCGCTAATTTCGTAGTACATGACGAGCATGCAAAATTTGGAAACTGAGATAGGAAAGTTGAGATTGCTCGGAAATAGCATGTCGGCTTGATATAGACCCATGAGGCTGACTTTTCCGGCAACCTCCACACGTAAGTCATCGGCGAAGAGAGTAAAGCCCCACGCCTTATTGCGGTCCTGCTGTTTCACGGAACGACAACTGTCGTGTTGATTTTGACGGGGCCTTTGAGAATAACCGGCCCAGAAACCGATGACGTGACACAGCCACGTTGTCTAACGGTTGGCCCAGCTGTGGCAGTCATCTCAGGTTCATAGCCCACATAGGCATGATAGTTTGATCGAACGGGCAGTGGGTCTTCCAAACCGTGGACCTTAAATTCAACCTCACCGTTGAGAGCTTGAACAAATCGGCCAACCGTCCTAAGCGTCCAATTTCCAGGGCCGCGTAGGTTTCGCGAAAGCCACCCAGCATCGCCGCCGAGCGCATCTGCTAATTGGGCTTGAGTCATTCCTTGATCTTTGCGACGACGCCATAGATCCATCACACCGTCGTAAGCAGCATCGCGCACGCGCGCAAAACCGTAGTCATCCCGCTCATTGGCCGACATGGCAATCTGCTTAGATTGTGAAGTCATCACAATTCTCCGTCACGTATGCATGAATATTTGGCCCACTAAATGGAGCCTCGCCGGGAAATAATTTGTTCCACGATGCTTCGCATTCCTTCATTGCAACTTGCCATTCACTGTCGTGAGCGGCGGATTTCTTTCTGTCGCGCAAAACGCCCCTACTATGAAATCTCGTCAGTATCAGGGTATCTGGCTCGGCAAACCGGCCAAACAGCCGCGCTTGCACCCGAGGTTCAATAACCCGGATTTCCCATATTTCTGGAGGTGGCGAGTCGAGACGCTTAAGGAAGCGAGGCTTTCCCTTGTCGTCGGCAAATACTCGTTGGCCTAGCACCCAGCGTGTCATCGCACTCTCAATAAAACCACGCACGCCTAAAATGTTAGTTGCCGAGTTTGGGCTTTGAAGGTCTTTCAGGGCAGTTTCCGTCAAAAAGAGGCGTCTTTTCGGTAGTTGACGGCTCTGGAGAGGGAACTTGCAAAGCTTGCCCGCTTCCGTGAGCGCTTTTATAGATGGGGCAATTGACATATAAGTCAATATCCGATTCGCATCAACTCAAAAGGGTACGGCAAAATGAATCATCCTAAAGAGGAGACTAACACTATACCGCAATAGACCAAATATACCCTTTATGCTTGACGATAAGAAAAATGGGTCATATATTCCAGCCATGAACAAGCTGGATCGAAAGACCCGTGCCCAAATCCTCCACCTCCTTTGTGAGGGGCAATCGATCCGCGCCGTCACCCGCTTGACCGGGGCCAGCAAAAACACAGTTGCCAAGCTGCTCGTTTCGGTCGGCCACGCTTGCGCCTCCTATCAGGACAGGGCCCTTCGCAACCTGTCCTCCAAGCGCGTCCAGATGGATGAAATCTGGAGCTTCGTTTACGCCAAAGCCGCGAATGTCGAGAAGGCCAAGGCCGCCCCTGAGCGGGCTGGCGACGTGTGGACGTGGACGGCGATCGATGCCGACTCCAAGCTGATCGTTAGCTGGCTGCTTGCCGACCGCAGCACGAATGCCGCCGTTGAGTTTGTGGCTGACCTAAAGGGCAGGTTGACAAATCGCGTCCAGCTAACCAGTGACGGCCATAGGCCATACCTAGAGGCCGTCGAAGAGACGTTCGGCGAAGATGTCGATTACGCCATGCTGGTGAAGCACTACGGCACACCGCCCCAATCGGAAACTCGCTATAGCCCGGCAGTCTGTACCGGAGCCGAGAAGCGCCCGAAGATCGGCAACCCGGATGCGAAGCACATCAGCACGTCGTATGTTGAGCGCAGCAATCTTACGATGCGGATGCATATGCGCCGCTTCACGCGGCTGACCAACGCATTCTCAAAGAAAGTTGAGAATCACGCTGCGGCTATTGCGCTCCATACGATGTACTACAACTTCATTCGTATCCATCAGACCTTGAAGGTCACGCCCGCTATGGCCGCTGGTGTGACCGATAAACTCTGGGAAATGGATGATCTAGTGACCATGCTGGAGCAGTGGGAACTAGCGAACCACAAGCCGGAATACAACTTCGTCGTTCGACAATACCGGATCGGAAAAGGCTATTCCGTCAGCGTTCTATGGCGCGGAGGAGAGGTGGATACGATCTTCGGATTTGAGAAAGAGGACGATGCGCTGACATGGATCAATGAAAAATCTCGGGCTTGGATTATCGCTCAAAAATAGGGCCGGTCTGAGGTTGATTAGGTCAGGATTGCTGTCTATTTATAGAAACTTAACGTCTGTTGACGTGTTGTAGGCCATCTGAACAGAATGCCCGCACAGGGAGTAAGACAATGAATTCAGTTCGCATCGTAGCCTTTAAAGAGGGTGATACGTGGGTCGCGCAGTGCCTTGAGCACGACGTATGCGTGCAGGCGGCTGATCTGGATACTGTGCGCGCACGCATGGAAGTTGCAATTCAAGCCGAGTCGCCCTTAGATGGGCTACCGGCTGCGCCAGCCCATTTTTTTGATCTTTGGGGCCGCAAGTCGGAATTCCAACGGTCCGGGAAGAGCGACGGAACTGAATACGAGATGGCGCTTTGCGCCTGAGGCGCAATGGCGGCACCGTTCGGCGGACATCCAAATCTTGCCACCTATATCGTCTGGCTAAAGGACGAACATCAGGGTTCGGCACAGAGCGGCTATTCAACTGACGGCAAGGGCAAGTCTCACGCGTTGACCAAACTTTCCCTGCCGTCAGGCAAATCCGTAGTGGTCGTCGGTCTCAGCCAAGCCGAGTTTCTCGTGCCGTCGATGGTCGGCTATCTTGACCGCCGACTTGGTGTGAAGTCGCCGTGGTTCTCGGTTTAGCGCTTCTAACTTTTCAGAATTAACCAAGCGAATAATTTCAGGGTCATTTTCCAAACTGACCCACTACCTTCCGCTTGCGCGAGAACAAAAAGGGAACTATGTTCCCTCTACGTTCTTGTTGAGGAGGTGTTCATGTTGAGGGTTTTTGTCGAGGAAGCAGCGGCGTTGGCGTCGATCGGGCTGTTTGTTGCGATGCTCGCGGTATGGGCGCAATTGATCCCGCAATTGTAGAGCGTTAGGCGGCTTTCCGGACGGCAGACATTTGAAGCTGTACCCCGTTGGGGAAAAGCCGGACGGCAGCAGGCGAGGGGGCAGGGTCGCGTGGACTCGCTTGGCTGGAGGGCTCACCATAGGCCAGCCGAGTCGCTTCAAGCGGCGCGATTCCCCTACAGCCCGTGAGTTGCCGAACGACATGTCAAAGCCCGTGGCGCCGTCCAATCCCGGATTTGTCCATCTCCACGTCCATTCGGCCTACTCACTACTGAAGGGCTCGATCAAGATTGCTCGCCTCGGCGAACTGGCCAAGGCCGACCGCCAGCCGGCTCTGGCGTTAACCGACACCGACAACATGTTCGGCGCACTGGAATTCTCCGACAAGATGGCGGGCTACGGCATCCAGCCGATCGTGGGTTGCGAACTCGCGGTCGATTTCGGCGATCAGGATCCCAACGCCCGCAATGCCATGGCGGCGGCGCCGTCGCGAATCGTTCTGCTGGCCGCGCGCGAACGCGGCTATCGCCATCTGATGCATCTCAATTCCCGCGCGTTTCTGGAAACGCCGGTTCACCAGGCCCCGCACATCAAGTTTGGTTGGCTGGAAGATTATGCCGAGGACCTGATCGTGCTGACGGGTGGCCCGGACGGTCCGGTCTCGCTGGCGCTATTAGCCGATCAGGCGGCGCTGGCAACCTCGCGCTGCGAGCGCCTCGCCACGTTGTTCGGCGATCGCCTGTATGTCGAGTTGCAACGGCATGGCATCGAGAAGGAGCGTCGCATCGAGGCCGGCCTGGTCGACCTCGCCTATGCCAAGGGCCTGCCGCTGGTGGCGACCAACGAGCCGTATTTCGCCACCGCAGACGATTACGAAGCCCACGACGCACTTCTTTGCATTGCCGGTGGCCGTCTGATCGCGGAAACCGAGCGCGAGCAGCTCACGCCGGAGCATCGGTTCAAAACGCGCGCGGAAATGGCCGTATTGTTTGCCGACATTCCCGAGGCCTTGAACTCCACCGTCGAAATTGCCGAACGCTGTGCGTTTCGTCCCCAGACACGCAAGCCGATCCTGCCACGTTTCACGGTCGGCGCCGGCGCCAATGCGACCGACGCGGCCAACGAGGAGGCGGCCGAGTTGCGCCGCCAGGCCGAGGAAGGTCTGAGCAACCGGCTCGCGGTGCACGGGTTGTCGCAAGGCACTTCCGAAGAAGACTATCGCGCGCGGCTCGCCTTTGAGCTCGATGTCATCACCCGCATGAACTATGCGGGTTACTTCCTGATCGTTGCCGACTTCATCCAGTGGGCCAAGTCTGAAGGCATTCCGGTCGGCCCCGGCCGCGGCTCCGGCGCCGGTTCGCTGGTGGCCTATGCGCTCACGATCACCGATCTCGATCCGATCCGCTTTGGGCTCCTGTTCGAACGCTTCCTCAATCCGGAACGCGTGTCGATGCCTGACTTCGACATCGATTTCTGCCAGGACCGCCGCGGCGAGGTGATCGATTACGTACAAAAACGCTACGGCCGCGACCACGTCGCCCAGATCATCACCTTCGGAACGCTTCAGGCGCGCGGCGTGCTGCGCGACGTCGGCCGTGTGCTGCAAATGCCCTACGGGCAGGTCGACAAGTTGACCAAGCTGGTGCCGCAAAATCCGGCGGCACCCGTGACGCTCGCGGCCGCGATCGAAAGCGAGCCAAAACTGCAGGCGTTTCGCGACGAGGATCCGGTGGTGGCGCGCGCTTTCGACATCGCGCAGCGTCTTGAAGGCCTGACGCGCCATGCTTCCACCCACGCCGCCGGCATCGTGATCGGTGATCGTCCTTTGAGCGAACTCGTGCCGCTCTACCGCGATCCGAAATCCGACATGCCGGTCACCCAGTTCAACATGAAATGGGTCGAGCCTGCGGGCCTCGTCAAATTCGACTTTCTGGGACTGAAGACGCTCACCGTGCTCGATGTCGCGGTAAAACTGCTCAAGCAGCGGGACGTCGAGATCGATCTGGCGACAATGCCGCTCGACGATGCCGCGAGTTACCAGATGCTGGCGCGGGGCGACGTGGTCGGCGTGTTCCAGGTGGAAAGCCAGGGCATGCGGCGCGCGCTGGTCGACATGCGGCCCGACCGCTTCGAGGACATTATCGCGCTGGTGGCGCTGTATCGCCCCGGACCGATGGCGAATATCCCGACCTATTGCTCGCGCAAGCACGGCGATGAGGAGCCGGAATATCTGCATCCGATCCTCGAGCCGATCCTGAAAGAGACGTTCGGCGTCATCATCTATCAGGAACAGGTGATGCAGATCGCGCAGGTGATGGCCGGTTACTCGCTCGGCGACGCCGACCTGTTGCGCCGCGCGATGGGCAAGAAGATCCGCGCCGAGATGGAGAAGCAGCGCGCGGTGTTCGTTGCAGGCGCGGTGAAAAACAACGTTCCGAAAGGGCAGGCGGAAACCATTTTCGAATTGCTCGCGAAATTCGCCGACTACGGCTTCAACAAGAGTCATGCCGCGGCTTACGCGCTCGTCTCCTATCACACCGCCTATATGAAGGCGCACTACGCGGTCGAATTCCTGGCGGCGTCGATGACGCTCGACCTCAACAATACCGACAAGCTCTCGGAATTCCGCGCCGAGGCGCAGCGGCTGGGGATCAAGGTCGAAGCGCCCAACATCAACCGTTCTGGCGCCGTCTTCGAGGTCAGCGACGGGACGATTTACTATGCCCTCGCGGCGCTGAAGGGTGTCGGCCAGCAAGCGGTTGAACTGATCATCGAGGCGCGCCGTGACGGGCAGTTTACCTCGCTTGCCGATTTCGCCTCCCGCGTGAATCCGCGGGCAATCAACAAGCGGATCATCGAGAGCCTGGCGGCCGCCGGCGCCTTCGACACGCTGGAGCCGAACCGGGCGCGGGTTTTTGCCGGCGCGGATGCGATCCTGGCCGCCTGCCAACGCGGCCACGAGGCCGCAACCTCCGGCCAGAATGACATGTTCGGAGGGGCTGCGGATGCGCCGACCATCATGCTGCCGCAGGTCGAACCCTGGTTGCCGGCCGAAAAGCTTCGGCGCGAATATGATGCGATCGGCTTCTTCCTGTCAGGCCATCCGCTCGACGACTACACAACGGTGCTCAAGCGGCTGCGCGTGCAGTCATGGTCGGAGTTTTCGCGCGCGGTAAAGACCGGAGCGACAGCGGGGAAGGTCGCGGCAACGGTGGTCTCGCGCATGGAGCGGCGCACCAAGACTGGTAACAAGATGGGCATCATCGGGCTGTCGGACCCGACGGGGCATTTCGAGGCGGTGCTGTTCTCCGAAGGCCTCGCCCAGTACCGCGATATACTGGAGCCGGGCGCGGCTGTGCTTCTGCAATTGGGCGCGGAGTTGCAGGGCGAGGATGTCCGGGCGCGCGTCCTGCATGCCGAGGCGCTGGACGATGCCGCGGCCAAAACCCAGAAGGGCCTGCGGATATTCCTGCGCGATACCAAGCCCTTGGAATCGATCGCGCGGCGGCTTTCGCCCCCGGCGGGTCAGGCTGGCAGCGGCGATATCGCGCTCGTGCTGCGCCTCGACATGCAGACTGAGGTCGAATTCAAGCTGGAAGGCCGTTTCCAGGTGTCGCCGCAGATCGCGGGTGCCATTAAGGCGGTGGCGGGTGTAGAGATGGTGGAGACGCTCTGATCGGGGAAAGGATTTTCCGATGTGCGAAATGTGTCACCGAAATTCGATTGAGAGATTTGAGCCTTCGCGCCGCCGCGTGCTGGGCGCCGCGGTCTCGACAATGGGACTGTTGTTGGCGAGCGCGGCTGGTGCCAAGGAGATAAAGGCGCCGCCGAAACCGCAAAACGTGCTGACACCAGCGGCTTCTCTGGAACGCCTGAGACAAGGAAATGCGCGCTACGTCGCCGGCGTGTCGTTGCGTCACGACTTCAAGCATGAGCGCGAAGCATTGGTCGGCGGCCAAAATCCTTACGCGGCGCTTCTGAGTTGCGCTGATTCACGCATCGCTCCTGAATACGCGTTCGACAGCGGGCGCGGCGACCTGTTTGTTTGCCGCGTGGCGGGCAATTTCGCCAATGCCGAATCGATCGCCAGTTTGGAATACGCCGTTGCTGAACTCGGCACGCCGTTGATTCTTGTTCTGGGTCATGACGCCTGCGGCGCAGTCAGTGCGACGATCAAATCGCTCAAGGACAACACCACATTGCCTGGGCACTTGCCTTCGTTGGTCGAGGGTATCGCGCCGGCAGTGAAGGCGGTGTCGGGTCAAGCCGGCGACACGCTTGCCAACGCGATCAGGCAGAACGTGATCGATAATGTTGCGAAGCTCAGTTCTGCGACCCCAATCCTGAGTGCGGCGGTGGAGCAGGGCAAGCTCAAGGTGGTCGGCGGCATCTATCGGCTCGGCGACGGACGGGTGGAATTGGTCTGAAGCAAACGCCGCTATAAGGTTGCAAGCCGCTGCCTGAGCTGGTGCAGTTGCAACCAAACGGTGTTTTGGCTAAAGGGCTGCCGGAATAACCTTTGCCCGTTTTTACGTTTCGCACAGCGCGCCGGAGATTGGCGACTAATCTCGTCTGTTGAGCAGGTTATGGTTGGGCTTTTGACAGTTCGGTTTGCCATCTTTGCGCGCGGGTTTCGGTTGTTTTTGGCGATCGCAGTCTTGAACTGTGCCTTGAACTGTGCCTTGGGCTGTGGTGCCGCACAGGCGGCGGGGGGCCAAATATCCGGCGCCGAAGCCGTCTACGCCACAGCGCCGCCGCGGCTTTTGCAAATTCGCACCCTGCTTGCCAGTGCCGGTGAGCAAACATCGAACGGCTCGGCGTTTCTGGTCTCGGCGGACGGGCTGGCGATCACTAATTACCACGTGGTTTCGCAGGTGGTGTTCGAGCCGGACACATACCGGCTCGAATATACCGCCGCCGATGGGACCAAGGGCGCCGTTCATCTTCTTGCGGTGGATATGCCCAACGACCTCGCTGTTGTGCAGGTCGACAAGCACGATGCCTCGTTCTTCAGGTTTGACCCGGCGGCCATTCGCGGCGATCTGCCAAAGGGCGAGCGCCTGTATTCGATGGGTAATCCGCTCGATCTCGGTTTCACCATTGTCGAAGGCAGCTACAGCGGCCTGGTTGATCGCAGCTACAACGAACGCATTCACTTCACCGGCGCGCTCAATCCCGGCATGAGCGGGGGCCCCGCGACCACGGCCGACGGCGAAGTTGCCGGGATCAACGTTGCCACCCGGCGCGGCGGCCAGCTTGTGAGTTTTCTCGTCCCGGCGCGATTTGCCAATGCTCTGTTGCAGCGGGTGCGCGATCATGGGCCGACATCCGACTTGCGTGCGGAGATCGGCCGGCAATTCACGGCGTGGCGCCAGGCGCTCTATAAATCTCTCGGGGAGCAGGGATTTCGTTCGACCACGCTCGGTCCATATCGGGGGCCGGAAACCGCGGCGCCCTGGTTTACGTGCTGGGGGCAAACCAACTCCGGCACCATGCCGAAGCCTCGTGCCGATTTGAATTCGACGACGTGCTCCAGCGACACAAGCCTTTTTGTCGCTTCCGATCTGAACACCGGCAATATCCAGATCAACCACTCCTATGTCAGGAGTTCAGATCTGAACCAGTTTCAGTTCGCGACTTATCTGGCCCAGCTTAGCCAGGCGCGTCTGACGGGCGGTGGCCCCTACCGGAAATGGTACACGCCGGAACGCTGCCATGAAGACTTCGTTGGCAGCGGCGCTGCTCCGGATCGCCCGTCGCTGCGCGTGATGTGGTGCGCGCAGGCCTATCGGGAGTTTGAGGATTTTTACGACGTCGCGCTGGTCGCGATCACGCAAGACGACGGCGAGGGCGCGCTGGTGTCGCGCATGAGCCTGCAGGCCGTCAGCTATGATGATGCAATGGCGCTGGGCCGGCGCTTTCTTGAGGCGGTGCGGGTGAGCAAGTGATCTGGATCGAGATCCTCTCCCGGCATCGCGACGTCGCCACCCGTATCGGGATTGCGGGCGAGGAGGCCAGCATCGGCCGCGGCTACGAGAACGACGTTATCGTCGACGACCCTTATGTGGCCGCCCGTCATCTGCGTGTGTTTCGCGACGATGCCGGACAACTCGTCGCCGAAGACCTTGGCGGCATCAACGGAACTTTCCTTTACGGCAGCACGAGCCGTGTGTCACGCTTTGTGATTGACGGCGGACGGCCGATCCGGATCGGCCAGACGCTCCTGCGCGTCCGCGCCCACGATTATTCCGTCGAGTCCGAGCGGATCGCCCCGACCGAGCGACACACGCTGCCGATTGTCCTCGTCCTGGCGATCACCGCGGTGCTGTTCGGCTTCATTGTGCTCAGGGTCTGGCTCGCCCAGACCGGCGAACCACGGCTGTCGAACTATGTGACGCCGCTGCTCACGTTTGCCGGAATAATGGTGGTCTGGGTTGGTATCTGGGCGCTGTTCTCGCGCATTTTCGCCGGGCGTTCGTATCTTGTCCGCAACCTCTTGATCGCGCTTTCCGGCTTCCTGGCGTCGCTGATCTACAACGAGCTCGCTCGCTATGCTTCGTTCGCGCTCACCTGGCCTGTGCCAAGCACCTACGAGTATGCCGCGTCATGGTTGATCCTGGCGGCGGTACTCTTCCTGCATCTGCGCGTGATCAGTGCGACGCGGTTGTGGCTGAAGGGAGCGATCGTGGCGGCGCTGCTCGTCGTTGCGATCGGCGTTCAATCGCTGCAACGCTCGGAGGCGTTTTCCGACAGCGGCCGGCAGAACACCGCGCGCTTGTTGTTGCCACCGGCGTTCCGTGCCGTGCCGTTGCGCGCGCCGGATGCGTTCTTCGCCGATGTCGCCGACCTCAAGACGCGGATAGACTCCGATCGCAGACAGGTCAGGCCCGGCGAAGCGGTGCGCTGACGTGGGCTCTGGAAGGCCTTCTGCTGCCAAAACCGCGCTCGCCGAGCTTGAACCGGCGCAATAGACCCTGTTTTGCGGCCGGTTTGCGCCTTTCGTTCCGGGTAAGGATTTTGTCGGCTTTTCGAGCACTAAATCCTCCAAAAGCCCCGGATTTCCTTGCTTCTGGCGCAAATCAGGCTATATAGCGCGCCATCTCACACGGAAACATGGCTCAAAAGGCCGTCCGGTGGCAGCCGGGCCATAAGGCTTGTCTGCTCACACGTTTCCGGAGGAACCAACCGGAGAATTAGAACCATGGCAGTACCCGATTTTTCTATGCGTCAGCTACTTGAGGCTGGCGTTCACTTTGGCCACCAGTCGCACCGCTGGAATCCGAAAATGGCCGACTACATTTTCGGTGCGCGCAACAACATCCACATCATCGATCTCGCCCAGACCGTGCCGTTGATGCATCGCGCGCTTCAGGCGGTCAGCGACACCGTGGCCAAGGGCGGCCGTATCCTGTTTGTCGGCACCAAGCGGCAGGCGCAGGACGGCGTTGCCGAAGCCGCCAAGCGCTCGGCGCAGTATTTCGTCAATTCGCGCTGGCTCGGCGGTACGCTGACCAACTGGAAGACGATTTCCGGCTCGATCAAGCGGCTGCGGCATCTCGACGAGGTGCTCAACTCCGGCGATGCGAACGCCTATACCAAGAAGGAACGGCTGACGTTGCAGCGCGAGCGCGACAAGCTCGACCGCTCGCTCGGCGGCATCAAGGACATGGGCGGCTTGCCGGACATGATCTTTGTGATTGACACCAACAAGGAAGACATCGCGATCCAGGAAGCCCAGCGGCTGAACATCCCGGTGGCTGCGATTGTCGATACCAACTCCGATCCAAAGGGCATCACCTACGTCGTGCCCGGCAACGACGACGCCGGCCGCGCGATCTCGTTGTATTGCGATCTGGTGGCGCGCGCCGCGATCGACGGTATTTCGCGGGCGCAAGGTGATTCCGGGATCGATATCGGGGCATCGAGCCGTCCAGTCGTCAGTGAGGAAGCCCCAGTGGCGCCGCCGGCTTCCGGTTTCCAGGGCCTGGCCGGTCCGCGTGGTGCGCCGGACAATCTCAAGAAGCTCACCGGCGTGTCCGGCACCATCGAGAAGAAGCTCAACGACCTCGGCATCTTCCACTACTGGCAGTTGGCTGAACTCGATCACGACACGGCCCACAAGATCGGCGAAGAGGTCGGTCTTCCGGCCCGCGCCGACGCCTGGGTGGCCCAGGCCAAGACGCTCACCGCTGAAGCGGAGTAACAGGCTGCCGGCCGGAATATCCCGGCCGGCGCAACAGACAAATTCCGGTTTACGGCATCGGTGACGGTGGATAGCGGCGGAGATTGAACCGCACGCGAGCGCACCGTCACAGGAAGGACGATAGCGACAATGGCGACAATCACGGCGGCAATGGTCAAGGACCTGCGCGAATCCACCGGCGCGGGCATGATGGATTGCAAGGCGGCACTGACCGAGAGCGACGGCGACATGCAGGCCGCGCAGGATTGGCTGCGCAAGAAGGGCCTGTCAAAGGCCGCCAAGAAAGCCGGCCGCGTCGCCGCCGAAGGTTTGATCGCCGCACTCACCAAGGGCACCAAGGGTGTCGTGGTCGAGCTCAACTCCGAGACCGATTTTGTCGCGCGCAACGAGCACTTCCAGGGACTGGTGAAGATGATCGCCCAGGTCGCGCTCGACGTGGGTGCCGATCTTGAGAAAATCAAAGCGGCCAAGGTCGGCAATGTGACCGTCGAGACCGCCATTGCGGATGCCATCGCCACCATCGGCGAAAACATGACGTTGCGCCGCGCAGCTCAGCTCGAAGTCAGCCAAGGCGTAGTGTCGAGCTACGTGCATAATGCCGTGATCGAGGGCGCCGGCAAAATGGGCGTGATCGTCGCGCTGGAATCGCCCGGCAAGGCCGATGAGCTCGCGGTGCTTGGCAAGCAGTTGGCGATGCATGTGGCAGCCGCCAATCCGCTGGCCATCGATCCGGCCGGGCTCGATCCGGACGCGGTGAAGCGCGAGAAGGATGTGTTGGCCGATAAATACCGTCAGCAGGGCAAGCCGGAGAATGTGATCGAAAAGATCGTCGAGTCCGGCTTGAAGACCTATTACAAGGAAGTCTGCCTTCTGGAACAGGCCTTTATCCATGACAGCGGCAAGTCCGTGGCCCAGGCGGTCAAGGAAGCTGAGGGTAAGGTCGGCGGGCCGATCAAGGTGGCCGGATTTTTGCGCTATGCTCTCGGCGAGGGAATCGAGCGTCAGGAAACCGACTTCGCAGCCGAAGTTGCGGCCGCCAGCGGTCAGAAATAGCCGACCCGAAAGTGCTTGCGGCCTGTTTGCGCTCGCAAGCGGCCGGGCTGGGTAGGGAAAGCGATTAGCAGATGGCAGGGCCGGTCTATCGTCGCGTGGTGATCAAACTGTCCGGCGAATATCTCGCCGGCAGCCATGGCTCCGGCATCGACCAGCCGACGCTCGACCGCGTGGCCTCCGACCTGATCGCGGCGCAAAAGCTCGGTACTGAAATTGCCGTCGTGATCGGCGGCGGCAACATGATCCGAGGCGTTGAGGTGTCGGCGCAGGGCGTCTCCCGGCCGACCGGCGACACCATGGGCATGCTGGCCACGGTAATGAATTGCCTGGCGCTGGAGGCGGCGATCGAACGGCGGGGCACGCCGGCGCGCTCCTTGTCGGCGTTCGTCATGCCGCAGATCTGCGAGCTTTTCACCCGGGGTGCGACGCACAAATATCTTGCCGAGGGACGCATCGTGCTGCTCGGCGGTGGAACCGGAAACCCCTTTTTCACCACCGACACCACGGCGGTGTTGCGCGCAGCCGAAATCGGCGCACAGGCGGTGCTGAAAGCCACCAATGTCGATGGTATCTACAGCGCCGATCCGAAGAAAGATCCGGCCGCCAAGCGATTTGACCGCCTGACCCATTCCGAGGCGATTGGCGGCAATTACAAGGTGATGGATGCGACCGCATTTGCGCTTGCCCGGGAGACATCGCTGCCTATCATCGTGTTTTCGATTGCCGAACCGGGTTCGATCGGCGCCATTCTGAATGGTACCGGCCGCGGCACTATCGTTGCCGGTTAGCTGTTTTGTAGTTTTTGCGGCGCCAAAACACGCCGTGCGGTGTCACGGCAACCGTATTCAGGAGGAGAGAGCGTCATGTCCACGGCTGGTTTCGACATTAACGAATTGAAGCGCCGCATGCAGGGTGCCACGCAATCTCTCAAGCACGAACTCGGCGGGTTGCGGACTGGACGTGCCGCCGCATCGATGCTGGAACCGGTCCAGGTCGAAGCCTATGGATCGCACATGCCGCTCAATCAGCTTGCGACCGTCAGCGTTCCCGAGCCGCGCCTGTTGTCGGTCCAGGTCTGGGACAAGTCGATGGTGAAGGCCGTGGAGAAGGCGATCGTTGATTCCAACCTGGGTTTGAGTCCGGCGACCGAGGGCCAGGTCCTTCGCTTGCGTATTCCGGAGCTCAACGAGGATCGCCGCAAGGAACTCGTCAAAGTCGCCCACAAATATGCGGAAGCTGCCAAGGTTGCGGTTCGGCATGTCCGGCGCGACGGCCTCGATACGATCAAGAAGCTCGAAAAGAATCACGAGATTTCCGAGGACGATCAGGAGCGCCTGGCGAACGACGTGCAAAAGGCGACCGACGGCACGATCTCGGAAATCGATCAGCTGCTGGCGGCGAAGGAAAAGGAAATCCTGACCGTCTAGCTTTTTGTTCGGGGGCGACCTGTCGAAACGCCTGTGTTCGAGGTCGTGCCTTAAGGGATTGATTGATGTCGAATGCCGCAGCGCCTGTGACTGAGGGACCGGATCGGAGCGGTGGTCCCTTGCATGTGGCGATCATCATGGACGGGAACGGACGATGGGCCGCAGCGCGCGGTCTTCCTCGCGTGGAAGGCCACCGCCGCGGCGTCGAGGCCTTGCGCAATGTGGTTCGTGCCGCCGGCGAACTGGGCATTCGGTACCTGACGATTTTCTCCTTCAGCTCCGAGAACTGGTCGAGGCCGGCGTCGGAAATCGGGGACCTGTTTGGACTGTTGCGACGATTTATCCGTAACGACCTCGCGACCCTGCATCGCGATGGCGTTCGTGTCCGCGTGATCGGCGAGCGCGAGGGGCTTGAGCCGGATATCTGCGCCCTTCTCAAGGAAGCTGAGGATCTGACGCGGGACAACGATCGCATGAATCTCATCGTTGCCTTCAACTATGGGTCAAGGCAGGAAATTGCACGAGCGGCACAGCGGCTGGCCTCCGAGGTGGCGGAAGGCAAGCGCGACCCGTCCTCCATCGATGCCGACACGCTCGGCCGATACCTCGACGCTCCCGAAGTCCCCGATCCCGACCTGATTATCCGCACCAGCGGCGAACAGCGGCTTTCGAATTTCCTGATGTGGCAGGCTGCCTATAGCGAGCTTGTTTTTGTTCCGGTCCATTGGCCCGATTTCGACAAGGCCGCGCTCGAGGGCGCAATCGCGGAATATGCTCGGCGCGAACGTCGATTTGGCGGTCTGGTTGCGAAAACCGGATCGTGACCGAAGGCGAAACAGCATCGATCGCCACAGCCGGGCAGGAGGCGCGAAACCTTCTGTTGCGGGTCGTCGCCGCGCTGGTGATGGCGCCGCTTGCGGTCGCCATCGCTTATGCCGGCGGATGGTTTTGGACGGTCCTCGTCACCGCGGCCGCGATTGGGCTTTACGTTGAATGGCTCACTGTTATCGGCGAGCGCAAACCGCGTTTGCTCGTCCTCGGAATACTGATCCTTTTGGCCGTGGGTTGGGTTGACGCGGAGGGTATGGCCGCAGTCCCGGTTGTTGCGGCTGTCGTGCTGGGAACGCTGGCCGTTGGGGCATTTTCAACCGAACGCCGCGCTTGGGCTGCAGCCGGAATCGGTTATGCATTGGCTGCGTCGATCGCTTCCAGCGCGGTGCGGTTAGATCCAATCTGGGGCTTCACGGCGCTGATGTTGGTGCTGCTGGTGGTGTGGGCGACCGATATCGGTGGATACTTCGCGGGCCGGCTCATCGGTGGTCCAAAGCTGTGGGTGCGGGTTAGCCCGAAAAAGACCTGGGCGGGCGCGATCGGCGGCTTTGTGGCAAGCCTTGGCGTCGCAGGCGGCTTTGCGGTCCTCGGTTTCGGGACGACCTTGCCGCTGGTGTTGGTGGGAACCGCTCTCTCGGTTGCCTCGCAGCTCGGCGATCTCTTCGAGTCCGCCGTCAAGCGCAGGTTTGGCGTCAAGGATTCCAGCCACATCATTCCCGGACATGGCGGGTTGATGGATCGCCTTGACGGCTTCGTCGCCGCCATCGTTCTGGCGGCACTTTTCGGCTTTTTGCGGGGCGGCGCGGATGGCGTTGGCCGCGGTCTTATGGTTTGGTGAGGCATGAGCGCTGTTCCCTTGCGTAATAACAAAGCAGCTCCCGCTGTTCGTTCGGTCACCGTATTGGGCGCGACCGGTTCGATCGGCGACAGCACGATGGATTTGTTGCGGGCGTCGAAAGACCGTTACCGCGTCGAGGCATTGACGGCGAACACCAACGTCCAGGCGCTGGCCAGTCTCGCCAGGGAGTTCGGCGCGCGCTTTGTCGCCGTTGCCGACCCGGATCGATTGCAGGAACTGAAAGACGCGCTGGCGGGTACGCGAACGGAGTGCGGAGCCGGCGAAAGTGCTGTGATTGAAGCGGCTGCGCGTCCTGCGGATTGGGTGATGGCCGCGGTGAGTGGTGCTGCCGGTTTGAAGCCGGCGCTGGCGGCTGTCGATCGTGGCGCGACCGTTGCACTCGCCAACAAGGAGTGCCTGGTGTGCGCCGGCGATTTCTTCATGCAGCGCGCCACCAAAGCGGGAGCCTGCATTCTGCCGGCGGACTCCGAACACAACGCATTGTTTCAGGCGTTGAGCTCGGGAAATCGGGAGGAATTGGTTCGCGTCATCATCACCGCGTCCGGTGGCCCGTTCCGCACCTGGTCCAGCGCCGACATCGAACAGGCAACGCTGGCGCAGGCGCTCAAGCATCCTAACTGGAGCATGGGACAGAAGATCACCATCGATTCGGCTTCGATGATGAACAAGGGCCTCGAGGTGATCGAGGCGGCGTGCCTGTTTGGTTTGACGGCAGAAGAGATCGACGTCCTCGTTCATCCGCAATCGATCATTCATGGAATGGTCGAGTTCTCCGATCGCTCCGTGGTGGCTCAACTCGGTGCGCCTGATATGCGCACGCCAATCGCGCATTGTCTCGGTTGGCCTGATCGAATCGTGGGTCCCGCCGCGAAGCTCGACCTCGCCAAGATCGGGCAGCTGACGTTCGAGGCGCCGGATTTTGAGCGCTTCCCGGGGCTAAAGCTCGCCTATGAGGCGTTGCGGACCGGCCGCGGCGCAACCACGGTCTACAATGCGGCGAACGAGGTCGCGGTTGCGGCTTTCATCGCCGGCAAGATCCGATTTGGCGCGATTGCGCGGCTGGTCGAAGCGACGCTGGAAGCGTGGATTCGGTCCGGAAATCTGGCGCCATTGACTTCCGCCGACGATGCAATTGCTGTTGACCATAACGCGCGAAATAAAGCGGTCACCCTATTGCCTCAAATTGCCTTAAAGGCATCCTAGAGCGTTAAGGCGGAGTCTTTGGCTCCGGGGTGAGGGGAATTGGATGTTCGAGTTTTTTCAGCATAGTTTCAGTGTGTTAGGCCATAGTCTGATCGGCTTCCTGTTCGTGCTGACGGTCGTCGTTTTCTTCCATGAACTCGGCCATTTCCTGATTGCCCGCTGGGCGGGCGTGAAGGTGTTAACTTTTTCGCTCGGATTTGGCCCGGAACTGGCTGGATTCAACGACCGGCACGGGACCCGTTGGCGGATATCCGCCGTGCCGCTCGGCGGCTACGTCAAGTTCTTTGGCGATGAAAGCGAAGCCTCGACGCCTGACACGGAAACACTCGGCAACATGACGGCTGAGGAGCAGGCAGGCAGTTTTCACCACAAGAAGGTTTGGCCTCGGGCGGCGATTGTGGCCGCAGGCCCGATTGCGAATTTTCTGCTCGCGATTCTGATATTCGCCGGCATGGCGCTCTATTTCGGCAAGCCCAGTTCGATACCCCGCGTCGACGCGATCCAGGCAGATAGCGCTGCGGTTGCCGCGGGCTTCCAGGTCGGAGACGTCGTGATTTCGATCGACGGCAGCGCCGTCGAAAGTTTCGACGACATGAAGCGGATCGTGTCCACCAGTTCTGGTTCGCAATTGGTGTTCAAGGTGAAGCGAGATGGCGCGGAGATCACGCTCTCTGCGACGCCGCTAATACGGGAAGAGAAAGATGTGTTTGGCAATAGCCACAAGGTTCGCATGCTTGGCATCCAACACACTCCTCAGCCGGGCGATCCCAAGAGCGCGACGCCAGTCGGCTATCTCGAATCGCTCAAGATCGGCGTCGAGCAGGTCTGGTTCATCATCACCAGCACGTTCAAGTTTGTCGGCTCGCTGTTTGTTGGCACCGGCTCAACCGGAGATCTCGGCGGACCCTTGCGGATCGCGCAGCTTTCCGGCCAGGCGGCGAGCCTGGGCTTCCAGTACCTGCTGGGGCTATGCGCTGCCCTTTCGGTGTCGATTGGCTTGCTGAATCTCTTCCCGGTGCCGCTGCTGGATGGCGGTCATCTTTTGTTCTATTCGGTAGAGGCCGTACGGGGGCGTCCATTATCTGCGCGGGCCCAGGAAATGGGCTCCCGGATTGGGCTGGGGCTGGTGCTGATGTTGATGGTGTTCGTCACCTATAACGACATTCTGCATTTCGCCTCATCATGAAGCGGCTTTTTTATGACGTGACCAATAGGCAACGTCTTGGAATGAAAATGAAATCGCGCTGCGACATAAGGTTTGCCGTCTTGGCAAAATTAGCTACAAGCAGGGCGGCAGATGGGGATTTGCCGGTTCGTGGGGTACGGACCGGCGACAAGATTGTAAGGGCGCTCGGCGCATGAAGCTTGGAATGCGGGTACGGGGAGGCTTGTTGGCCGCCCTGATCATGTTGGCGACGCCGCTTGCTGCAACGCTCGTGGGCGGACTCGCGTCCTCGCCGGCGTCGGCTCAGACCGTGGATTCGATCGAGGTTGAGGGTAATCGCCGGGTCGAGGCTTCCACGATCCGGTCGTATTTCAAGCCCGGCCCGAACGGGAAGCTTGACCAGGGCCATATCGACGACGGTTTGAAGGGGCTGATCGAAACCGGCCTGTTTCAGGACGTGAACATCAATCAGGCCGGCGGCCGAATCGTCGTGAGGGTGGTTGAGAATCCGGTCATCGGCCGCGTGGTTTTCGAAGGCAACAAGAAGATCAAGGACGAGCAGCTTACGTCCGAGGTTCAGTCAAAGCCGCGCGGGACGTTGTCGCGCCCGATGGTTCAGTCGGACGCCCAGCGAATCGCGGAAATCTATCGCCACTCCGGCCGTTATGATGTGACGGTTGTTCCTGAAATCATCGAGCAGCCGAACAACCGCGTCGATCTCATTTTTACGGTCACCGAAGGCAACAAGACCGGTATCCAAACGATCGAATTCATCGGCAACACGACCTACTCGGCCTATCGCCTGCGAGACGTCATCAAGACGCGCGAATCGAATCTGCTGAGCTTCCTCGGCGGTAACGACGTCTACGATCCCGACCGTATCGAAGCCGACCGCGATCTGATTCGGCGTTACTATCTCAAGCACGGCTTTGCCGACGTGCAGGTTGTTGCCGCGCTGTCGGAGTATGATCCGCAGAAAAAGGGCTTTCAGGTCACTTTCAAGATCGAGGAAGGTCAGCAATACCGCGTCGGTTCCGTCAATTTTCAGTCCAGCATTCCCTCGCTCGACGGAAACGTGCTCGCCCGATTCTCTCGCGTGAGTGTCGGCTCGCTCTACAACGCCGAGGCGTTGGAGAAGTCGGTGGAAGAAATGCAAATCGAGGCTTCGCGGAGGGGATACGCCTTCGCGATCGTGAAGCCTCGTGGCGATCGCGATTTCCAGACACATACGGTATCGATTGTATTTGCCGTCGACGAAGGTCCGCGCACCTATATCGAACGCATCAACGTGCGCGGTAACACGCGTACGCGCGACTATGTTATCCGTAGGGAATTCGATATCGCCGAAGGTGACGCCTACAACCGGGCGCTGGTAGATCGTGCCGAGCGCCGCTTGAAGAATCTCGATTTCTTCAAAACGGTAAAGATATCGACCGAGCCCGGCTCCTCGAGCGATCGCGTGATCGTCAATGTGGACCTTGAAGAAAAATCGACCGGTGATTTCTCGGTTTCGGGCGGCTATTCGACGACCGACGGTCCGCTTGCCGAAGTCAGCGTGTCCGAACGCAACCTTTTGGGCCGCGGTCTGTTCGGCAAGGTGTCGGTGACCTACGGCGAGTTTGCGCGCGGAATTACACTTTCATATGTCGAGCCTTATTTGCTCGACTATCGCATCGCGTTGGGTCTCGACGCCTATTACCGCGAGCAACTGCCCAACACCTACATTTCCTACGAGACCAAGACCATCGGTTTCAGCCCGCGAATCGGACTTCAGCTGCGCGAGGATATGAGCTTGCAGCTGCGTTACTCGATCTATCAGCAGGACGTAACGCTGCCGAGCTTTCTGAATGACTGTAACAACAGTCTGACTAATGGACTGCCTTTCAATCCCTCTCCTGCGTTTGTAGCTAATCCGGCCAACGCGGGGATCATCGCGTCGCAGTTCCCGGGAGGCGATCCTTCGGGGACGGGTCTGTTCTGTTATGCCCAAAGTCAGGCGTCCTTGCCGGTTCGTGAGGAACTGGCTACCGGTCCGACGATCACGTCGGCGGTCGGCTATACGTTCAATTACAATACGCTGGACAACAACAAGAACCCGACCGACGGCCTCTTGATCGACTGGAAGCAGGACTTTGCTGGCGTCGGTGGCGATGTGGTTTATCTGAAGTCGGCGATCGACGCGAAATACTACATGCCGCTGGTGTCGGATATCGTCGGCCTGATTCATCTCCAGGGCGGCATCATGACCCAGGTTGGTGACAACCAGATCCGGATGCTGGATCAATTCCAGGAGGGTCCGAACCTGGTGCGTGGCTTTGCCCCGAACGGCATCGGTCCGCGTGATATCAATCCTTATGGCACACAGGACGCGCTTGGCGGTACGCAATACTGGGGCGCTTCGTTCGAGTTGCAGACGCCGTTCTGGTTCTTGCCCAAAGAACTGGGCATGAAGGGCGCCCTGTATGCCGACGCCGGCTGGCTGGGCGATTACAAGGGACCGACAAATTACCCGCTCACGGGTGAAGTCAACCTTCCTGGTTGTATTCCGCCGGTCAACAACGGTCTGGCTTCTCCTGCCTCACCCGGAACTTGTTTGGGATTGCAAATGGCGGAGCAGAACGTGGTGCGCACGTCTGTCGGTGTGGGCCTGATCTGGCAGTCGCCCTTCGGTCCTCTTCGCTTCGACTACGCGATCCCGATCACCAAGGGCAAATACGACGTCGTGCAGGAGTTCAAGTTCGGCGGCGGCACCACCTTCTGATCTTGACCATCGGCCTCACGGCATCGTTGTCAGAACGGGCGCCGGACCAAAAAATGGGTCCTGCGCCCGTATGATGGGTCAGGTTGAGGATTGCCAAGGACCATCAACGACCGCAGAGTCGGCCTGTGAGGCCGCAGTCCGGACCCTGGGTTCGGAAGGTGCGGCGCTTGGCGCGGATGCTGAAGCGCCCGAAGGGGGAGGATCGGGGAAAATGGAGGAGACATCGGTCAAGTACGAACTCGTGGATATCAACGAGATCCTCAAGACGCTGCCGCATCGTTACCCCATGCTGCTGATCGACCGGCTGATCAATGTTCGTTCGGACCACAGCGGAATCGGCATCAAGAACGTCACCTATAACGAGCCGGTGTTTCTCGGCCATTTTCCCGACCGTCCGGTTTATCCGGGCGTGCTGATGATCGAAGCCATGGCGCAGACCGCCGGTGTCATCGGTATCAAGGCGATGGAGACGGACAGGCCGCGCGCGGTCTATTTTCTGACCATCGACAAGTGCAAGTTCCGTAAGCCCGTCCTTCCCGGCGATACGATCGAATATCACATGCGAAGCATCGCCCGGCGCAAGGCGATGTGGTGGTTTCATGGGGATGCCAAGGTCAACGGGACGGTCGTTGCCGAGGCCGATGTGGGCGCGATGCTGGCCGATTGACAGAGTTGCCCCGGGCGGCTCCGTTAACCGGCCTGGCGTCGCGTGACCTCCAATCGACACGCCGGTTTTTCTATGTTCTAGTTTCGCTATCGGGCGCTGGAAGCGGCAGATGCGAAACTTGGCGACATTGGCGGCATCTGCGGTGTTGCTCGCGGCCCTGGTTAGCAGCGCTGATGCGGGCAAGACGTGTATCGCCACCGCCACCGAGGCACTGCCGAAAATCACAGGACTCGTCGTCAAAAGGTCCCGGACCCGCCCGGTACCGCCTGCCATTCTGGCTTCCTGGAAAGGTCAGGCGAAACCCGTCATCGTGGACGTGGACGTTGAGACCGAAGGCGACGCGCAAACCTTTTCCTATATGTGCGTGGTGACCCAGGGGTCTGCCTTCGTACAGCGCACGATGAATTGACGCTGCGGGTTATCCGGCCTCTCAATCTGCCAAATGCGAAACGGTTTAGCCGCTCTGGACAGTCCCTGCGGCCCGCGCTAACCACTGAAAAAACCGGCAATTCATTCCAAATCGCTGCAGAGAGATGGGCCCCTCGATGACCACGATCGATCCAACCGCGCGGGTTGAAGACGGCGCTGTGATCGGCGAAGGCACCGTGATCGGCCCTTACTGCGTGGTTGGACGTGACGTCACGATCGGTGCGAACTGCAAGCTGATCGCGCATGTCCATGTGATGGGGCATACGACGATCGGCGCCGATTGCACGATCTATCCGTTCGCTTCCTTGGGCGGGGCGCCGCAATCCCTGGGCTATCGTGGTGAGCCAACCAAACTCGAGATCGGCGGGAATTGTACGATTCGCGAATCGGTCACGATGAATGTCGGCACGGTTGCCGGCGGTGGCATCACCCGCGTCGGCGATCGTGGTTACTTCATGAATTGCAGCCATGTGGGACATGACTGCCAGGTCGGCAACGATGTCATCTTTGCCACTTCGGCGACGCTCGGCGGTCATTGCGAGATTAGTGATTTTGTCTTTATCGGCGGCTTGTCGGCTGTTCATCAATTCACGAGGATCGGACCTCAAGTCATGGTGGGTGGCGTCTGCGGTGTTCGCGGCGACGTCATTCCATTCGGGTTGGTCAACGGACAATATGCAGCGCTTGAAGGGCTCAACATCATCGGCATGAAGCGGCGCAAATTCACCCGCGAACATCTCGCCAAGGTTCGATCGTTTTATCAAACGCTGTTTCACGGACCGGGGGTCTTTTCTGAAAGACTGGATGCGGTGCAGCCGATGGCGAACGAAGATCCCGCCATCGCTGAAATCCTGCAATTCATCGCTGCCGGCAAACATCGCCCTCTGTGCTTGCCGTCCGGCCGGAACGGTGATCAGGAGTGACGGAGTAACAGGTAGAGCCCATGACAGCCGCGGCTTTGGAAGTGTCGTCGTCGGTTGGTGTCATCGCGGGCGGTGGGGCGATGCCATTTGCTGTCGCCGATTCCCTGCAGGCGCGTGGTTTTGATCCCGTGCTATTTGCGCTCAAAGGCGCTTGCGATCCCGTAGCCGCAGAACGCTTCCGTCATCATTGGATCACGGTCGGGCAGTACGGACGAGCGACGAAGTTATTTCGCGCGGAAAACTGCAAGAACCTGGTCTTCATCGGAACGCTGGTGCGGCCGGGTCTGTCGGAGATTCGCCTCGATTGGGGGACGCTTCGCGTCTTGAGGCGGATATGGGCGGCCTTTCGCGGCGGCGACGACCATTTGTTGTCGGGTGTTGCCCGCCTTTTTGAACAGGAGGGGTTTCATCTCCTGGGTGTGAGGGATGTCGCGCCGGATTTGCTGATGCCCGAAGGGTGTGCCACGCGAAACCTGCCGGACCACGATGCCGTGGCTGATATCGCCAGAGGGCAGGAGGTGCTTCGTGCCCTCGGTCCTTTTGACGTTGGTCAGGCCGTGGTCGTGATCGACGGCCATGTGGTTGGCGTCGAGGGCATCGAAGGCACCGATGAATTGCTGGCGCGTATCGCAGCCTTGCGTGCCGCCAGTCGTATTCGGGCCAGCACAGGCCGCGGCGTATTGGTGAAAGCTCCCAAGAGCAAACAGGATCTGCGCTTCGATTTGCCGACGATTGGATCACGAACCGTCGAAGGGGCGGCTGCCGCCGGGCTTTCAGGCGTGGCGGTCGCAGCCGGCAACACAGTGGTTGCCGACCCGCAAGCCATGATCGAGGCGGCAGACAGGGCAGGTCTTTTCGTGACCGGTCTGCCTTCCTGATGCCGCCCCCTGCGAATGGCAGTATCGCGCGCAAGATTTTTCTGATCGCGACAGAAGAATCCGGCGACCGGCTGGGCGCCCATCTGATGAAGGTGCTTCGCCAGCGTCTAGGTGATGCCGTCAAGTTCGAGGGCGTCGGCGGCGTTGCGATGGCGAGAGAGGGGCTGAAGTCGCTGTTTCCGATCGAGGAATTGTCGATCATCGGCTTTTCGGCCGTGATCAAACAGCTTCCCAAGGTGTTGCGTTTGATCCGGCAGACCGTTGCCGCGGTGGTGCGGGCAGAGCCCGACATGCTCGTCATCATCGACAGCCCCGACTTCACCCATCGGGTCGCGCGTCGGGTGCGGGCCCACGATCAGGCGATTCCGATCGTGGACTACGTCTCGCCCACGGTTTGGGCCTGGCGGCCGGGCAGGGCGCGGGCGATGCGGGCTTATGTCGATCACGTGCTGGCGTTGCTCCCGTTCGAGCCGGAAGAATACCGCCGCCTGCACGGTCCGCCGTGCAGCTATGTCGGTCACCCCCTGACCGAACAGCTTGGTTTGCTTCGGCCAGGCGCTGAAGAGCAGGAACGCCGCAACGGCGCCCCGCCGGTGCTGTTGGTTTTGCCGGGAAGCCGCCGTGGCGAGATCCGGCAACACATGGCGGTCTTCGGCGAGGCATTGGACAGGCTCCAGTCAGGGGGGCAGCCATTTGAGTTGATCCTGCCGACGATGCCGCATCTCGTGGAAGGGGTCAGGGAAGGCGTCAAGTCCTGGAAGGCCGTCCCCCGGATTGTTGTCGGCGAGCAGGAAAAACGCGCGGCATTCCGGATTGCTTCCGCCGCGCTCGCCAAATCGGGAACCGTAACGCTGGAACTCGCGCTGGCGGGCGTACCGATGGTCGCAGCCTACCGCACGGGGGCCTTGGAGGCCTTTATCGTCAGGCGCACGATCACCGTCACGTCGGTGATCCTGGCGAACCTCGTCATAGGCGAGAATGTGGTGCCTGAATTCCTTCAGGAGAATTGCACACCCGACAAGCTTGCAAGCGCGCTTGCCGAGGTCTTGTCCGATTCACCCATGCGCCGGCGGCAACTCGAGGCCTTTGCACGCCTTGACGGCATCATGTCGACCGGCAATCGGCCGCCCAGCGTCCGGGCCGCGGACATTGTTCTGGCGACGCTGCGGAAATCTCGAAGGGCCGGCTAGCAGGCGGTAATATGACGAAGCCGGGCGCGATAATCGCATCCGGCTTCAAAGTCGTTTGCGCTTTTCGCGCTGGCGCTCGTTATTTCCGCTGATCGATGCCGACGTAGTCGCGATGCGTGGCCCCGGTGTAGAGCTGCCGGGGGCGGCCGATCTTCTGCTGCGGGTCCTCGATCATTTCGCTCCATTGGCTGATCCAGCCGACGGTGCGGGCGACCGCGAACAGAACGGTGAACATCGAGGTCGGGAAACCCATCGCCTTCAGCGTGATGCCTGAATAGAAATCGACGTTCGGATAAAGCTTGCGCTGAATGAAATACTCGTCGCTGAGCGCGATCTTTTCCAGTTCCAATGCGACCTTGAGCATCGGGTCGTCGCCGTGGCCGGTCTCCTTCAGCACAGCGTGACACATCTTCTGCATGATCTTGGCGCGCGGGTCGTAGTTCTTGTAGACGCGATGGCCGAAGCCCATCAGGCGGACTTCGCTGTTCTTGTCCTTCACCTTCGCGATGAATTCGGGAATCTTGTCGACGGTACCGATGCCAGCGAGCATCGCCAGCGCCGCTTCATTGGCGCCGCCATGCGCCGGGCCCCACAGGCAGGCGATGCCGGCCGCGATACAGGCAAACGGATTGGCGCCGGAAGAGCCGGCGATGCGCACTGTCGAGGTTGAGGCGTTCTGCTCGTGGTCGGCGTGCAGGATGAAAATCTTGTCGAGGGCGTCGGCCAGCACGGGATTGATCTGGTATTCCTCGCACGGCACCGCAAAGCACATGTGCAGGAAGTTCTCGGCGAAACTCAGCGAGTTCTTCGGATAAATGAACGGCTGGCCGAGATTATATTTGAAGGCCATGGCGGCAAGCGTCGGAATCTTGGCGATCATGCGCATCGAGGCGATCATGCGCTGCTTCGGATCGTTGATATCAGTCGAGTCGTGATAGAACGCCGCCAACGCGCCGACGGAGGCCACCATCACCGCCATCGGATGTGCGTCGCGGCGGAAGCCCTGGAAGAAACGGGCCATCTGCTCGTGAACCATCGTGTGCAGGATCACACGGCGGTCGAAATCGGCCTTTTGCGCCTTGGTCGGGAGCTCGCCGTAAAGCAGGAGGTAGCAGGTTTCCAGAAAGTCGCCGTGTTCGGCGAGCTGTTCGATCGGATAGCCGCGGTATTCCAGGATGCCCGCATCGCCGTCGATATAGGTGATTTTCGACTCGCAGCTTGCCGTCGAGGTAAAGCCGGGATCGTAGGTGAACATCCCGGACTGCGCGTAGAGCTTGCCGATGTCGATGACGTCGGGGCCAACAGTACCGCTCGAAATCGGAAGATCGAAGGTCTTGTTGCCTACCGTTAAGGTTGCGGTCTTGCCTTGGGATGCAGCCATCGTGAGGTCCCCGATGCGATCGTTGCGAAAGCCCGCACTTGCGTGCCTTTTTTGGCAGGCGCGCCAAGCGGGGCGCTTAAATGAAGCTATGAAATGGGTAGCTTATTGCTGTGTGCGCTGCAAGGTGGCGCGGTGGTGCTTCAGTCTGGCCCCTGATCGTCGAGCCGGGCCAGACTTTCCTGCCGGCCGAGAACGGCCAATACATCAAATATACCGGGAGAGGTGGTGCGCCCGGTCAGCGCCGCGCGCAGCGGCTGGGCTACGGCCCCGAACTTGAGGCCATTCTGGTCCGCAAAGGCGCGCATCGCCGTTTCCGTCTCTTCGGCGGTCCAGTCTTTGACCGCCCACAGGGCAACACGAAGCCTGCCAATCAGCAGCCGGCTTTCCGGCGTCAGCAACGCGGCTGCCTTGGCGTCGATCTCGAGCGGCCGGTCGGCAAAAATATAGTAGGCGCTGTCGATCAGCTCGATGAGCGTCTTGGCGCGTTCCTTCAGGCTTGGCATGGCCTGCAACAACTGCCCCCGGGTCCTGTCGTTGAGCTTGGCCGCCAGTTCAGCTCCATTGGGCACGAACGGGAGCACCTGCTCGAACATCTTCACAAGGGATTGATCGTCGCTGTGGCGGATATAGTGGCCGTTGAGATTTTCAAGCTTGGCAAAATCAAAGCGTGCGGCCGATTTACCGATGCCGGAGAGATCGAAGGCGGCGATCATTTCCTCCGTTGAAAAAATCTCCTGATCGCCATGGCTCCATCCGAGCCGGACGAGGTAATTCCGCAAAGCTGCCGGCAAATATCCCATGGCCCTGTAAGCGTCGACGCCGAGCGCGCCGTGACGCTTGGACAATTTTGAGCCGTCTGGTCCGTGGATCAGGGGAATATGCGACATGCTGGGAATGTCCCAGCCAAGCGCATCATAGATCTGCTTCTGGCGTGCGGCATTGATCAGGTGGTCGTCGCCGCGAATGACATGGGTCACTCCCATGTCGTGATCGTCGACCACCACGGCCAGCATGTAGGTCGGGTTTCCGTCGCCGCGCAGCAAAACCAGATCATCAAGGGTTTCGTTTTGCCAGACCACGCGGCCCTGCACCTGGTCTTCGATCACGGTCTCGCCGGTCAGCGGCGCGCGCAGGCGGATCGTCGGTTTCATCCCGAGCGGCGCTTCGGACGGATCGCGGTCGCGCCAGCGGCCATCGTAAAGGCGCGTGCGGCCTTCGGCGCGGGCCGTCTCGCGCATCGCCGCCAGTTCCTCCGGCGTGGCGTAGCAGCGATAGGCTTTACCGGTCGCCAGCAGGGTTTCGGCGGCCTCCCGGTGGCGGGCTGCGCGGCTGAACTGGTAGATGACGTCGCCGTCCCAATCGAGCTCTAGCCACTGCAGACCGTCGAGAATGGCGGCAATCGCCGCGTCGGTCGATCGCTCCCGGTCGGTATCCTCGATCCGAAGCAGCATTTTGCCGCCATGCTTGCGCGCATAAAGCCAGTTGAACAGGGCCGTGCGGGCCCCTCCGATGTGGAGAAAACCGGTCGGCGAGGGGGCAAAGCGCGTAAGGACGGGTGCGGTCATTGACGTCAACAGCAAGGGTGCGGAATCGGCCTTGGCAGGCTGCGGGTGTATATCAGGAACCCCGTATAACTAAAGCCTTCCTTGGGGCTAACTGATTTGGCACATAGGCCCTTGATTCCGAAAGTGGGCACCAGAATGACCGTAGAACCGACCACAGCCGAGGCAGGCCGCGATTTCATCCGTGACATCGTTCAGGCCGACCTCGACGCCAAAAAGCACAGTCTGATCGTGACGCGGTTTCCGCCGGAACCGAACGGCTACCTGCATATCGGCCATGCCAAGTCGATTGGCCTCAATTTCGGCATCGCGCAGGAGTTTGGCGGACAGTGCAATCTGCGGTTCGACGACACCAATCCGACCAAGGAAGAACAGGAATTCATCGACTCGATTCAGGCCGACGTGAAATGGCTGGGATACGATTGGGGGAAGAATCTCTTCTTCGCCTCAGACTATTTTGAAAAGCTTTACGAGTGGGCGGAAGGCCTCATTCGCGCCGGCCTCGCCTATGTCGACGACCAGTCGCAGGAGGAAATCCGCACTGCACGCGGCACCCTGACCGAGCCCGGCAAGAACAGTCCGTTTCGCGAGCGCTCGGTGGAAGAAAACCTCGATCTGTTTCGCCGTATGAAGGCGGGAGAATTTCCGAACGGCGCACGTGTGCTGCGCGCCAGGATCGACATGGCGTCCGGCAATATCAACCTGCGCGATCCCGTGCTCTATCGCATTCTGCACGCCCACCATCCGCGCACCGGCGACACATGGTCGATCTACCCGAGCTACGACTACGCCCACGGCCAGTCGGACGCGATCGAAGGCATCACCCATTCGATCTGCACGCTCGAGTTTGAAGATCATCGGCCGCTGTATGAATGGCTGCTCTCCAAGCTGCCGGTGCCGTCAAGGCCGCATCAGTATGAATTTGCGCGCCTTAACCTGACCTATACGCTGCTCTCCAAGCGCGTTCTGACTGAGCTCGTGCGCGGCGGTCATGTGGCCGGATGGGACGATCCGCGCATGCCCACGATCGCAGGGTTGAAGCGGCGCGGCGTGCCGCCGGCCGCCGTTCGCGAGTTCATCAAGCGGATCGGCGTCGCCAAGGCCAACAGCGTCGTCGACGTCGGCATGCTCGAATTCTGCATCCGTGAGGTGCTGAACCAGACTGCGCAGCGCCGGATGGCGGTGTTGCGGCCACTCAAGGTCGTGATCGAGAATTACCCGGAAGGCGAGAGCGAGGAACTCGAAGCGGTCAACCATCCCGACGATCCCGCAGCCGGCACGCGCCGTGTGGCGTTCGGTCGGGAGCTCTATATCGAGCGCGACGATTTCATGGAAAATCCGCCGAAGAAGTTTTTCCGGCTCTCGCCGGGCAACGAAGTCCGGCTGCGCTATGCGTATTTCATCACCTGTCGCGACGTGGTGAAGAATGCAGCCGGCGAAGTCGTCGAATTGCGCTGCACCTACGATCCCGCAACCCGCGGCGGCAACGCGCCCGACGGCCGCAAAGTCAAGGCGACCATGCACTGGCTCTCGGCGGCTCAGTCTCAGCGTGCGGAGATCCGTCTCTACAATCCGCTATTCGCCAATCCCAGTCCCGATGCGGCCAATTTCGCCGCCGACCTCAACCCGCAGTCGCTGGAGATCCTGAAGGACGCGCGGGTCGAACCCGATGTGGCAGCGTCCAACTCGACCGAGGTCGTGCAGTTTGAGCGGCAGGGTTATTTCGTGCGGGACAAGGATGCGACCGCAGAGCATCCGGTGTTCAACCGCACCATCGGCTTGCGCGACACCTTTGCGAAAGAGGTCGGCAAAGGCTAGAGCTTGATCCGGAAAAGTGTGTAGCGGTTTTCCCTCGCGACAAACGCGCAAGCGTTTGCGCGGAGATCATGCTCAATCGAAGAACTAAAGCGGGATGAATCGAAACCGCATCTCGCTTCAGCCGAGTTCGAAGGCTAACGCGGCCGGCTTTGGGGCGGAGCCGAAGTCCGGTCCAATCCCGACAGCCGGCCACTGATCATGTGTCGGGCCAGACGGTCTCTGGCTTTCTCCTCAATCAAGAGATTGATGAAGGCGAGCCGTTTCGGCTCGTCGTCCGCTTCCGCCAGCAACCGGCGATAGCGATCGAAATCATACGCTGTGTCCCCGTCACTCATGACATCCACCCCACAACGCCCGGCTTGAAATGTTGCGCAACGGGAGATGCGACGCAAGCAATCCGACCGGACGAGCGCATAGCCTCGTCATCTGTGCTGTGGATAAGCGGACCGTGCTGCAACGCACCTGAGTTTCGCGACAGCTCGGCGCGGTTCAGGCGAGGCGTTCGCGGATTTCGTTGCGCATCTTTTCGCGGAAGGCCGCTTTGCGCGCGGGCCGTTCCTTTTCGTCGACGTCCCAGCGATCGAAAATATTGAAATTGTCCAGAATGGGATGGCGATCGCTGGCCATCGCGAGGATCGCCAACAGCTTGCCGGCCGGCCCGCTGGGTCCGGTCACTTCCCATCGCCGGATCGTATCGGCGCCCTCTTTCGGTTCCAGTCCGCAGAGTTTCGCCATGTCGGCGGCCGACAAAAGCCGGCCAATGGCGTCGCCGAGATCCTGACGAAGTTGCTTCAATTCTGGGCCTGTCACGGCGTTAGTTCCTTGCTGATCGCATGAGGCCCTCGCGGGAGGGCGGCGCATTGAATGCGGCCTGAGGCCATTGAACCGCGAGGAATAAGGGCGTGGGGTCTCGACGACAATTGCGGCTTTCTCACGATTCTGTATCTGTTCGCCTTTTGCCCGGCTGAAGCCCTAGGTAGCATTGCCTCCGCAGGTGTAGCGTGGGGTGGCTGGATGGCTGAGCGGGGCAGGACGCCCAGCCGGGCACAGGGTATCGCGGGGACGTGGCCGCCGGGCGGCAGGACGCAAGCCGGCGGCTTTGCAGCCGGGTTTGATGTCTGGCCGCGTGCGTTTGACAAACTGCGCGAATGGGTGCGTGCAGAGGCGGGGGCCGGACGGCTATTGCCGTGGGTCCCGATAGCTTTCGGAACCGGGATTGCCCTCTATTTCGCGGCCGATCATGAGCCGGTCTTGCCGGTTGCTGTCGTCACCGCCGCCGTGCTTGGCGTCGCGGCGTTCCTGCTTCGGCGACACAAGTTCTTTCCCTGGGCCGTGATGGTCGCAAGCGTAGCGGCCGGTTTTGCGACCGCGACCTTCAGAACCGCGCACGTCGCCCATGAAGTGCTGGCAAGGCCGGCCTATTCGGTGTCGCTGTCGGGCTTTGTCGAGGCGCGAGACATTCGCGAACGAACCGATCGCTTTGTGCTGCGGGTCACCCAGATCGACGGCCCGCGTTTGCAAGCGAGGCTGGAGCGGGTGCGGCTGTCGGTACGCAAGGGGATGGCGCCCGACGTCGGCAGCTTTGTTGAGATGAAAGCGCGTTTGCAGCCGCCGCTCGCTCCCTTGCGGCCCGGCAGTTACGACTTCAGTCGCGACCTGTTCTTTCAGGGCATCGGCGCCTCCGGCTTTGTGACGGGCAGCATCAAGACCCGCGAGCCGCCGGTCGCGGGCGTGCTTTATTTGCGATACGCCGCCGTCATGCAGGATCTGCGCGACGCCATCGACGCGCGGATACGCACCACGCTCGACGGCGACAAGCGCGCGATTGCCACCGCGCTTCTGACCGGGCGTCGCGACGCGATCACCACGCCCGTCAACGATGCGATGTTCATCTCCGGCCTTGGCCATGTGCTTTCGATTTCCGGCTATCAGGTAGAGCCTTAAGTCAGGGCGGTTCAGGAAGCGTCACCGTCCACAGTTTCCGCAGCGATTCCAGCATCTTCCACGTGACAAATCACATCACGAAGTATCAGAATCGTTCACGGCTGTGCTTCCCGAGTGCTTCCCAACCGATTTTTGAGGTGCTTCCCATGCCGGCTTTACAGTCCGCTGAGATCGTCAAGATTCCGCAGCAGTTTTCCGACGCGTTCATCCGTCGTCTCAAGCTCGGCGCCGGCGAGAGGGACCGGATCCACTGGGATCCCGAAATGCCGGGGTTCGGCGTCAGGGTGCGGTCAACCAAGACCGTCTACATCGTCCAGTACCGGTTTCAGAAAGCGACCCAGCGCGAGAGCCTGGGGGACGTGCGCAAGCTCAAGGTTGAGGAAGCCCCCAAGGTTGCCCGCCAGTTCTTTGCCAAGCTCGAGCTGGGCGTCGACCCGCGGGAGGAGAAGCGGAAGGCCGACCAAGCCTCGCAGGCCGCCAAGCTGACCCTAAAGGCCGTCTCCGAGCTTTATCTGGTGGCCAAGGAAACGAAGATGCGACCGAACACCTACAAAGCTTCCAAGGATTACTTCGAGGTGAAGTGGGCGCCCCTGCATCGGAAGCCGATCGGTGCGATCGACCGGAAGGCGGTCGCCGAGCAAATCCGGCGGATCACCGCGGAGCATGGGGCGACCTCGGCGGCCCGAGCTCGAGGCAATCTCTCGGCGATGTTTGCTTGGGCCATGAGGGAGGGGGTGGTCGAGGCCAATCCCGTGGTCGGGACCAATAACCCCATTGAGGGCAAGCCGGGCCGGGATCGGGTGCTGAGCGATGCCGAGCTCAAGATCATCTGGCGGCACTCAACAGGGTCGGGCACAGCGGGAGGCGGCGGTGACTTTGGCCGCATTGTCCGCCTTCTGCTTTTGACGGCCTGCCGGCGCGACGAAATTGGCGGGCTCCGCTGGTCCGAGGTAGAACTGCAGGCGTGCCGCCTCCTGCTGCCGGCCGAACGTACGAAGCCGGAAAGGGCGCTGGAGCTGCCCTTGGTTCCGACGGCCCTGGCAATCCTGGAGCAGGCTCCGAAACGGCTGGGCCGCGACCTCGTGTTCGGTGGGAGTGGCGGTGGGTTCTGTGCCTGGTCCTGGTGCAAGCTCGCCATGGATGGCCGGATCACCACCGCGGAGGGGCGGGCGCTCCCGCGCTGGACGTTGCACGACCTGAGGCGGACGGTGCGCACCGGAATGTCCAAGCTTGGAGTAAAGCCGCATGTCGCCGAGCTGGTGCTGAATCACATCGCTCATCGGTCCGGCGTGGTCGGAATTTATGACCACCACGACTACATGCCCGAGATCGCCGAGGCGCTGACGAAGTGGGAGGCGCACCTGCTTGCGGTCGTGCAGTGAAACGACCGCGCTCGGCGGCCGATGATCTTGGGCTGACCGAACAGAGCAAAGAGGATTACAAGAGGCGACTGAACCTGCTCTTCCAAGAAGGCTGCCTCATCTTCGGTCCATCTCATGCAGCAAAACTCTTTCGCGGTCAGGCCAGAACCGCGCCTGAGGAACGGACTCCTCGTAAGCGCGTCGCTCCGCCACGAAAGCGCAAAGGCGGTCATGATCCTGAAGGCGATCGCCTGTTGCTGCTAAGTTGGAAAACGTTCAACGGCTCGAGCAAACAGAAATGGGCCGAAATGGCTTTGAACCACCATGCCGTGAAAACCGGCGGCAAGGTTCGAAAGCAACATGTCTCGTCCCGTTCGCTCGTCCGCCGGCTGGATCGCCTGCTCAAGGCGAAGACCAAACGAGACAAATAGGTACGCGAAAGTGAGACGCCCAACCGTCTCACCACTGTCTGACTAACTAGCAGTACTTCTGAAGCGTCACCAACGCTCAAACGCTTCAGGAGTTTCGGACTATGAACGCCCACCCAGAAGTCACCGGCCGAGCGCCATTGCAGCGTTTCGCTGCGCCCGCGGTAACCGATGACTGTGTCATGTCATTCGATGAGTGGTGCAAGCTGAACGGCTTTAGCCGCAGCACCGGTCAACGCCTGATCGCTGCGGGAAAGGGGCCGCAATTCATCCGGCTATCCGAACGCCGGAAGGGCGTGACCGTCGCTGAAAATCGGCGCTGGCAAGCCTCTCGTCTCATCGAGACTGCCGCCTAAAGCGAACGACCCGCGCAGTAATTGCCACACGGGTCGTTGGGGAATTATCGGCAGGCCTCGAGAACCAACCGAATAAACCCCATCGCTCGAAAAGGCAACTGCTCGCGGTCCCGCATTGAAAGGGACCTATCATGAGCCGCCCGACACTTCCCGAGCCGGTCATCATTTCCAAGTTTTGGAAAAACCGCCGCCGCAGTGAATCCGTGCATGTTTCGTTGAGCGAGTACGAAGGGCATTGCCTGATCAATGTGCTCGTCTATTGCACCGGTGCAGACGGCATAGACCGCCCTACGCCCAAAGGCGTGGCGATGAGTATTCGCAAGTTGCCCGAATTGGCCCAGACGTTGGTCCGGGCAGAAGCGAAGGCAAAAGAGCTCGGTTTGCTCGACGGCGAAGGCGAGGACGGCGAATGAACATCGCAGTCACACCTCCGGAGCTAAGCCCGCTCGAAATCGATCCGCGGCCCTGCGATTGGTGCGGTTTTACGATTGATCAGCATGTCATGGTCGACGATGGCGAAGGCCCGGAATTCCTTTGCCAGGAAATTGAGCCGCATGCGGCTAATCTTGTCGTGCAGTGGGAGATGGCAGATCCGAGGGACCGATGGAAGCACACGGGTGAAGCGCCGCCGAAGGCATCACCGGCCCCAGCTCCTATGCGCCAGCACTACCGGACGCCGCAAGCAACCATTGATGCGTTTTGGTTTGCCGTCGGCGAATGCAAGCCCGAACACCTCAAAGCTTGGCTGGCGGATCATCCGCGCGACATGCCGTATCTGCTCAAACTTTTGGAAAGCAAGTGATGCGCGCCGAAGCAATCCAAATCGCAAAACTCGCCGTCGCAGAGATGGGCGTTTCCCAGATGATCGAACCGCCAGAAGATCAAGCGCCAATGCCAGACGCATATCCGGAAAGCGCGGACGGCGAACCGATTTTTGAGCCTATGAACGGTGGGGTCGCCTCGTCGGCGGAGATCCCGCCATTCGAGACTTTCGATGCCTCACAATGGGAAGGCGTGCCGATCGAAGCGCGGCGCTGGATCGTCCATAATCGGATCCCGGTTGGCGAGCCCGGTATCATGAGCGGTGACGGCGGCACCGGTAAAACCAAGCTCGCCCTGCAACTCGCCGTCGCGATACCTGCCGGCTTGCGAGACTGGGTTGGAGGCGTGGTCGAGGCCGATGGTCCGGTCATTGTCTTTTCGGCCGAGGAAAAGCTGAAGGAGATGCACCGCCGAACGCAGGATATCATCGAACATCGCGGCCTTTCGTTCCGCGGCCTGGCCGGCGGCCTGCATTTCATCTGCGACACCGCAAATCCTATTTTGGGCACGGTCGACCGCAACATGATCGTCCAGCCCACAACGTCGCTCTTGCGCCTTGAAAGGACCGTGGCCGCTATCCGTCCAGCGCTGGTCATCATCGAAAATGCCGCAGACGTCTACAGCGGAAACGAGAGCGACCGCCCCAACGTGACGCGGTTCATGCGCAGCCTCCTGGGCCGGCTCACCGCGCCGTGCGAATCCACCATCATGCTGATCCAGCATCCGAGCGTATCTGGGTTGAGTGACGGCACCGGCCGGTCCGGATCAACCGGCTGGAACAATTCCGGCCGCTGGCGCCACAACTTCACCAAGGTCAAGGACAGCGACGACCTTCGCCAGCTTGAGATCGCCAAGAACAATTAGGGCCCGACTGGCGAGAAGATCACGCTTCGATGGGAACGCGGGGTGTTTGTCCCCGAGAGTGAGGCCGCCGCCTCACCATACCGCGCCGCCGAGGAGAACAAGGTCGATGAGGCATTCCTGCAGCTGCTCGACAAGGCCACCGCCCAGGGGCGCGCCGTCCGGCCGAATTCGGGTCCCGGCTATGCGCCATCAACATTCGCCGACGATACGGACGCCGGCGGCATCAGGTCCAAAGCCTTCGCGTCCGCGATGGATCGACTTTTCAAGGCCGAGAAGATCGTAACCAAAACGAACAGGCGCGGATCGAAGTACATCGAACGGGGCGGCCGATGACGCTTACAAACACCCCTACAAACGCCCCCCTATAACCCCCAGGGCGTTTGTATGCGCCTCGCGCGCGCATTCTACCCGCCCGCAAACCCGGCTGCGCTGGCGCTGCGCACGTGTTCGCAGGCTCTCGATAGACCGGATCACCAAGCCATCGCAAATCAGACCACATCGACTGCCGGAAGGGTTTTCGCACGCGGTGCTAACCAAGCCTTCAACACTAGTCTGAACAGTCTAAGGACGTGCGAGCAAGTTAGCGATGAGGCCAGCAGAGAGCTCCTCAGCGGCACAAGCGCATTGATCTTCCGAAACTGCGGCCGGCTCGATCACACATCAATCCGCCGAAGAAGCGTTTCGAGAGTGAAAATCAATATTTCTCATCCCACATGCTTCCCGCCTTCCAATGATTTGCAGGCCGGCCGATTCAATCGATTGATCTTACTGCGATACTCGCAAGGCAAGCCGCTGTGTGCTGATCACAGGGTGGCCAATCGAGCCAGGCGAAACGCCAATGCCTGGCGCGATCCCCTGGAAGGGGTCGGCCAAAAGACCCGGGGGGTATGCCGGGTGGCCCGGAAGATCGCTCGCTCGGCCTATATGCGACCTCCCTGCAATTTTTCGCGGCCTCGGCTCCCAAATCCTTCCGTGTCGTTTCGTGTCGCTGTGTATCGGCCATGAGTGACGGGCTGACCGGCATGCCATCTGACTGGATCGCGATTTGGCGCGCTGCGATCAGCGCCCGCGGCTGGACACACCGCGACGTCGATTCAGAAGCTCAGGAAGACGCCCTCGCGCGCGGGGAGCGCTGGGGTGATGGGTACTGCGGAAAACTGCTGTGTGGCGCCCGTGAGCCCACAGCGACGACGATTTCCAGGATGAACCGCGTGCTGGGGCTGCGGCTTCGCCTCGAGGCAGATACCGAGATTCTGACGCCTTAGTGGGCGTTGGATAAACGCGCGAACGCGGCGAGACTCTGCAAATCGAAAGGAAGCACGATGAGCACAGTCCACTCGATCCCGGTCCGCGTCCCGGAAGAGCTTCGCGATAAATTGGAAGCTGAGGCAAAGGCGTCCGACCGCTCGCTTTCCAGTCTCGTCCGTGTGTTGCTGCAGGAAGCGTTCTCCAAGCGGTCCACCGAGAACCGGAGCGTAGCATGACGTCGTCCACAGTATCCCGCGCGCCAGCGATCGCCACCAAACTGGAAATAGCCCGCTCGGTCCGCGTCGCGCTCGAAACGCAAATCGCAGAGGCCGCCCTGGAAAGCGCGGAAGATGTCCGCGGCGCCGACAAGCGCCTGGCCGATCTGCGGGCCAAGATGACGGCGGCCGATCGCGAGGTTGCCGAGCTGGAGAGAGCCCATACCCTGGCGCTTGACCTCGATCGGCGGGCCACACTGTCAGCCCGGGCGAAGATGAGACAATCCCAGTTGCAGGAATTCACAGGTCTGGCTCGCGCGCGGGACGGCGCCGTCTCCGAAATTATGGGTACGCTGGAAAAGCTCGCCAACGCCTATGGTCGATACATCAGCCTGACCGCACGCGCGGCCGGCTCGTTGCCGATCGGGACTTCGCTGCCGACCATGGCCATCGGAAACAACGGAACGCTGGGGCCCGCGTTTGGCACGCTGGAGGGCCTGATCGCCGCAGAAGCCTTCCGCTTGGTCGAGACATCGGCTCCTATCCGGACGGCTCTGCCGTTTGCCAAGGCACCGTCACTGGGGCTGACGGACAACCCTCACGCGGTCCCGCCGGGCGCCGCCGTTTTCCACGAAGCAACCGAGGCGGTGCTGAACGAAATTCGCACGCAAGTCGAAAGCCTCGATGCTACCGATGCCGCCTCCCTTGGAGTGCAGGAAAAAGCAGCATGACAAATCCCAATCTCGTCGGCATCACGGCGAATGCCTGTCCGACCGCATGCACCGCCGAGCGCTGCGTCATATCGACGGTCGGAATTTGCCACCATCCCTTTAAAACCCCGTCGAACGGCGCTGGTCCGGTCACGCTAGCAAACCGGGAAAAAGCGCGCGAGCTGATCAAGGACCAACGGGTCATGGTGGAAGTAAAATGATGATCATCCAACCACCGATCGATCCGGAGATCGAAGCTCCGCTCTCAAAGGTTATCGAAGGGCTCGTCGACGCCGATGGGAACGTGCAACGTGCAGCCGAGCTCGAAGGGCTTATCGCTGAAGCTGGAAATATAATCGCTAAGCTCAACCGGTTGCTGACCGGTGCCGACTTTGCCAAAGAACTGAAAGAACTACAGATGGCGATGCAGAAGATTTGCGCAGATGCCCAGCGCCAGGTCGAGATTCGTTCGAAGTTCAACAACGAGTTCAGGCGACGGCTCGAATTGATGAAGAAAAGCGAGCAAATCTTGAGTGAAAAAAAATGACAGACAACATTGAAACACTCACGCCCGAACAGGCTGACGCCGCTCTCGCAGAAATGAAGGTGGCCTTCGAAGCCACGAAGCCAGTCTCAGCGCAGAAGAATCTGGACGACTTTTACGCCAACGCGGATAACCGTCAAAAACTTGAGGCCGGAAATGTCGAAACCCGCCGCGCGTTTGATCAGCTGGTCACTGCGGCCGCGGCTGAGGATCCGGTCAAGGTTGCCCTCGGCACAGTACTCCCTGATTTGCCGTCGAGTTCGCTTCGCCAAATGAGCGAGGCCGCTGTCTGGTTGAGGCAGCTCGGTATTCGGGAGAGCGTGGTTGAACAGGCTCTCCGTGGCACGCCGGAAACGCAGGAAGCGTTCGACTACGTCACACAATGGAAGGCTGACCGGCTCGCGGATCCCGAGTGGACAAAGCGATGGCTCGCTGGCGGTGAAAAAGAGAAGCGTGAAATGGTGCTGGCCTCGATCGTACTCGCCGCCGGCCCGAAGAAGGAGGCCGCATGAGGTATCGCTGCCATTTCATTCACAAGGATTCCGACGAGCGCAAGGAGGTTGTCGTGGCTTTGACCGCCCCCGAGATTGAATCGGTCGATAGCTTGCGCCGGCACAAGGGTACTGAAACTGCGGACGTGTCCGCGGCGGCGTATGCCATGCGTCACGCCTATTCAGAGATCAATCCGCACGCCTGGCGCCACGTTGAGGCGCCGACACTTATCCAAAATTCTTAGAGGGAACAATCATGACAGCACATAGCTATTCGATCAACCGGGGTCAGGATGGATTCCGTCAGTCCGACTTCACCCACGGCACCCTGGCGCCAAACGCCAACGATGTCGAACTTCGGGTGAACACGCTGGACCAGAACGGCGCAAACCTGACCCGCAAGGACATCGACGATGCGCTGAAGGCGTTCGCGCGAGCCATCCTTGACGGGACGATGTTCGCAAGCGATTATGGTATCTAGCGCAAGATGAAAGACGATCCACCGCCCCATTTGAAGGTCGTGTCGTTCCTCCAGGAGATAGAGGCGGACCCAGCGTGCCAGCGGGCAATCGCAAAGATTAACATGCCGCACGAACTGGCCGACTACATCCAGGCCGGATGTGAATCTGTGCGCAACGATCCGGTTATGTCAGCGCAGTACGAATTTCTGATGAGGGAAATCGGCGACCGCAAACAACCGATCGTAGCTCGATTGGTCAAACTGATGGAGCTCATCATGCGGATCGCGAGCAAGAACCGGAACTGAGATGGCAAATATGGCCACGGAGCAACTAGGAGCGCTTGGATCGGCGATGTCCGCTTTGACGGACAAGCAACGTCGATACGTGATCGCGCTCTTCGAGGCACCGAAAACTCACGGGGCGATGACATTCGCTGCCAGGCGAGCAGGGTACGGCACTGCATCGAGTTCTCGACAGAGCCTCAGCCAAATGGCTCACCAACTAAATGGCGATCCGAAGATTCAGGCTGCGATTTCTGAAGTGTCGCAACAGTACATCACCGTCCTCGGTCCGCACGCGGTGAGGGCCCTTAAGAGGCTCTTGGACAAACCGGATCATCGCGACCACGGGCGCGCGCTCGGTATCGTTATGGATCGCGTGGCGCCGGCAGCCTCTACATTGACGGTGAAGCACGAGGGCGAAGTCAAGTTCTCTCAAGATGCCTCGGTGGTGTTGGCACGCATCGAGAAGCTTTGCGCTAAGTTTGCGATACCGTTACCGGCACCGAAAATTATCGATCACGAGGCAGCATGATGATGTCGAAGGGGCACGTCTATACGTTGGTGATGGCCAGCCATCTGAAGAGGGTTCTTCAAGGCGAGATGTCGGCTGACTGGCGCCTGACGTTCTTGAGCCACCTTGAGAAGATGGTCGACCAAACGCTCACGCCTGAAATCCTGGCGATGGTCGAGCCAATGGACGAGGGAGGGGCGGAGCTTTTTAATGAGGCGGCTAAGCTTGGTTTCAAGGTTGTCATTGAACCGGGTGTTGGCCGTCGACCAGACGCCTTCGATGTTTTGTACCAAAAATTCGATGTGTTCGCCGCGCTAAATCCGAGCCTGCGTCGTGCATACGATGAGGTGTGCCGGCCGTGGTTAAGGGCAGCATCATGACCTACTTTATTGGACTGTTCCTGAGTGAGGTTCGCGAGTGGCCAAAATTCATCGAGGCCGCGAAGTCGAACGATAAGTTGCTACAGCACTACGAGGCAATGGAAGTTGGGCTCCGTACGTTTGCTGAGTGTGACGACCAGCATGTCATCGAAGCTTTCGATCAAATTATCGATGTCATTAAGCGCAGGGATTTGTCGCTGAGGGAGCGGCTGTTCGAGGTTTCAAGGCTTGCTGGCGTGGTCCGTGACCATGGCCGGTCGGTTCAATAGGAAACGAAGATGGCGATCACCGGCTTTAGCAGTTCAACATTCTCAAATGCGGGCGGGGCGGTCACCGATCTGTTCAGCGCGGTCGGTGCTGAAGAACAGGGCCAGATTTCGTCCGAAGCGACTCAGCTCAAGGCGCAGGGCGATATCGCGGAAGCGCAGCAATATGGCCTCGCACAGACCCTCGCCCAGCAGAACGAACAATTTACGGCGCAGTCGACAGCAATACAGCAGGCGCGCAGTACCACCATGCAGATCGGTGGGCAGCAGGCGGCGCAGGCGGGCGCCGGGTTTGCCGCGTCAGGATCGTGTCTCGATATTCTCGCCGACAGCGCATCGCAGGGAGCGCTCGCCAAGGCCACGCTCGGACAGCAGGGCTTGATCACGGAAGCGGGATATCAGGAGCAGGCGCAGTCCTACGGCATCATGCAGAGCACGGCGACACAGGCCGCTTCTGAAGAAGAACAGATCGCCCAACAGCAGCAGAGCGCCGCCAGCACTGCCATGTTCGGCGACATCGCGGGCGGAATACTCAAGGGAGCGGCGGCAATCGCAGGGCTTGCGATTGCTCCGGAGACCGGCGGTTTGTCCTTTGCTGCAGCGACGACGGCGGTCGGCTTCGATGGCGGCATCGGCAGCCTTTACTGAATGCAATCGCTTCGGAACGCCATGGCCTGTCACCAACAATCCGGCGACCCGTGGGGCGCGATTTACTAACCTCCAACTCAGTCCGTTCAACTGAGGATCCCAATGCGAATACTATTCTATGCCTTGATCGCCCTGGCTTCGATTGCTTTCGGGGTGTGCTCGCCGGCCTCGGCGCAGGGATACATGCTGCTCGGCGCGGGAAGCGTTTCAGCGCCGCGGCCAAGCGGCGGGCGAGTTCGATATAGTTAAGCGGGAACATACCGCCGAGATGGCGAAAGCTATTTCAGGAAGTCGGGAAATCATTGTCGAAGGGGCGACACACACATTGCCAAACGACAAGCCCGAAGCCGTCAATGGCTATATTTTGAAGTTTCTTGATAAACCCGAATAAATTTGAGCGCATCGCTCGCCCCGGTTGAGTCAATGGCAGAAAGGGCCTTAAGTGGGCCGGTGTAACCGAAAAGGGGAGTTGCCGATGATAATTGCCCTCTTGATGATTTGGGTAGCGGATGGCACGTCCGGCGCAATTCACGTTGGGACTTTTACTTCGATGGACGAATGCAAAAAGGCGGCGAGCGGGCATGAGCTGGTTGGATCTCCCCAGAATGCTCCGCAATACTCTTTCGTGTGCGTTCGAGCCAAATAGAATATGGCCGTTACGGATGTGACGGCCGTGTGTCTTCGGCCGTAAGGTTACTGCCAATGCCATCTTGACCTAATCGCCGTCGAATGCTGCACTGCGTCTATTGCAGATGTATTTTGTTTGGTATGGCGTACAAAAAAGACATTCTTGAAGTTATTCTTCAACCGTTAGAGGGCGATGCACGCGAAATCGTCGCCGGCAAGGTTCGCTATTACATTGAGTTGTTGGCCTCGACGGGCAAAACCGAAGAGCAGCTCGTGGCCCTCGGCGAGGCCTACCTGCACGAAATTCTCAATCCCGATCCCCGCTATTCCGGCTGCTGAGCCGCTCGCACCGGTTGAGTCAATTGGAAGTGCCGACAAAATGAGCTTAATTTAGTCGGTGCGCGCCTTGCGGGGTTTTTTCGGGCCAGCTTTCTCAAGCCAGCTTTTGAGTGCATTATCGACGTCGAAAGTGCTCTCGGCGAAAAGCCGCATGACGCGCATTCGGCGCTCTCGCGAATGCTGCTCGAACAAAATCGATACAGGAGGTAGAGGCATCAGCCTCCGTGCTATTCTCCCGAGCTGGTTTAGTGTTCTTTGGCGTTCCATCTTTTCGGATTTCAACTCGCCACTATCCCGGCGGCGGGGCGATGAGTTCGTGGCGTAGGAATGGGTCATGAGCGCGCCCAGTTCATCAAGGCGTAGGCCGCCATGGCCAATATCAAAATGAGAAGGATGATCCCAAATATCATCACATGAATATGCGCTCTGAGCGGCCTCAAGCTACGCTTCGAAAGCAAAGCAGGCCCGCAACGGGAACATAGAACCGAGGCAACCCAGATCGCTTGAAGACGTTGTCCGAATGCACGCGGGCTGACAAGGAGTGGCGCCTTGAGCACATTACAGGCGGTCTTTCTCGGAATGATGCTGTCGTGGACGCCGTCCCTTTTGTTTATGGCGTACCTGTTGTGGCGGGCACCGCTGATGGAGTCCGATTAGTTCGGGCAACTGCTACTTTGGGTGTTCGCACTTGCGAACCACATTTAACCCACAATACCTCGTGACGGTTTGTTACGCCGAGACTCAGGGGATCTCGTCGGGTCGGGGGACACAACTATGCGGGTGGCTCTTCAAGTCAACATTGCCCTTTGGGGCATGATCCTTTGTGCAACAGCAGAAGCTGCCGAACAGTTTTTCGGAATCTTCTAGCCGAAAAGCCATTGAGCGAAGCGGACGCCGGCCCAGGCGATGGCGCATAGCCATCCGACTGTGGCGATGCCTTCCAAAATCATCCATCCCAAAGGCCATAGGGCCTTCCACGATTTGGTCGAAGGTTCGGGATCGGCGGGCAGTTTTGAATTGCTCATTGAATCCAAAACACCACTCTTCGCGTCTTTGTTCCGGTTGGAAGGCGACCAATGTCCTTGACGAAGGCGCGGGCGACGGCAGGCGGACACCGCGTCCCACATGACCAATGGGCCAACTCCCCCGGATTACAGCCACCGAAGTAAGCTCCGCTGAGCTGTTTTGATCAAACTAAAATAGGTCCATGCCGTAGGATGTCCTTAACCAAAGGACCGCTCCATGCCCGGGCGCCCCAGAGCGCGGCGAGCCGACCAACTTCCGGCAGATTTTTTTCTTGTCGTGACGATTGCTGGCATAAACCTACTGATCGGTATTGGGAAAAGGCCGCCTCAGTGAGCGGCCTCTTTCGTTTTTGAGACGATCGGGCGCGGAGGGAAGCCGCTAGGGGTTGGGGATGTGGACGGGGCGAGCTACCGATCTTGCTGCCTGCTCCAGGCGGACCCCGCTCAAACCTTGGAACTCGATTTAGCGGACGAACTGACTATCCGGATAGTACGGTCAAATGCCTTCACAAAACTCTCTCTTTCTAAAACTTCGGGAGCAGTTGCGTACCAATTTCGCATGACTTCCATCACGTCTTTGTATTCGGGAAAATTTGAGAGTGCTTGAATAGCGGCAAGCTGAAGGAACGTGGCTGCGCCACCTGCCGGATATGTGTCCTTTACGCCGCTGATGATGCGAAACAGATCAAGGGCATTTTCGAAGCGCTTTTGCTCAACTTCAAGCTGCTTTAGTAAACTTGTTTGTCTAACTGCAAAGTACAATCCGACAGCGGTTACAAGCAGGGCCGCGATCGTCAGGAGAAACGCTGCGGATGCAACATAGTACGAACCTACCGCGGCTATCCTATCAACATTCGCATCAGATATTCCTGGCAGCATAAGCAATTTCCTAGCATCTCCTTGTGAGATACGATTCCGCAACCTAGCGGCGCGCGCAAGCAAATATCCCCAGGGCGGGGAATTTTAATTGCTCGGAAAGCAAATCAGGCGCAGAATCGATGCTGGGTGTCAGAACCCGGTCCAGCGATATGGCAAATCTTTCGGTTGGCGCCGAGAGCTGCCGAGGCGCATGGAGCCTTGGCGGCTCCTTCGCGCAATAAGCACGCCTTGGCGGGCGCGCTGCTCTGGCTTTATGCCGGGGGCGGTGCGCCATGTCCAGAGCCGCAAGGCTTAAAAGCCGCCGATCCGTCTCGCTGGCGGATTCTGAACCCCCGGCTGCCGGCCTGTTGCCGGCGCAGGCTGTCAGAAGCCTAAACCAGTGAGCCCAATCATGATCCACCAAATCGACGAGAAGCCGCGGGAAGATCAGTCACCCGCGCATGTGCCGGGCGTAAGCGTAACCAGGAGATCCCTGATGAATAAGATCGTTGCTGTATCCGTTGCCGCCGCCGTTCCTACCATCGCCCCTGCAGAGGCGCTGCAGGCGCCTGATCCGATTTTCGCAGCACTCGACGCCTTCCGATCTGCAGAGGCGGAATTCTACGCGGACCACGACGGTGACATCCCCGACGAAGTCGGTGACCGGTGGACGCAAGCCGTGGACGCAGTTATTCGCACCCAGCCAACGACACCGGCCGGTCTCGGTGCGCTCACCAGCTTTGCGCGCGACATGATTGAACGGTCGGACCATGATGCCACCGTTGCGGACGATCAATTGGTTCCGATCATCGCGGCGATCGACGATGCGACCCGGGGAATGAGCGGGCTTAAGCCTTGGGAGCCCGCGGTAGCACCAGTGAATCCCGATGCCAAACTCGTCGAGCTGGGTAGAGAATTTGAGCGCTTGTTGGCGATCGAAGAGCCGCTGCAAAAGGAGCATGCGAGGCTAAGCAGCGAATGCTCGCGATTGCACAGCACAAAGCTGGCTTACGATCCGGACGATCATGAAGCCAAGCGCAATATCGCATGGGACGATTGGAATAACGCTTGGAAGGAAGCCGACGAAGAAACTGGGCGCCACGCGGCTTATGATAAATGGAATAAGGCTTCGATGCGGACGGCGAAGATTGGAAAGAAAATTCTCAAACTCGCGCCGAAAACTACAGAGGGATTTTTAATCAGGGTTCGCGTGATCGAAACGCACGACGAGATTGGTAAAATGGAGCCGGTCGACCAACTCTTGGCTGAGATCCGTAATTTCGCAAAGCTCGCGGCCTGACGTTCACGCTCCATCCCAGAAGGCTGAAGCAATAACTATGAACCCGCCGGTTTTGCGCCCGGCGGGTTTTTGATTGGTGTTTCATGGACTGTGCGGCGAGCGGTGGGGTTTGATCGTGTGGCTTTTGTTCCGAGGTCCTTCGAGGCGTTCGGCCCGCGGGTGAACCGCGCCGCCCATCGTTGCTCCAAGCGTCTTTGGATATGAATCGGAATGTCGGTCATTGCAAACTCCCAGGCATTTGCCCCCGGAAGTGAACCATCAACTCGCCATATCGATCGTAGGTCCTTCACACCTTCGGCATAGTCTTAAGTCGGCCGGAACGACGCGATCTCAGACCGACGGTCTTAATTGCCCCGCATTGCTTGCGGAACGGGGCTTCGGTCCCGCGCTGGCAGGCCGTACATTATCCCGTCTGAGGCTTCCGTGCACTCACCTGAAGCTCGTAAATGGTGTTGGCGAATTCATCGGTTACCTGCATCCGCCAATCGTGGTCGGGCCTTAGCTTGCCATCGATGTTTTGGATGATTTTCCCTGCGGTGACGGTCGCCTCTTTCCACGCCGCTTGCATATCCGGCAGTTCTTCACCCTGTAAATCGAGGTGGTCTGTATCGTGATGGATATGGAAGAAATATAGCGGCATGGGGGGCCAATGTCGGGCGGCGATCAATGTTCCAGCATTGCTCGGCGGTATGGAAATCAATTAATTGGGCCACTACGTTTTTCTTGGGGCGAAAGGCCGCCCTCATGGTTCAGCGCTGGCCGCGCTGATTCGCCGGCGCCGATCGATCAGGAAGCGCAACCGCCAGCGTTTGGTGTCACATGCCAGAAGGCTGAGGCGGTCGTAACCCGTTCTTAAGCGACCAAGAGCCGTCGCTGCCCTCACCACAGCGACGGCTTTTTCATGCGCCTACTGTGACACGGCCTCGACGACGAAGGTTCGCCATTTCGCTACCTAAGCCTAAAAATTGCGCCGTAAATCGGCCAGAAATCCGTTATCCGCGGCCGATTATGCAATCTTCGCAAGGTTTCTTTAAAGCTTTTCCGGGAAGGCTTTTGCCACCAGCGCGGTTCCTTTTTTTGGGAGGTCCGCAATGCCCCGGGACTTACCGGAAGATCAGCGTGCCAACTCTCCTGGCAGCTGGGTTATCGAATACGGCACTTTGACCGTTGACTGTCGCGATGAAGAAGACGCCAAGCGCATTGTCCGCGGCTTGCACCTCCGGGCCAGAGTAGTCGCGCGAACAGGGTACGGAGTATTCCCCATACGAATACTCGAAGGCGCGGATCTGGCGACGTGGCTTTCAGAGTAAGCCGGAAAGGGCGGGGCTTCGGTTCCGCGCTAGCAGGCTGTTGAAGAAGTCTATGCTCGACACGCGATGAATGGGATGTCGTCTCCGTTGAGGAGGCAGATTTCACCTTCGAGTATGCCGTTATT
>Ga0208193_1000139_pt1 | contig 50277 bp, 54 predicted proteins | sample June2015DPH_17_2_FD_184716 | JGI IMG/M metagenome (GOLD analysis project Ga0208193, IMG submission 184716) | Peatland microbial communities from SPRUCE experiment site at the Marcell Experimental Forest, Minnesota, USA - June2015DPH_17_10... | ecosystem: Environmental > Terrestrial > Soil >...
TCGTCGAGCGCACCAAGCCCTCAAGCTCGCTGCGCTCCGCACTCGTCAAGATAATCGATGTCGCTTCCGGGATGCCGCTCATGCCCCCTTGAATCACGACTCATTCTTCACCGATAGTGGGTACTAGTCCATATGCAAAACCGGTAGCGCCAGTATACGGACTAGTGTACGGGCCTAACTAGCGGTTGGTGATCACGCGGGTGCGGCGAACGCATTTGGGACGATTAAGGCCGCCTCATCTGGTGGCCTCTTCCTTTTGGCCTCTTCCTTTTCAATGATGTCGCCGATTGGCACTTATTGTCGACTCAGACGATTTCTGAATACGAGGCAGCTGCAGTGTCCAGAGCCGAGCTCGTGCAAATAGTTTGAGCCCCAGCGTGGGGGCACGCTGAGGCTCTAGCTCGATGGGAATCGAGAGGAGCAGGCACTCCTAGATTGATAACTCGCACATCCGGCGCAAAACCAACATTAAAAAGGGATTGAGATTATCTTTTGGGGAATGCACGCGATCAAACTGGGTATTCGTCCTCGAAGGGGGCCGGCTGAAACCGGATGATCGACGGCCCGTTATCGCCAGTAAGGTAACTGGAGGAAATTTCGAGATGCATGCATGGATGCGGCTCTTTGCCCTTCTTGCGACGGTTGCGCTGTCGGATGGCCTTCCCGCTTCGCACGCCGCCGACGTTTTTCCGGAATTTGATTATGTCAGCACCTGCAAAACTGATCAGCCTGATTCCGCAGGAACGGGAGAGACGTTGGGCAAGTGCACCAATGAGGAGCGGCGCGCGAAACAGCAACTCGCTCGAGTTTGGTCCCAATTCCCACCCGACGAAAAGACGCAGTGTATCAAAGAAACGAATATCGACGGCATGCCTTCTTACGTCGAATTGCAGATCTGTCTTCAGATGGCGTCAGACATGCGCGCCCGCGTTCGCAACGGCCAAGGCCACTTGAGCACAGAGTGACCCGTCATTATATCGCTCCTGCGGCGCTAAACGCAGTATGATAGTTTTCAGTGGCTATTGCGCCGTAAGCGACAATCTCAGGTCACAAAAGAAGCCTTGCCTCGTCTTCCTCCCGCTCAGATCTTATCCCGACAGAAGCCTCGCGCCGCGACTACGTGAGCAATCACTTGCGTGGTCGCTTCCAGCATCGATTGTTTTACTGGGCCGGCTTCCAACCCTTCCACAGTTGACGTCATAGCGCGGACGACAACTTCGATATCTTCGCTTGTCATTTTCGTTGATCGCGCGCGGTAAGGGACATTGAACACTCTGAGGCAATTCGCGCCGAACAGGGCGCAATAGCGAGCCGCGAAGAATGTTACCGATTGGAAACGTTGCAACTTCAGGGCCGAGTCGAGCTTTGCGTTTTGACAGGGACAGCGCACGGGCTTGAAACCAGCCCGGCGATGCGCTGGATTTGTCCTGTCGAACGATACTTCTAGCCGCCGATAAGCCGAATTAAAGAATTGTTTACCGGTACCAAACCGATGGGTGAGCTTGCGGTGCATCGTTTGACGGCTCTTCGGCCAGATGTCTAAGGAATAATTTAGACTCAACCGACCGTGACTCGCTCCATCATTTGAAACTTCTCTGCGCCACCTCGCTTAACATATGGTGATCGAGTCCTCTCGGATTGGACGACGTTTGATCGCCGCAATCGACACCAATGATCGGGTCAAGCCATGCATAAGCTGGCCACCGGTGTGTTAGCATTCGCCGTCGCGTGCGGAAACTGCGCCTCGGCGCAGGATAGCGGCACAACCAAATCGGATTACCCGCCAAATTTTCCCCCAAGCGGGTATAGGCCGCTACCGGCCCATTTTCAGCCGCGCAGGGTGATCGCCGCAAATTCAGAAAAGGTCGCTGCCGCGCCGCCCCCGTTGCCGTCGTATCGGCAACCTGCGATTCCAGAGAGGGGTTATCTGTGGGTGCCTGGGTTCTGGGCCTGGCGCAAATCGGTCCCCGACTATTTTTGGGTGCCGGGGACGTGGGTACGGCCGCCCCAGTCCGGGCTTTTATGGACGCCGCCTTATTGGAGTCAGGTCGACGGCGGTTATGCCTATCATGCCGGCTACTGGGCTTCGGAAGTCGGCTTCTACGGCGGCATTAACTATGGCTTCGGATATACAGGGAGCGGCTATGAAGGCGGCCACTGGAAGGATGACTCATTCACCTACAATCAAGCCGTGAACAATCTCGGCTCGCTCGATGGTGCAAGCGTCTACGATCAGGCGGTGGCTGTAGAGGAGAACGCATCGCATATTAGCTACAACGGCGGGGCAAGAGGAACTGCGGCACGGCCAACCGAGCAACAGGAAACGCTAGCCAATGGACAGCACATTGGTCCAACCCCCGAGCAGCAAAAGCAGTTTGAATTGGCTGCCATGGATCGCTCTCTATACTCGAAGCTGAACAACGGGGAACCAGGAGTCGCCGCAACTCAGCGGGCCGGCATTCTTACGGGCCTGGGGGTTGCGCGAAGGAGCACGCCGTCGAAGCAGACCGCGCGATAGGCAGCTTCGTTGCGACAATGATCACTGGACCAGGACGTGAACGACGCCAGTTCGCATCGTTCCAAGCACACACCTACACATCGCAATGGCGGAAGTTAAGGCGCGCGAGCGCGCAGCATATAGCCCAACTTGCGCACATTCGTGATCCGTGAGGGCAAGCCATGGTCGTCGATCTTCCTCCGCAAATTGCTGATGTGGGCATCAACAACATTGGTCTCCATTCCAAGATCATGCTGCCAAACATCCTTTAGCAGCATTTCCCGTGTGACAACCTGGCCGTGGTGGCGAAGGAAATATTCCAGAAGCTTGAGCTCGCGCGGAAGCAGATCGATTTTTTTGCCTCCGCGAAAGACTGTCTGTTCGATCAGGTCCATTTCGAGATCGTCAACGCTTAGTTTCGTTGTGCGAACCTCGCCGAGGCGGCGTAGCAGCGCCTCTATCCTGGCAACAAGTTCCACCATATAGAACGGCTTCGCGAGATAGTCGTCTGCTCCTGCCTTCAGGCCTTGGGCTATTTCATCAACGGACGACCGCACCGAGGTCACGAGCACCGGAATTTTGATGCCCCGCGTGCGCAGATCCTCCAGAGCGCGCAGCCTGTCCGCGCCGTAGAGGGGCCGGTCAATGATCAACATCGCGGCGCCATTCGTCCGGGCGATATCCGTCGCATCGGCCATGGAAACCGGGCTCACGAGATAGCCGTGTCGCTCCAGTTCGACCTTGATCTCGGTCGCCAGTTCTATCTCGTCCTCGACGAGCAATATGGTCCAGCCGGGGACTGAAGGCCCCTTGCTCAAATGACTTCCTCCCTCCTCTTAGGGCAAACCGTGCCGGAAAGGATGGGGCTTCGCTCACATAACTAAAACTTAAGAATTGTTTAGAACCGTGCAGGTTGCAGAAGCCTACTCGCGCCCCCCGCGCTTGACGCCGAAGGCGCGCGAGGTCGTCGTCAAGGGAATGGGCCGCAAGCCCGCTCACCACATCCGAGAGATGGAGATCGTTGCGAGAACAGCTTAACGCTCTGGAGAAACAGTAAGGGCGACTCCGTTGCGGCATCTTTCAGCCGGCGATCCCCTTTATTTCCAAAAACCTCGCCTTCCCGATTTAAAACCGCAGCGGCCTGATTTCCAAATTGAAATTTAGTATTGTTTTTAGTGGCAGCCGCTTAGATGGGCCATGTATCAAGCTCAATCCTCCTCGCCAATCTGCCCGAAGTGCCACAAGCCGATGCAGTTCTTGCTGACCAGAGGCGAGCGTCAACGGGTTTTGCGGTGTGCTGACTGCGGCCAGTCCGACCCCATGCAGAATGCTGACGTTCAGGGTTGGCTGAAGGGCGAATTAAACAACGGCCAGTAAGGGCCACCCACATGTCTGAAGAAGCCACGCGATACCGGGAGCGGGCCGAGGAGGCCCGACAGTTAGCTGAGAAGCTCTTAAATCCCCTCGATAAGGAAGTATGGCTTCACGTTGCTGGCGAATGGCTCAAGCTTGCGCAGAACGCCGAAATGCAAGCGAGAGAGTAATCAAAAGTACAGCGCTGAATCGACCTACTGACCTTCCTGCTTCGCAAAATACTGTCTGAGAAGACGATAGCCCCCGATATCTGCGCGGGCTTCAAGTCGCAGACATATCTGTCCGGTCGCAAATCCTTTAATGCAGATTGCGATCCAATTCTGTGTCGCGGTGACTGGTTTGGACATCACGAGCGATCTCAAGGCAAACCTGCAGCTCGACGTACGAAGGTATGCTTTCGATATTCGTCTCCTTAATGCAGGTTTCTTTGTCTTGCGAAGCAAATTGCGACCAAGCCTGAGCGACGTTCTGCTTGGCTTGCTCCTCGTCATGCACACACTTACTTAGCGCTTCGTCTGTTCCCGCGGCGTCAGGCGATTCGGCTCTGCAGTTGGCAGCAATAGTAAAGTGGGGCACGGCATCGGTAGCGCAAGAGCGATCCTGAATGCTCGATAACCCGGTGATTATCGTAAAAATGATTGCCCATTTCAACATCGGTGCGTTCCTCGCTTCAACGGAGAAACTTTTGCGCGGGGCCGCAAGTTCCAAGCCGCAATACGCAAGGTTGTTTAATCTTATTTTTAGAGTCGTGTCGGCCCATCGCGTTATCCGCAGTCGACCGCCCAACACCTGCAATCTTCGTCGCAATCTCAATGCCAGTAGAGCAAAGCCGTGGTTTGCTGCCTTCCGAACAGCAACGCTCTAATCGGGCGGAAAGCCGGTCGATTCCGAGCAAGATTGTTGCTCGCCAGGCCATATTTCATAATTGGTCAATTGCGAACGTCAGTCGTCGGGAGAGCGAATGTCGACTTTCCATAATCATCGAAATGCGTAGAGGCGCTCTGCATACAGCAAAAGGCCGTCACGTTTTGAAACGTTCTGCCGGTCCATACATTCGCGCCTTCAAATTCTTTAGCAGAATTTAGGCGCGCGGCCGCCGCCCAAGCTGTAACCTTCAACCTCGATGATTCCCTGCTGCCTAAGGTGCTTAAAAGAAATGAAGGTCGCAACGTTTGGGCGACGTTGCTTCGTTTGCGAACCATGCGGTGAAGTTCGCCAGTTGCTGGATGTCAACAATCTTGAAAAGCAGCTGCCGTGGAGCGACCTTTATGAAACTGAGGCAAATCGATCTCCGGCACTGAACGAGGCGGCGGGCCGTTAGGCACAGCTGCCGCCAAAGTGCTGTTGAAATTTCTACCACCTCTTCCGGTTGTGGCACGAAGCTGACCAAGCCGTTGCCCTGATCAAGGTCCGCTGCTGAGGGACAAACGGACGTGGATCATTCGCCTTTCGAAGTCTCACTTTGACCCCAGGTTGACATCGAAGCACAGTACTCCTCGGCAGGGGACAGACTCTTTGTACTCTGGCTGCTCGGCCTGCGTCGCCGGTCTATGTCGCTATTTGGGGGTAAACGCAGATGAGAGAGCTTACGCTGTTGTCGCGCGACGATGATCTCTCCGGGAGGCACTCGTCTCTCATCGGGCGGGTCAAAAATGGTGCCCGTAACACTACGGTTCCGACAAACGACACGTAACATCGGCTCCTTAATTAACTTCTGTGTAATCAGCTTGAGGGGCACCGGAACGACCGGGCGGCGGCAAAGGTTCCATTTCATGAAATATTCGATTCTGCCGATCCGACGTGCGTTGCCCGCTTGGCTCGACTGGAGATTCTCAGCGACGCGAGATGCAACTGTACTGTTCGGAATCGGGATTGCCGTCTTTGCGCTCGCACATTTCTATGATCTCCCCCCATACTTGCTTCAATTCGGATTGGATCACGCGGATTGGGAAGTAGACGACGTAGTGTTCGTGGTGTTCATGCTGAGCGTGGCGTTTATGGTCTACGGATTGCGCCGGTATCGAGACCTCTCCGTCGAAATGAAGGCCCGTATCTGCGCAGAAGCAGACGCGCGAAATCTCGCCCGACACGATCCGTTGACTGGCTTGCCTAACCGCCGTTTTTTCGAAGAAAGGCTCGAAGAGTGTCTCGGCACCGCCAGTGCTTCGCATCAGGTTGCCGTTCTCATGCTCGACCTCGATGGTTTCAAGGCAGTCAACGACACCCATGGGCACGCTGTGGGAGACCTCGCGCTGAATGAATTTGCTCGCCGGGTCGCGGTCATGGCGCCGGCGGCCGCGTTTCTTGCCAGAATTGGTGGGGACGAATTTACGATCATCATGCCCAAGATAACTTCCCTCGATGATCCCGCAAATCTCGCGCGACGTATCGCAGCAACTGCTGCCGCACCGTTCGAGGTCGAGAATGTGAGCGCAGAGTTCGGTGTCGGAATTGGTATCGCAATAGCGCCGAATGATGGTGTTCATGCTGACGAGTTGGTCCGACGCGCTGATCGCGCGCTCTACCGCGCCAAGGCGGCTGGCCGCTCATGCGTCCGATTTTTCGAGCAGGAGATGGACACACATGTCGAACGGCGCATCCAGATCGAGCGAGATCTCCGAAGCGCGATAGCTTCCGACAGCATTGTACCGCATTACCAGCCTTTGGTCTCACTGGACGGAAATCGCATCATCGGCTTTGAAGCACTGGCCCGTTGGCACAATGGCGATTTGGGTTTCGTTCCTCCCGACCTGTTCATTCCGGTCGCGGAGGAAACCGGCCTCATCAATGCTCTCGGCGATCAGCTTTTCCGCCGTGCATGCCTCGATGCCTGCGCGTGGCCTCCAACTTTCGTGCTCGCCTTCAATGTCTCGCCGGTTCAATTGCGCGATCCGACACTCGGACTACGACTTCTATCGATCCTAGGCCAGACCGGATTCAGCCCACGCCGCTTAGAGATCGAAATAACCGAGAGCGCGCTTGTCGAGAATATCGCTGTTGCGCAGACCATTATTCACGAACTGCGGCAGTCCGGTGTGCGTATCGCGCTCGATGACTTCGGAACAGGCTACGCGACGCTGAGCCAGTTGCTTTCATTTCACCTCGACAAGATCAAGATCGATCGCAGTTTCGTGTCGCGCCTCGACAAGAGCGAGGACGGCCAAGTGATCGTTCGCGCGATCCTCGGTCTTGCGAAGGGGTTTGGCTTGACGACTACCGCCGAGGGCGTCGAGGACGCCGGACAACTGGCCTTTCTCAAGGCCAACGGCTGCACCGAGGGTCAGGGGTATCTATTCAGCAAGGCTTTGCCGGCTAATGATATCCCTGCGCTGATCAATCGTCCGACTAACTTGTCTTTCGTCGCCTGACAGCGGGGGCTACCAACCAAGCATCTCGATCTACTGACGCTGGTGGCAATGGGAAGCTTCGTCGCAGCCTGCGCCGGCGCGGTCCTTCTCGTTGCCTGGTCCCGGAGGGGCGGAATCGCGTGCGCGCAGACAATCCTGGACCGGGCGGCAGCGGAAGAAACGTTATCCGCGTTGCCTAAAGGAATCGAGACAGTCCGCTGGCGCTGATGCGACGATCGAATGAAGCGTTTACTCCCGTTCTTGGCGCTTTTCGGACTTGGCGCGACGTCCGACTTGAGTCCAGAATGCGCACCAAAGCGGACCTCGGCCGGCTTCTGCCGTTATAGTGGCTTCTGCCGTTATAGTATTGACTGAAGACACGTCAGCGGTTCGGCAAAGACATAGCCGGTCAACAGGCCAATGCCGAACAGCAGCACCAGCCCCGCCGCGGCAAATTCGATGCCGCGCATGATCAGCGCACCACCGCCGTCGCTGGCCCCGCTCAAGCGGCGCGCGACGCCCCTCGCCGACACCGCCAGCACCGCGATGGACGCCACTGTGATGGCGGTGCCGAGACCCATCACGAAGGTTGCGGCGATGCCGGCCCAGAACAGGCCCTGCGCCAGCGCGAACACCAGAACCAGGATGGCGCCTGAACACGGCCGCAAGCCCACCGCGAAAATCGCCCCGATGCCGCGCTGCCAACCGCCGGGACCAGCGAGTTCGCTCGGCAATGGGCCGTGGGAGTGACCGCAATGCTCGTCATGGACATGATCGCCGGCATGATCATGATCGTGGGAGTCGGCATGATCGTGCCCGTGATGGCCGTGCGCATGATCGTGATGCGCATGGGAATGATCGTGATGGTGATGAACGTGCCCGTGATCGGCATGATCATGCCCCCCATGATCATGGGACGCAGAGGCTGACGCCAGCGCCAGTGCGGGGGCCGGCGGGGTTGCCTGCAACGCGCGAATGAAACTCACGCCCTTGGTCCAGACCAGGCGGGCGCCAAATGCCGCGATCAGGCCATAGCTCGCAATCGCGACCACCTTCTCGGCCCCGCACATGCTCCTGGCGGTGATGTTGAGCAGCCACGCCCCGATCGCGACGATCAGGACCGCGACCAGCGACTGCAACATGGCGGAGACGAAGGAGAGCGCGATGCCGCGCCGTGCGGTTTCCTGATTGGCGACCAGATAGGACGAAATCACCGCCTTGCCGTGACCGGGACCCGCGGCGTGAAAAATCCCGTAAGCGAACGAGATCGCCAAAAGCGTCCAGACCGCGCTTCCGTCGGATTTGGCGGCGCGGATGGTGGACGACATTTCACGGTAGAATTCCGACTGCTTGGCGAGTAGCCATCCGATAACGCCGCCGGCCTGTTCGGTGACCGGCGGACGCGGGCCGCCGAACGGCGTCTGGGCTGCAACGGAATGCACGAGGCTATCTGCCGCCAGAACGGCCGTCACGGCCAGCGCGCCGATCACGAGGGCATGCTTGATCCGTCGCCCGCGCACGGCCGGGTTCGATCTCATGGACATGTCACCGTGATCTTGTTGGCGAACATCGCACCAAAGTTGGAATTATCGCCTTCGAGGAAATTCTGCTCACCGATCGCCTGCGCACTGGCCGCGCCGTCATTCGGCCGCTGGAAGCCGAGCTTGCAACCCTCGGGCGCTCCGACCAGCCGCACCGGCTCCTTGTCGGCGAGCTTGAAGTCAACGAAGAAGGTGGGGTCGAAGATCTCGAGCGAAAGCTCTTTGGTTTTGATCGGCGTCTTCAGCGGCAAGGTAAAATGCAGGACCAGAAAGCCGCCTTTGTATTCGAGGAAATAATCGACCGGCTCCAGAAATTTGCCCTTTTTCCCGTCGGCCTTGGGAAAGGTGAAGTAGGCAAACTCCTTCAGCGACTCGACATTGGTTTGTGCGAGCGGCGCCAGTTCCTCGTGGGTGTAGACGCCCTTCTTCTTGCTCTCGATCCCTTGCAACGCATAGGTCGAGAACATATCGTCGAAGGTCCAGGCATGGCGCACCCCGGTGATCGAGCCGTCGGGCGCATACATCAATTCACTCGTCGAGGTGATCCAGACATGCGGATGGGCGTGCGCCGTCGTTGAGGCAAACACCCCGAGAAAAGCCGCAAGCAGCCAACCAATCAGACGAGACGTTGCCGGCTTCATCTCAGGCCGCCTCCGGCGCTTCCAAGAGGCCGCGACGGCGCAACAACGCATCCGGCTCGGGCTCCCGCCCGCGGAAAGCGACATAGGCATCTTCCGGATCGCGCGAGCCACCGGAGGAATAGATGTCGTCATGCAGACGCTTGGCCACGGCCGGATCGAAGATGTTGCCGGCCTCTTCGAATGCCCCGAAGGCATCGGCGTCCATCACCTCGGACCACATGTAGCTGTAATAGCCGGAGGCATAGTGATCGCCGGAAAAGATGTGGCCGAATTGCTGCGGCCGGTGGCGCATCGAGATTTCCGCGGGCATACCGATCTTTTCCAGTTCCCGCCGTTCGAAGGCGTGTACGTCGGCGCTCGCGGCCGCCGCTTGCGTGTGGAATTCGAGGTCGAGCAGCGCGGACGCCACGAACTCGACGGTGGCAAAGCCCTGGTTGAATTTGCGCGCGGCAATGAAGCGCCGCAACAAGTCGTCCGGCAGCGGCTCGCCGGTCTGGTAGTGGCGGGCAAACTGCCGCAGCACCTGCGGCTGCTCCTGCCAGTGCTCGTAAAGCTGCGAGGGCAGTTCAACGAAGTCCGTAAAAACGCTGGTGCCGGACAGCGAGGGATAGACCACGTCGGACAGCATGCCATGCAGGCCATGGCCGAACTCATGAAACAGGGTGCGGGCATCGTCCGGCGACAGCAGCGACGGCTCACCGTCGGCCCCCTTGGAGAAGTTGCAGACGTTGAGGATCAGGGGCGCGATCTCGCCATCGAGCTTCTGCTGGTCGCGGAGCGAGGTCATCCAGGCGCCGGAGCGCTTGGAGGGCCGGGCGAAGTAATCGCCATAGAACAGCGCCTGGTGCTTCCCAGCGCGATCCCTGACCTCCCAGACCCGCACGTCAGGATGCCAGACCGGGATATCTTTCCGCTCGACAAAGGAGAGGCCGAACAGGCGGGTGGCGCAGTCGAAGGCCGCCTCGATCATGTGGTCGAGCGAGAGGTAGGGCTTGATCGCGGCATCGTCGAAATTGGCCCTGACCTGCCGCAGCTTTTCGGCGTAGTAGCGCCAGTCCCAGGCGGCAAGCGCAAAATTGCCGCCCTCTTCCACGATCATTCCCTGAAGCGCGTCGCGATCCCTCAGCGTCCGCTCGCGCGCCGGCTTCCAGACCCGCTCCAGAAGCCCGCGCACGGCCTGTGGCGTCTTCGCCATGGAATCTTCCAGCCGATAGGCGGCGAAGGTCGGATAGCCCAGGAGCTTCGCGCTTTCCTCGCGCAGCGCCAGAATCTCGACGATGGTCGCGGTATTGTCATTGGCATTGCCGTTGTCGCCGCGGGCAATGAAGGCCTTGTAGAGCTTCTCGCGCAGGTCGCGGCGGGTCGACGTCTTGAGGAACGGCTCCACGAACGAACGCGACAGCGTCACGATCGCTTTGCCGGCGAGGCCCCGCTCCTCCGCCGCTGCGCGCGCGGCCGCCACAAAGCTTTCCGAAAGCCCCTCGCGATCGGCCTCGCCAAGCTCCATGAACCAGTCCTGCTCGTCGCCGAGCAGGTGATGGCTGAAGGTCGTCCCAAGATGGGCCAACCGCTCGTTGATCTCGGCCATCCGTAGTTTTGCGGTCTCGTCCAGCCCGGCGCCGGAGCGGTGAAAGCGCGTATAGGTGCGCTCCAGGAGCCGCATCTGCTCGGCTGTGAGGCCCAGCGTCGCCCGGTTCTCGTGCAGCTGGGCGACGCGGCCGAACAGCACGGCATTCATCATGATCGGGTTCCAGTGCCGCGCCATCCGTAAAGAGACCTCCTTGTCGGTCTCAAGCAGCGCCGGATTGGAGTTCGCCGACACCAGCGCATAGAAGACCGAGGAGACCCTGGAGAGCAGCTTGCCCGAGCGCTCCAGCGCCGTGATCGTATTGTCGAAGTCTGCTTGCGTCGGATCATGCGTGATCGCGGCGATCTCGGCGGAATGGTCGGCAAAGGCCTGTTCGAACGCCGGCAGGAACACGTCCGGCGCGATCTCGGCAAAGGGCGGGGTCTCGAACGGTGTCTGCCACGGCCTGAGGAGCGGGTTGGCGGAGGCGGGCACGGGCTCTTTGCTGGGCTCGTGGTTTTGTGGGGCTTCTGACATCGAAAATCCCGTTTTGAGTGCCGATTCCAAGCGTGAGGCTATATCACGCGATGGGGCTTTTTTGGGCCTTTTGCGCTTGATCGAGATCACCTTTTCAGAGAGATTGCGGCCCGAAAACAGGACATCACACCATGAGCGCGCAGACTTCCCCGAGCCGAGGCCGCCAAATCTACTGGCCGAGCGTCGTCACTGTCATCAGCGCGGCGATCCTGATCGGCGCTGAAGTGTTTGGCGCTGCTTTTGCCGGCGGCTGGGCGCTCGCCATCCTGCTCGGTCTCGACGACACCGGCGCACACATCCTGCAGGCCGTGCTGTTTGGCGTCGGCGTGCTGATCATGATCGCCTTCATCCGCGCGGCACAGCGCGTCGAGCCGTTCACGCGCGGCGCGTGAGAGGATTCCTCGGCGACGACGCGCTCGCTCGCGCTCCGAACGTCACGCTCCGTTAAAGAAACTTAACGTCCATTCATTTTCCACACCGCTCGCACGCCTCGCGCGTCGGCCGCGTAAGCAGGTGTTAGGGAAATTTTGCCTTAGCCTAAAAAAATTCTTGCGAAGCTGATTCAAAAAGATTATGTGCGTTCTTGCCCAATTTCGCACGTGCCTGTGGTCGTGTGTCAGTCGGTAGGTATCCGGACAAGAGGCCGGACAGCCGCCAAGGGTTGAAGGTACCGAGGGTCGCTTAAGTCCAAGACTTCACAGTCTGTGACTTGAGAGGCCAGCATCTCTCTCCAGAGATGCCGTTGAAGGTCTCTTCTTCCTTTGCAACCGTGACTGGCAGCCGGAGGCGAACCGGCGCACCTCGTTCTCAACGGGGGACGCGACTTAAAGCAACGACGGATCGGGCTTTTTTGGTCTCTACCGGCATTCCACCGCCGGCGCGGGCTACTGAAAAGGCTTGTCCTTCATTGCCAGGTGTGCGGGCGGGAGCATTCCCAACCAATCCACGGCAGCACAATTCGGTTTGAGGTTCTTGGCCTCGTCGCGCCTCCATCGTGCGACGACGGCCACGGCACCTACGACCGAGATCATTTTGAACGGGCCCGTCGCTGGGCCGTTTGGAGGGTGCTATGACCGAACGTATTCAGGAATTCCTGCGCAACCGCCGCAGCGAGGGCCGGGACACCGAGCCTTGCCTCGTGGTCGACCTCGACGTCGTGCGCGACAACTATCAGACCTTTTCCAAGGCGCTGCCCGACAGCCGCGTGTTCTACGCGGTGAAGGCAAATCCGTCTCCGGAAGTGCTGTCGCTGCTCGCGTCGCTCGGCTCGTGTTTCGATACCGCGACCGTGGCGGAGATCGAAATGGCGCTGGCCGCGGGTGCCACGGCTGACCGCATCTCGTTCGGCAACACGATCAAGAAGGAGCGCGACATCGCGCGGGCCTTCGCGCTCGGCATTCGGCTTTTCGCCGTGGACTGCGCCGCCGAGGTCGAGAAGATTGCCCGTGCGGCTCCGGCTGCGAAGGTGTTCTGCCGTATCCTTTACGACTGCGCCGGCGCCGAATGGCCGCTGTCGCGGAAGTTCGGCTGCGACCCGGAAATGGCGGTCGACGTGCTCGACCTCGCCAAGCGTCTGGGCCTGGAGCCGTGCGGCATCTCCTTCCACGTCGGTTCGCAGCAGCGCAAGGTGAAGGCTTGGGACCGCGCTTTGGCGATGGCCTCCCAGGTGTTTCGCGACTGCGCCGAGCGGGGAATCAACCTTTCCATGGTCAACATGGGCGGCGGATTCCCGACCAGGTACCTCAAGGACGTTCCCCCGGTCGTGACGTACGGCCGGTCGATCTTCCGCGCGCTGCGCAAGCATTTCGGCAACCAGATCCCGGAAACCATCATCGAACCGGGACGCGGCATGGTCGGCAATGCCGGCATCATCGAGTCTGAAGTCGTCCTGATCTCCAGGAAGAGCGACGAGGACGAGGTGCGCTGGGTGTACCTGGATATCGGCAAGTTCGGTGGTCTCGCCGAGACCATGGACGAGTCGATCCGCTACGCGATCCGCACCCCGCATGACGGGGCAGAGATGGCGCCGTGCGTCCTCGCAGGACCGACCTGCGATTCCGCCGACGTCCTGTACGAGAAGATGCCGTATCCGCTTCCGGTAACGCTTGAGATTGGCGACAAGGTGCTGATCGAGGGAACCGGGGCCTATACGTCGACCTACTCGTCGGTGGCCTTCAACGGCATTCCGCCGCTCAAGACCTACCACATCTGATCCTGCCTCTTACGCAGGCTTGAGATAACCGGGAGCCGGTCCGCCGGCTCCCTTCCTGACATTGCCGATTTGGACAACGCAGCCACGGGCTTTGCCGCCCGTGGGCTGTGGGGACTGACGTGCCATGACTGCTTTGCGCAAGACCACCATTGCCCTCACCCCGAAAGCCGCTCCGTTCGCGATCCGTGCGGAGCGGGCTTCGGACGTCGTCGCCCGTGAAGCGCTGCTCGATGCCTGCTTTGGCGAGAACCGAAGCTTGCGCACCTGCCAGCGCCTGCGCGACGGACGCGCGCCCGCCGAAGGCCTTGCCTTCTCGGCGATGGCGGAAGGGCACCTGGTCGGAACGCTGCGGTTGTGGCACGTCAGCGCCGGGGGCACGCGAGCGCTGATGCTCGGCCCGCTCGCGGTGGATAGCACCTCCCGCAAGCTCGGGGTCGGGACCGCGCTGTTGGACCACGCGCTCGCGGCGGCGACGGCGCGTGGCCATCGCGCGGTGATTTTGCTGGGTGATGCGCCCTACTACGCCCGGTTCGGCTTTTCGGCCGGGAAGGTGACCGCCCTCGCGCTGCCGGGCCCGTTCGAGCGCAACCGCCTGCTCGGCCTCGAACTCTCCGCCGGCGCGCTCGACGGCGCGCGCGGGATGATCGTTGCGACCGGCGCTGTGGCAAACGTCGTCAGGCAGGCGTCCCGCGCCCGCGCGGCGTAGCGGTCATCATCATGCGCAAGAGCTCCCCAACCGCTCGCGCGATCGCGCGCCTGCGTTATCGCAGCATCGTCACCACGATGCTGGTGATGGCGCTGGGCCTGCTGATCGTCCGGGACATCATTATCCGCCGATGGGGTTCGGCGACGCCGCCCGCTCCCGACGTGACACGGCGTCTGCCCTGATATAAAGGCCGTCAATCGCGGTCATCCGAAGCCAAGGGTTCAATCAAGGGTTCCATCATGTCCCGCCGTCTCATTTCCACCGGCTCGCCCTTCGAGAAGACTGCCGGCTACAGCCGCGCGGTCGTCGATGGCGATTTTGCGTTTGTCGCGGGTACCACAGGCTACGACTACGCCACCATGACCATGCCGGCGGACGTCGCGAGCCAGACACGAAACTGCTTCAAGACCATCGAGGCCGCCTTGAACGAGGCCGGTTTCGCGATGGCCGATATTGTCCGCGCGACCTATTACCTCACCGACGTCAAGAACGCGGATGCGCATTTCGAAGTCTGCGGTGAAGTCCTCGGCGACATCAGGCCGGCCGCTACGATGCTGGTGGTCGCCGGCCTTCTGAAGCCCGAGATGAAGGTCGAGATCGAAGTCACCGCCAAGCGGCGCAGCCCATAAAGCGGCGCAGCGCGTGAACCCACCATTATTCGTTAGCACTTTTCCGGAGAGACCCATTCCATGAGCCCCGCCTCGCAAATCCACGCGAAGATCACCGGCCCCATCGTCATGGTCGGCTTCGGCTCCATTGGCAAAGGCACGCTGCCGATGATCGAGCGGCATCTCGACTACGACAAGTCGCGCATTACCGTGATCGACCCCAAGGACGAGGGCCGCAAGGCGCATTGCGAGAAGTACAATGTACGCTTCATCCAGAAGGGCGCGACCCGCGACAATTACCGCGAATTGCTGACCCCGCTGCTCACCGAAGGCGGCGGCCAGGGCTTTTGCGTCAATCTCTCGGTCGATACCGGCTCCACCGACATCATGGAGCTCTGCAACGAACTTGGCGCTCTCTATATCGACACCGTCAACGAGCCTTGGCTCGGCTTCTACTTCGATTCGTCGAAGGGCCCTGAAGCCCGCTCCAACTATGCCCTTCGCGAAGCGACGCTGGCCGCCAAGAAGGCGCGCCCCGCGGGCTCGACGACGGCCGTCTCCTGCTGCGGCGCCAATCCCGGCATGGTCTCCTTTTTCGTCAAGCAGGCGCTTCTCAATGTCGCCGCTGATCTGAAGCTCAATGCCCCCAAGCCGAAGACCAGGGCCGAATGGGCGGACCTGATGCGGCAGGCTGGCATCAAGGGCATCCACATCGCCGAGCGCGACACCCAGCGCTCCAAGTCGCCGAAAGAGCCGGACGTCTTCGTCAACACCTGGTCGGTGGAGGGCTTCCTGTCGGAGGGCGTGCAGCCGTCCGAACTCGGTTGGGGCACGCATGAAAAATGGATGCCCGACAATGCGCGCACCCACGAAGCTGGCTGCGGCGCAGCTATCTATCTGATGCAGCCCGGCGCCAACACGCGCGTGCGCACCTGGTGTCCGACTCGCGGGCCCCAGTACGGCTTCCTCGTCACCCACAACGAGTCGATCTCGATCTCCGATTACTTCACCGTGCGTGACGGATCGGGTACGGCGATCTATCGGCCGACCTGCCATTATGCCTATCATCCGGCTGATGATGCGGTGCTGTCGCTGCATGAAATGTTCGGCCGCGCAGCGAGGATGCAGGCGAAGCACCACATCCTCGACGAAAACGAAATCGTCGATGGCATCGACGAGCTCGGCGTGCTGCTGTTCGGCCATGACAACAATGCCTACTGGTACGGCTCGCAGCTCTCCATCGAAGAAACCCGCAAACTAGCGCCTTATCAGAACGCCACCGGCCTGCAAGTGACCTCTGCCGTGCTCGGCGGCATGGTGTGGGCGCTGGAAAACCCGAACGAAGGCATCGTCGAAGCCGACGAGATGGATTACGACCGCCTGCTGGAAATCCAGATGCCGTATCTCGGTCCGGTAAAAGGCTACTACACCGACTGGACGCCGCTGACCGATCGGCCGGGGTTGTTCCCGGAGGACATCGACACGTCCGATCCCTGGCAGTTCAGGAACGTGCTGGTGCGGTGAACTCGTCTGTCATCGCCCGGCATAGCCGTTCGAAGAACGGCGTCGCTTCCGCTCGCCTATGACCGGGCGATCCAGTAGACATCAACACATCGTAGGACCAACGACCGTCTCGGTGTACTGGATGCCCCGCTTCCGCGGGGCATGACACTGAGTGTGCTGTTCGAGTTCCACTGCACATTTGTGCCCGCCGCCTCGGGAACGTGACAAGCCATGCCGCGTTGCTCCTCCATCGGATCGGAGGAAGCGCGATGGCTTTCAGCAGTTCGTCTTTTTTCGTTGGCGTTGGAACGGTCGTCGCTGCGATCGCAGTCGGATTTGCGGGCGGAGCAATGATCACGACCAGCACCGTGCAGCCACAAAACAGGCTGGAACGCGTGACTACCGCTGCAGCCCCTCCTCCGACGGCATCGTCAAGCAAGGCCCCGGAACAGGCTAACGTGACAGCTCCGCCCGCGCAGCAGCCGCAGGTCCCGGCGACCGCTCCCTCCGCTCAGGTGGTAGCGACCGCTCCTTCTGCGCCGGTTGCTGATTCACAACCAGTTCAGCCGCCTTCGCCGGCTGCGGCCAAGGTCGATACCAAGACCGATACGGCGGTGAACGCTCAACAGCCGCCGCCGTCACTCCCACAAACCGCCAGGAGCGAAGACGCAGCGCCTGCGAAGAATCAACGCGCGGGCACGCGTTCGACTGAGGCAGACAAGGAGGCCTCTCGTTCGGCTGACTCAAACAGGGCTGACTCAAACAGGGACGCCTCTCGCAAACGCGCCGACGAGCGCAAGTTTACGGAACGCAAGCGGCGACAGGAGTTGGATGAGGTGACCGACGTTGTCCGGCAGATGCCGCGTGACCGTGCGGTCAACGTTGTCGAGCGGGAGGATGCGCCGCGCGTCATCGATGGCCCGCCACGTCGCTTCGGCTTGTTCGGAAATGACGAGGATTCACCGCGCGTCGTGAACGAACCGCCGCCTCGTTTCGGCTTGTTCGGAAACTGACCGAATCTCGTCTCTCTTTTTTGAGAGTATATCGAGACGTCCGATCCCCAGCAGTTCGGGAACGTGCTGGTGCGGTGAAGTCAGACGCAAAACATGCGCTGCTGTCATCACCCGCCACCGGGTCTCGCCTTCGGCGAGCCCGATGACAGGCTCCAGCGGGTGATCCAGTATTCCAGAGATCGAAGCAATATGCGGATACGCGTAGCAAGGACCGTGGGTGGGTAGAGCGAAGCGAAATCCACCTGCTTTCCCCGCGGCATGATTGATGGGTTTCGCTTCGCTCTACCCATCCTACGAGCTACTACTACGAGCTACTACGAGCTACGAGCTTTCTCCTCGTCACTTCGCCAGATAATCGAACGCGACACTCCCCAGTCCCAGCGTCAGATCGGCCTTGAAGTGCAGGGCCGAGATCACCTCGCGCACCGGCAGCCGTGAGACATCTGCGAGCGCGTGCGGAAACAGGCCGAGCGCCGCCGGGCCGGACCAGGCTTCCTTCAGTGTGATGTCTTCGAGTTGAAAGCGCACCAGTTCGCAGATGCGCGCGCTGCCGTCGACATGCGGGATGATTTTCAAAATAAAGTTCGGCGCCTTCATGCTCTTCAGCACGGCGTCATGATCCGCCGCACGATACTTGTAGCCCATGGTGGCGGAGGCGCAGAGCACCGAACCGTAATGCAGCGTACCGACCAGCACGTCGCTTTCGACCTCGATCTTCGGCTTGGCGAGTTTTTTCGGAAATCCCCAGAGTTCGCGTCCGCCTGCGATCGGCGCGTCGTCATCGAGATACATCGCGTGGGTATAGGCGCCCTCCTCGCCGTTGAGGCGAACCGGAATGACCTGCCCGGTTTCGGTGTAATCGCCGAAGCCCGTTGAATCGGGCATGCGGATGAATTCGTATTTGACGACCGGCTCCGTGACTTCGAGCGGTTCGGGCACCACGGCCGCGAGCGCCTCGGGATCGGTGCGGTAGGTGATGACGAAATATTCGCGGTTGAAGAAGCGATAGGGCCCCGGTGGAAAAGACGGGCTCGTCAGCGGCATGGAATAGGCGCTTCGCCGGACGTCGTCGATTTTCATGCGTTATTCTCCCGATGCGAGCCACGCCTTGCGCGTGAGCAACGACTATCGGAGGGCAAGATGACATAAACGAGACGGGCCGACCCGCCCGATCTTGCGGTTTTCTTGCGGTTTCCCGGGTTTCCCGATCCGGTGAGCTGCACCGGATTCAGAACTTCGACCGTTGCCAGGCTATTTCGACTGCATCGGCGGCGCCATCTTCTCGGGCGGCGCGGGTGGAAGAGCGGCCTTTGCGCCCTCTTTCTGCGCATCAGCCGTCGGCGTTGCCGGCTCAGGCGCAGGCGTGGTCGGACGCGTCCCGCCGGGTTTGGATTCCGCGGGCACATCCTTCGTGGTCGTGGAAGGCGAGCCTTGCAAGGGCGGCGTCGCCTGCGCGAGGTGAACGTTGGGTCGCGGCGGCATGGTCACCAGCGAAAACCCGCAAAGCACCAGCCCCGTTGCGAGCATCATTGATGCGAACAGGAACTCGGTCCGGCGCTTTCGGTCCTTTGACAACATCGCTTTCACCCACCAATGGTTCACGGGCGTTAACGGGCGCGGGGAGGCATCGTTCCCGGGAACTTGGGCTTGCTTAAAGCGTTAGCAGGCCCGCTTCGCCGTCTTCCGCCGCGAAAGCCAGTAGCGTGCCCTTGGCGTTCCAGGCCAGCGCCGCGATCGCAGCGCCGCCGTTGCGGTGAACCAGGATTTCCGCGCCATCGGTCATGCGCACCATCAACACGGTGCCGTCGCCATAACCCGCGGCGAAAATGGCCTGATCGGGGTGACAGGCCACGGAAGTGACGCGCGCTTTCAGCGGCGCCAGCATCGCGGGCTCCTTGCCCATCGGACCGTCCTTGCTCGCGAACGGCCACAGGATGACGGTGTCCGCGCCCGAGGTCGCGAGCGCCTTGCCGCCCGCGCTCCACGCCATCGAACGGACGCGGCCGGGATAGCCGGTCATGCGCATATGCCTGTTGTCGGCGAGTCGCCAGCCGTGCAGCGCCGGCTCGTGCATGCCGGTCACCAGAAACTTGTTGTCGGGGCTGAACGTCACCGCCAGATGCGAACCCGCCCACGCCAGAAATTCGGGCTTCGCCGCCATGTTTGGGAACCACAGCGTCACACCGTTATAATGCGCGACCGCGAGTCTGAGGCCCTTGGGTGCGAAAGCGAGCCCGCCGACGGTGGACGGCACATCGAGCGATTTTTCCTGATCCTTGTCCTGTTCCTTGCCGCTGCGGACAAAGGCGGTCTTGCCGGCCGACCAGGCCACCGCGCCGTCGGGATGAAGCGCCACATTGTCGATCCAGCGCCGCTTCGGATCGGTCGCAAGCACGGTTACTTCGCCTTTGACGTTGAGCGAGGCGACCTTGCCGTCGTCGCCGCCGGTGACGAGACGCGTGCCGTCGGACGTGGCGCACAGGATGACGCCGCCATGCACAGGGATTGTGGCAGGCTCTCCCTCGCCAGCGACCACAAAGATATTTTCCTCGGAGCCGACGAAGGCTGCCTGATCGCCGAGAAAATGCACGGCGCTTACGGGTGCGCCGATTTTGAACGGACGCACCTTGTCGGTGACGGAAATGATGGAAGCGGATTCGCCCGGATCGAAATCGGTCATCGCGTGACGATACAGCTCTCAAAGCCTTCGCGGATCGCCGCTTCCGGCAATTCGCGGCCGATGAAGACGAGCCTGCTCTGGCGCGGTTCGCCGTCCTTCCACGGCCGCTGGTGGTCGCCCTCCAGCATCATGTGCACGCCCTGGAAGACGTAACGGTCATCATCGTCGCTGAAGGCCAGAATGCCCTTGGAGCGCAGGATTTTCTGGCCCTCCTGCGCCACCAGGTTTTGCAGCCAAGGCATGAACCTGGCCGCATCGAGCGGCTTGTCGGTGTGCAGCGACAGCGATTGCATATCCTCGTCGTGGTAATGCTTCAGGCCATGACCGTGTCCATGATCATGATGATCGTGACCGTGGTGATGGTGGTCGTGATCATGATGATGATCGTCCCCGGCTTCGAGGAAATCCGGCTCGATCTCCAGAATGCGATCGAGATCGAACGCGCCGCGCTCCAGAACGTCCGACAGCGCGACCTTGCAGCGCTCGGTGCGGTGCAGTTTGGCATAGGGGTTGATGCCCCTGATGCGCGCCTCGACCTCGGCCAGTTCGCCCTTTGACACGAGATCGGTCTTGTTGAGCACGATGACGTCGGCGAAGGCGATCTGGTTCTTGGCTTCAGGTGCATCCTTCAGACGGTCGCTCAACCATTTCGCGTCAGCCACTGTGACGACCGCATCAAGGCGCGCATTCTTCTGCACGTCTTCATCGACGAAGAAGGTCTGCGCGACCGGCGCGGGATCGGCGAGCCCCGTGGTCTCGACAATGATGGCGTCGAACTTGCCCTTGCGCTTCATCAGACCATCGAGGATGCGCACGAGGTCGCCGCGGACCGTGCAGCAGACACAACCATTGTTCATCTCGAAGACTTCTTCGTCGGCGCCGATGATCAAGTCGTTGTCGATGCCGATTTCACCGAATTCGTTGACGATGACGGCGTATTTCTTGCCGTGGTTTTCCGACAGGATGCGGTTGAGCAGCGTGGTTTTGCCGGCGCCGAGATAGCCCGTCAGCACGGTCACGGGGATTTTTTGGGACGTCAATTCGGACATGATTACTCCGGGAAAACGGTCTTTAGGCCGAAGGCCACAGGGCGATTTACCCTAATTCGCCAGCGCGCTCGTCAGCGTCCTTATATTGTGCCTGACCATGTCAATGTAAGTGGGGGAATCGCCCTTTTCATCGCTCAAACTGTCCGAATAAAGCGTCCCGCCGACCCTGGCGCCGGTCTCCGCGGAGATCCGCTGGATCAGCCGGGGGTCGCCGATCCGCTCCAGGAAAACGGCCGGGATGTGCTCGGCTTTGACCTGGGCGACGATCTTCGCAATGTCCCGCGCACTTGGTTCGGCTTCGGTCGAGACGCCGATCGGCGCGATGAACTCAATGCCATAGCGGGCGGCGAAATAGCCAAAGGCATCGTGGGTCGAAATCACCTTGCGGCGGCCCTGCGGAATCTGGCCCACGGCCTGCCGCACCTCGCCGTCGAGCGCGGCGAGTTTGGCCAGATAGGCTTGCGCATTTTGCCGGAAAACATCCGCGTCCGGCGGATCGGCGGCGACGAGCGCGTCCCGGATATTGGCGACGTATTTTTCAGCATTCGCCACCGATTGCCAGGCATGCGGATCGGCATTGGAGCCGAGCCTGAGCGGCGTAATGCCTGATGTTACGGTCACGATCGAGGCCTTGCCGCCCGCGGCCTGAAGCAGGCGCGGCAGCCAGCCTTCAAGGCCGAAGCCATTGATGACGAGCAGTTTCGCGTCTGCAATCTTGCGCACATCGGAGGGCGTCGGCGTATAGACATGGACGTCGCCGTCGGGACCGACCAGCGTTGTCACCGCGACCCGATCGCCGCCGACGTTCTTCACGAAATCACCGAGGATGGAAAAGCTGGCCACGACCTTGAGCGGCGCCTGCGCATGTAGAGGGGCCCCGCCGAGCGATACCGCCAATACCAGTAGAAAACCCCGCAAACATTGCATCGCGCGCCTCACGCCTCGAGATGCGGTGCGGGAAACAGCTGCCGGACCACGCCCTGGACATTGCCGAACAGGATCGAGAATACATAGAGCGCGGCCGCGACCAGGATAATCGCCGGGCCTGAGGGAATGCGGGTCTGGAACGACAGCACCAACCCGGCATAGCCGGACAGAATTGCGCTTGCGACCGCGATGGTGATCATGCCGGTCAGTTCGCGCGACCAGAACCGTGCAATGCCCGCCGGCAAGATCATCAGACCCACCGCCAGCAGGGTGCCGAGCGCCTGAAAGCCGTTGACGAGGTTGACGACCACAAGGGCGAGAAAGGTCAGATGCGCCAGCGCACCTGCGCGGCTGACGGTGCGCAGGAACAAGGGATCGACGCTTTCGATCACGAGTGGCCGGTAAATCACCGCCAGCACGATCAGCGTGAGGGTGGCGTTGAAGGCGACGACAAGCAACGTCTGGTCATCCATCGCCAGGATATTGCCGAACAGCACATGCAGCAGATCGATATTGGTGCCCTTGACTGAAACGATGGTCACGCCGAGCGCCAGCGACGCCAGGTAAAAAGTCGCCAGCGACGCGTCTTCCTTCAGGTCGGTGTTACGCGTCACCACGCCCGCCAGAAGCGCCACTGCGAAGCCCGCGATCAGGCCACCGGCCGTCATCGCAAACAGATTGAGGCCCGAGAGCAAAAAGCCGACCGCCGCCCCCGGCAGGATGGCATGCGCCATCGCGTCACCAACAAGGCTCATCCGCCGCAGCATCAAAAACACCCCGATCGGCGCGCCGCCAAGGGACAGCGCCACCACGGCTGCGAGCGCCCGGCGCATGAATTCAAATTCGAGAAAGGGCGCAATCAGCGCGTCGTAGATCATGGCTCACGCAGCCTTTGAGGTGTCTACATCGACCGCACAGGCGGCCGCGCCATCGTCAAAGGCCTCGCACATCCGCCGCGCCTCGGCGAGATTCTCGGTTGTCAGCACCTCGGCCGTTGCGCCCCAGGCGACCTTGCCTCGCGCCAGCAGCAGGGTCTCGGGGAAATGCGCGCGCACGAGATCCATGTCGTGCAGCGCCGCCAGCACGGTACGTCCTTCGGCATGCCATTGCTGGACCAGCGCCAGCAGGTCGGCCGACGTTTTCGTATCGATCGCGTTGAAGGGTTCGTCCAGCACGATCAGCCGCGCGTCCTGCAACAGCACCCGCGCAAACAGCACGCGCTGCATCTGGCCGCCCGACAGTGTGCCGATGCCGCGGTTCTCGAATCCGCTCAAGCCCACGGCGGCGAGCGCCTGCGCTATTCCGGCGCGGGCCTCTTTGCCGATACCGCCAAAGAAGCCGGTCTGGCGCCACAGCCCGGTGCCGACGAAATCGAACACCGAGATCGGAAAGCTGCGGTCGATGTCGGCGGTTTGCGGAAGATAGGCGATGTCCCTGGCATCGATCCCGCCGGTCAGGATCGTACCGGCCAGGGGTTTGAGGATTCCGACCAGCCCCCGAAACAGCGTCGACTTGCCGGCGCCGTTAGGACCGACGACGGCGAGCAGCGCGCCAGCCCCGACCTCACCGCTCAAGTGGTGAACCGCCGGATGGCGGTCGTAACCCAGCGTCACATCGCGAAATTGCAGTTGCGCCGCCATCGTCACTTCATCGCCAGGAAAACGAACGCCCAGAGCACGGCGCTGACGGCCGCGGCGGCCATGAGCCGCCAAAGCACCGTCATCCGCAGAATCGACCAATTGATCGCCTGCGCCGGATGTGGCGCAGCGGGCCCGTGGCTATGGGGGTGATGATGCGGGTGGGCGTGATCGTGGGCGTGGGGGGGGACCATACCCGAATGTTATAATGTAACATCCGGGATGTCTAGGAAGCCTGAAGGCAGCTCAGGCCAGCTGGCGAACGATCGCAAGCCCAGCGAACAGGCCGGCGATCGACAACACCACCGACCCCAGCACATAGAATGCGGCCAAGCCTAATTCCCCGCGCTCATAGAGCACCGCGGTATCCAGCGAGAACGCCGAAAACGTCGTGTAGCCTCCGAGAATGCCGGTCATCAGAAAAATCCGCCAGGATTGGGCGGCGTCGCCCTTGAAGGCGAGATAGCCCGCGATCAGGCCCATGACGGTCGAGCCGGTGATGTTGATGATGAAGGTATGATACGGGAAATCGGCACCCAGAATCTTTGGGCAAACCACGTTCACGACGTAGCGCAGGACAGTTCCCATGCCGCCGCCGATAAAAACCAGAAGATAGTTCATCGCAAAATTCCCAAACCTGAACCACCGGCACCGCTAGCTTTGCCGCAAGCCGGATGCCGCGGCAAGCGCGACACATCAACCAAGGTCAACAAAAAAGCGGCAGCTAGAGGCTGCCGCTTTTTATCAAGGGACCTGGAAGATCAGGCTTTGCCGAGTAACTCGTCGACATATTCCCAGTTCACGAGATGATCCACGAACGCCTTCAGATAATCCGGGCGGCGGTTGCGATAATCGATGTAGTAGGAGTGCTCCCAGACATCGACGCCGAGGATCGGTGTCGCGCCGTGCACCAGCGGATTTTCGCCATTGGGCGTCTTGGAGATTTCGAGCTTGCCGCCCTTCACCGACAGCCAGGCCCAGCCCGAGCCGAACTGGCCGACGCCGGCAGCGGCAAAATCGGTCTTGAATTTTTCGAGACCACCGAGGTCCTCGTTGATCTTCTTTTCCAGGCGGCCGGGCAATTTGGTGCCGCCGCCATTGGGCTTCATCCACTTCCAGAACTGGATGTGGTTGTAGTGCTGGCCGGCATTGTTGAAGAGCGCGGCATTCTTGCCGAACGAGCCCTTGACGATTTCCTCGAGGGACTTGCCTTCGAATTCAGTCCCCTTCAGCAGATTGTTGCCGTTGGTCACATAGGCCTGGTGATGCTTGTCGTGGTGAAATTCCAGCGTTTCCTTCGACATATATGGCGCGAGCGCGTCATGGGCATAGGGAAGGTCGGGGAGCGTGAAGGTCATGGGGTCATGTCCGAAAATGGTGGGAGACAATCTCTAACGGGAACCCTTATAGAAGGTTCCAATCCGCTTAGACATACTGAATTTGCAGCGATCAACCCGTCGGCCGTATCCCTTGCGGCTATCCCGGCCGCGGATCATTTCGTCGCAAACTTTCGAATTCTGTCTTTTCCGCGCCGGCTTCGGTAATTTGCCGGGCACAGATACCTATCAACGGGCGACGGGCGTCATGAGTATCGAGATCGAGGTTGTGAGCGGCGATGGCGGCTGGCCGCGGGCGGAAAAACTGTTTGAGGCGGTGTGGCCGCGGGCCGGGATGGAGAAGCTGTCCTGGGGTCACGTCAAATGGGCTCACGCGGATTTGCGCGTGCTGATCGAGACAGACGACGGCGACGTCGTTTGTCATGTCGGTATCTATTTCAGGACGGCGACCTGGAACGGCCAGAAGGTTTATATCGGCGGCATCGGCGGGGTCGCCACCCACCCCCAACATCGCCGCCGCGGCTATGCCAGCATCGCGCTCGACGCGGCCGCGCAAACCATGCGCGATCACGACACGGCGCAGTTTGCGCTGCTGGTTTGCGAGCCGCACAATTTTGAATTCTACCAGTCGCGCGGCTGGCAGCCCTTTACCGGAGCGGTCTTTGCCGAACAGCCCGAGGGGCGGATCCGCTTCGACGTCATGACGCCTTTCGTTCTGGATCTGAAGCGGCGCGCGCCAACGCTCGGCACACTCGACCTGTGCGGCCGGCCCTGGTGATCGTAGCCCGCAAGCGGGCGCGATCAGGCTTGAGCCGCCAACATCGCCTTCAACGCGGTGGCGGCCGAGGCGTAGCCGCCGCGCGCGCCGTCGATGAAATGAACGTGGTCGCTGCGCATGGCCGAAGGCGTAAAGCAGGTCATCATCGCCGCATCCTGCCGGTGCAGGCCGTATTTTGCGATGCCGGCTGACGCCGCTGCCGTCAAGCGTCCGCTCAAAGTCTGATCGAGATCGGATGTACAATCGAGCACCATCCGCAAACCGTCGTCATATTTCCGGAAGTCGGAATTCTCCACGACCTGCTGCACATAAATCCTCGGCACGAAGGTACCGACCTTGATGCCGAAGCGCATGACGAAATAGGCAAACAGCGTGTTGGCGAGCACACCGAGACGCCTTTTGAACAAGGACCCTCCGCGCTGGGCCCGCGCCTCGAATTCGACGCCTGCGGGCGGCCAGCGCAGCGGCGGCCCTCCCGGCGGCACCGGCCGGCCCTGATCGGGGCTGCGTTCGACCAGGGCGACGATGTCCTCGATCAGCCGGCGATAGGCGTCGGGATCAGCGCCCTGCGCGGGCAGCACCAGCACGGAGAGGATGAGACCGCGTCTCGCAGGCATCTCCTCGAACCGGCACGAAAGCCCGGAAAGATCCGGTTGCGTTCCAGCCGGCGCAGCCGGAACAGCGAACTCGCCGCGCTTCATGGCGGCTTCCGCCCAGCCGAGACCGCCGCCGGAAAACATCGCATACGAGAGATTGGGCGACGGACCAAAGCGCGCCACCTGGACATCGAGCCCTTGCGCCCGTATCGCTGCCAGCGGCACCAGCGCCACGCGCATCTGAAGATCAAGATCCTCCTTGACCCAAATGGCGGTTGCGGCGAGCGCCTCCCGCGCGCGCTCCAGGTCGGAAGGCGCGACCGCGAAACTCGCGCCATCGCCGCCGAACACGAACGGAAATTCGCGGCCCTCAAAAGCGTTGGTCACCGCCGCGATGACCGCGGCGCCGGCCATGTTGACCGACTTGTAGCGCGCCTGCGCAATCGCCTTGGTGGACTCGACGATATCGGCGACCCCGATGCTCCAGTCATCCGGAAGCGGCGAATAGAGTGCCGGATCCATCAGCCGTGTGAAGCCTCGAAACACCGGAATGGCGCGATAGAACTCGTCGCTGCTGTTGAATGCGGTCATGGCGCGCAATCGCAAGGGAATTGGGGACAGATACGGCGCAGTTGGAAAATAGGTTCAACAGGCTATATCGCGGGCCGGCGAAATCAAAGCCGACCGGCCACGAATGGCGTCATTGGGGTCGAAGGCTCAAGCCGTATTGCCAGCATCGACGGTCAGGACCGTGCCGGTGATGTTGCGGCCGCCCTCGCCCAACAGATATTCCACCATGCTTGCAACGTCGTCCGTTTCCGGCAAGCGGCGCAGTGCGCTGCGGCCGGCAATGCGCTGCTTTTGGTCGGGCGCAAGGCTTTGCGTCAGTTCGGTGTCGACGAAGCCGGGCGCGATCGCATTCACGGTGATCCCGAGCTTGCCGACCTCGCGCGCCAGCGAACGCGTGAACCCGGTCGCGGCCGCCTTGGTCGCACCATAGACTGACAGGCCGTTATAGCCGGTGGAGGCGATGATCGAGGACATGTTGATGACCCGGCCACCGCCATCCGCCATCATGTGGCGGACGACATATTTGGTCAGGATGATCGGCGAGAGCATGTTGAGGCGCATCAAGGCCTCGATCTCGCTGTTGTGCATCGTCGCGAGCAGGCCCTCAGTGCCGATGCCGGCGTTATTGACGAGGCCGTAGATCGCGCCGAATTCATCGCGCAGACTTTTCACAAACACAGGGATAGCGTCGGTTTCGCTGAGGTCGAAGGCGCGGAAGACAATACGTCCGCTTTCCTGCTTCGCGGCCGTCTCGATGGCTTTGCGTAAATCGTCGCTTTCGCGGCGCGCGACCGCAATCACCTGATAGCCGCAGCCCGCGAGCCTTCGCGCAATCGAAAGTCCGATACCGCGGCTACCGCCTGTCACCAGAATATTATGCATCTGATCGCGCCAGCTTTCCGGCTGCCGTGATGTCGAGCTTGTCGACGAACTTGATCATGGCAGGCACCTTGTGGGGCGCGAGGCTTGCGCGGCAATCGGCGATGATCCGATTTTTGATTTCCGCGCCCTGGCTTGCGTCATAACCGTCGGCGAGAACGACGTCGGCGATCACGATGGCGCCGGTGATCGGGCTTTTGCGCGCCTTGACGCGCGACATGCGCACCCCGTCATGCCGGTTGATCACCGCTTCGATTTCCTCGGGGTGAACTTTCAGGCCGCCGATATTGATAATGCCGCCGCGGCGGCCGACAAAATGATAGCGGTCGCCGCGCAGTTCGACCATGTCGCCGGTGTCGACGAATCCGTCTTCATCCGTCAGCGCTTCGGCGCGACGGCCGACATAGGCATGCGCCGCGCGCCGCGAACGAATCCGCAGGCAACCTTCCACGACTTTCATTTCGACGCCGTCGCTGATAGTTTCGACCATGGCGGCCGGAAAACCCTCAAGCCCGTCATTGACCGCAAAGCCGACACCCGCTTCGGTCGAAGCATAGGCATGCCCGATCGACGCTTCAGGGAAAGCCTGATGCAGACCGTCGAGAACGGCCTGGTCTGCGATTTCGCCGGAGAGACGCACATAGCGTGGCGAAAATCCCGAAGCCGCGCCGCTCATCAACAGCTTGCGCCAGTGCGAGGGCGTGCCCGACATATGCGTGACCGTCTTTTCGTTCAGGCGGGCAACATGGTCGGCAAGCGCTTCACCCGACTCCGACAGCACCAACGAGCCGCCACCGACCACCGCGCGCAGGAATATCTGCAAGCCGCCGTAACGGCGGATGTCATAGAACGTCGCCCAGATCGGCCTGACGCCGCGGGCCGGACCGTCGGCGGCAATCGCGCCGGTCAGGCCTTCGAGCGTATGGCCGACGATCTTCGGCAAACCGAGCGTGCCGGAGGTGAGCATCAGCCATTCGGTCGCGCGTTCGCTCTCGGCGCGGGCCGCCGGTTGCAACGCCTCACCGGCGGTGACGACGATTGCTACTCCCAACGCCTCGAAGCGATCCGGCTGGTCGGTGACGATGGCATCGATTTCGGCGTCTTCGATCAGCGCCTGAAGATGTTCGGTGTTGAGATCGGGCGGACACAGCAGCATGCGCCGCGCGATGCCGTCGATCTCCAGCATGACGAGGGCGGCGAGAAATTGACTCCTGACCGCGAGCAGCACCGAGCGGCCGGAAAGTTCGGCGAGCCGGCCCTTGAGGCAGGTCTGAGCCGGTATATCCGTCAGCGATGCAACGTGACGCGCGTCCGAGAGCGTGCGGCCGGTCAGGCCGGGATCGAGATAGTCACGCAGCGCGAAGATTTCACGCGGGGACATTTTCATAGGCCTTGATGAAGTCGCCTATCGTGAGAGGGAAGCTTGCATCCGCCGATATGGTAAACGGATCGACGCCGAGATCATCTTCCAGACGGGCTACCAATATGGCAAAGGCGAGCGAGTCAAAGCCGGTCTCATGCAGCGACAGGTTATCTTCCAGCGGCGGAAGAACGACATGCTGCTCGGCGGCGATCTGCTGGATCGCTGAAACAATCTTTAACCTTATCGACATGGACTGCTCCGCATTCTCATAAAATTTTGAATGTCCATGATAGAGCGAAAAGGTGAACTAACACCCTCTTTACGCGATCTTTCACGTCCGTTGGTAAACACCATGATTGCCGTCAAGCCGCGGTTTCGGGAGATACAGGAAAGCGACGTTGACGCGATCGCCGATCTGTTGACGAGAGGCTTCGTGCACCGAAGCCGCGAATACTGGAGGCTCGGTCTCTCCCGGCAGGGCGCGCGGTCGCTGCCGCCGAACGTGCCGCGTTACGGCTATCTGATAGAAAACGACGGCAAGTCGGTCGGCTGTTTGCTTCTGATCTATTCGACCAAAATAATCGACGGCCAGGCTGCCTCCTGCTGCAACGTTTCGAGCTGGTATGTCGATCCGGAGTTCCGCAACTATGCGGCGCTATTTGCGTCGATGACGCAGAAGCGCAAGGACGTGACCTACTTCAACGTCACCCCAGCGTTGCCGACATGGCCGATCCTCGAAGCGCAAGGCTTTCAGGCCTATTGCCGCGGCCTCTTTTTCTCGTTGCCCGTGCTGTCCCCCAAGGGCCGCGACATGCACGTCGAAGCCGTGACGAGGGACACGGCCTCCATCGCCGGCCTGTCGGAGAACGAATTGGACATGCTCAAGCGTCATGCCGGCTACGGCTGTCTCAGCCTGGTCTGCCGCACGGCGGAAGAAGCCATCCCCTTCATTTTCTTCTCGCTGCGCAAGCGCCGTGGGATCATCCCGCTGCCCGCCCTTCAAATCGGCTTCTGCCGCGAGACCGCCGATTACGTCCGGTGCGCAGGCGCGATCGGGCGCTATCTGCTGCCGCGCGGCAGGCCGATCGTTATCCTCGACGCCAACGGCCCCGTCCCTGGCCTCGCCGGAATCTACAGCGAGGCGCGGGGCCGAAAATATTTCAAGGGCCCCTGCCGGCCGAGGTTGGCTGATCTTGCCGATACCGAGCTTGCGATTTTTGGCATGTGAAGGCGAACTGGGCCCGCGACGCCTACAGCCTGATCGTGCCTTCCGTTAGAAGCGAGAAATGATCCGCGTCGAGCGGGAGAAAGCTTCCCGATTTCGGATTCCTGAAAAACAAGGGATCAGCGACGTTGCGCGGATCGAAGCCCGCGCGAACCAGATCCTGCTTCTTCTGTTTGAAGGTTTCGGTGCTGTCGAGCGCCGCGCACAGGCGCACAAACACCGGGCAGGCGTAAGCCGGTAGCCTTCGCGAAAGATGATCGCTGAATTCGGCCAAATCAAAGCTCGCATCGATCACGACCGCGGCCATTCCGGCGCGGCCGTCGGCGCCAGGTACCGCAACGCCATAGGTCGCCGCGTCGACGACGCCAGGGCAATCCAGGATCGCCTCATTCACCTCGGATGTGGCGACATTCTCGCCCTTCCAGCGGAAGGTGTCGCCGAGGCGATCGACGAAATGGAAAAAACCGCCTTCGTCGATCTTCATCAGATCGCCGGTGCGAAACCAGGCATCGCCTTTGGCGAACACGTTACGCAGGATCTTCTTTTCGGTCTCTGCGGCATTGATGTAACCCTCGAAGCGGCCGCCTGAGTCGTCCGCGGTGCCGATCCGCCCGACGGCTTCGCCAGCCTCGCCGATTGCACTCGCCATGCAGAGGCCTTCGATGGTCCGCAAGGGCGCGCCGGTTTCCGCATCGACCCGAACGATCGTGGCTGGAAACCGATGCGCCAGCAGCGGCGGAATCCGGCCGATCGCGCCTGGTTTGCCTTCGACATTGTAGAGCGAGAAATTTCCCTCCGTCGCCGCGTAGAATTCCAGGATTTGCGGAATCGAGAACCGCGCCTGAAAGGCCTCCCAGACATCGCCGCGCAGGCCGTTGCCGCAGGCCAGACGCAGCCGGTGTTCCCTCTCGAACTCCGAGGGAGGCGCTTTGAGAAGATAGCGGCAAAGCTCGCCGATATATTGGAAGAGCGTGCAGTCCCAGCGGACCACGTCGCGCCAGAAGGCGCCGGCCGAGAATTTGTCGGAGAGCACGACCGAGGCTCCCGCGGCCAGCATGCTGCAAGGCGCGACCACGCCACCGACGCTGTGGAATAGCGGCAGGCAATCGAACAGCCGGTCCTCGGGCGAAGCATTCGTCAGCCCGGCGAACCAGCCGCCCCAGTTCAGGATGCGGCGGTGGCTGATGCTGGCCGCTTTCGGCAAGCCCGTCGTGCCGGAGGTGTAGATCAACAGCGCCCGGTCATCGATCGTCACATCGCGGCGTTCGCTTGACGTCAGGGGAGACGCATCCAGGCCGTCCAAAGCCGTGTCGAGGCTTGCTTCACCGGCGTCACCGCCATGCCGCCAGACTTTCGGCGCGCGCTTCAAGCGGGGGTGAACCTCCTCGAAGGCAGCGGCGAGATCGTGTCCCACAATGACATGACCGGCCCCCGCCACATCGATGCAATGCGCGAGCGATGATCCGACAAGTTTCGTGTTGATGAGGGCGGCGACGGCGCCGACCCTGGTCAGGCCGAGCCATGCGGCGAGATAGTCGGGCTGACCCGGCAGGAACAGACAGACCGTCTCGCCCTTGCCGATTCCCGCCGACAGGGCCCATCGGGCATAGCGGTTGATCCGGCCGTTCAACTCCCGATAGCTGAGGGTCTCGCGGTCTGACATGAGCGCGGGCCGGTCCGGCTGACGCGTGGCCCAGTCCTCGATGAGGTCGGCGAACAACGCTCTCGGATTGGCTTCGATGCGGGAGGTGCGCTCAATGGCTTTCAGCCAGCTCTTGGCGGTGGAAGGTTTGCCGCGCGGCCGCGCGGCGCCCGGTGGCGGCTCGACTATCGCTTGCTCGGTGACACCTGCGTTCATGGCCGGACACTTGTTGCGTGGCCGCTATCTATAGCCGTCTCCGCCTGACCAGGTGTTAAGCGGCAGGGTTAAACTTGCGCGCAGCACATCCTTCGACACGAAAGAAAAACCCGCCCGCGGATATGCGGACGGGTTCATCGGCTTCCGCTGAGAACGAAAACACGATCGCCAGGTGTCTTGAAGTAACCCGTCTTGGAATATTTCCCGAACAAAAAATGCCGCGTTATTTCAGCGACGTATTGATCGACGAGAACTTCGTGTTGAGGGTAGAACCAAGACCGTTAACGGCAGCGATGATGGCGAGGCTGATGCCGGCGGCGATCAGGCCGTATTCGATCGCCGTAGCGCCCGACTGGTCGGCCCAGAATTTTGCAATAATCTTTTTCACAGTACCTCCTGTACGCAAGCAAACCCGATGCTCCGGGTTCCAGGGCGGCACTCTGAGGTTAACTCATTAAAATTGAGCGAATCGGCGTCATGAATAATTAATTAAGCGGCGGTTACCGCGCTGTGAGGGGTCGCGTCGCAGCTGCCCGCGCAAATGAATCCGGGTCGCGCGAATATCAGAGCCTATCCGGCGCAAACGACCAGCTTTTCCTCGGTGAAGAACTGCAGCGCGCCGTAGCCTTCCATGTCCACGGCGTAACGAAAGTTGCCGTCCGTGGTTGGGAAAACCGCAATGACGACGCCGTCCTCGTGGTCAGTCGCCTTTTCAACCCGTTCGCCAATCGCAAATTTCGACATCGGATGTTCCTTTTCGGGAATCTTCGTTGATTCTCCTCCAGAGTAGTTAACGGTTCTTAAGCAATCCACCGATCAGCATGATCAAACAAGCGGCAGTGTCCGGCCAAAATTCGCATGCGGCAGCGATAAGCTGTTATGGACGCGCGCAAATTTTCTCTCGATGATGCCGCTTCCGTGTGACTACTGCCCGATTCTTACGGTGGTGCCTTTTTCAAGCCTTTGAGAGACCGGGATGCTCAACCGACGGCAATTCGTTCATTCGGCCTCGACCTGCATCGCCTGGTTCGGCTTGGGATCGATGGCGTCGGCAAAAGACGCAGAAGCCTACCCGTCGCATCCCGTGCGCTGGGTCGTTCCCTACTCCGCGGGCGGTTCGACCGACGTTATTTCCCGGCTGATCTGCCAACGCCTGTCGGAGCGGCTTGGCCAGCCCTTTATCGTGGAAAACAAACCGGGCGCCGGCAGCAATATCGGCACGCAGGCCGTGATCAATTCGCCGCCGGACGGATACACGCTACTGCTGACGAGTACCGCCAACGCCATCAACGCGTCGTTCGACCCGTCCTTGCAGTATGATTTCGCCGCGAGCATCGTGGCGGTTGCGGGCCTCGCGCGCAGCCCGCTGGTGCTGGTCGTCAACAACGACCTCCCTGTCCGCGGCGTTGCGGACTTCATCGCCTACGCCAAGGCCAATCCAGGCAAGCTCAGCATTGCCTCATCGGGTATAGGCACGTCGCTGCATCTCTCCGGCGAACTGTTCAAGCCATGGCAGGCATTCAATTCGTTCACGTACCCTACCGCGGCTCGGCCCCGGGGCTGTCCGACGTGATGGCCGGCCAGGTCCAGGGCATGTTCGATAACGTCAGCTCGTCGTTTGAACTGGTGCGATCGGCGAAATTGCGCGCGATCGGCGTAACGACCAAAGAGCGTTCGGACGCCCTGCCGGACGTGCCGCCGATCGCAGACACGCTGGCGGGATTTGAAACAAGCTCCGTCTACGGCGTTGGCGTCCCGCGCGGCACGCCGCGAGATGTCATCGACCTCCTGAACAAGGAGATCAACGCCGCGCTCGAAGATCCTCTCATCAGACGTCGTCTGGTCGAGCTCGGCATCGCCCCCCTGACGGGCAGCGCCGGCCAGTTTGGCGAATTGCTCACGGCCGAGACCGAGCGCTGGCGCAAGATCGTGGAACGATCCGGACAACGGAAAGAATAAGACAGGTGGCCGCTTTTAGGATGGCCCGCAGCGGAACTCCGCTCTATCCTGATCTTTGTTAACGATACGAACAGCCAGCTTGGTATCGGGGGTCACATGATCAGAAACAGAGCCCCGTGGGATGCCCGCTCGACGATCTCCCGGTGGGCGCATGTGCTTGAGCGGACCGGACTTGCGCTGACGGGAGCATCCTGCGGCCTGTTCGTGGCCGCACATGTCGGACGGGCCAACATCGACCTGATCGGCTCGGCGGCAGCGGTCTTTGCCATGATGATTTACGGCGCAGCCGGTTTCTATCTCGGCATCGATCTGCCGCATCCGTCCGCCGATCACGACATGCATCAGCCGCTGCGCCATGGGCTGGGCACCAAGGCAGATACCGTCGAGCTATCGAGCGCGGCCGGCACGTTTCTCGCCGCCGTCGCAGCCGTTATTTCTGTCGTCAGCATCGTTCTGGACGAGACGGCGCATACCACTTCAGCGCTTCTGATTTGTCTCGCCTGGGCGGCCGGCGCGACCTTGCAGATTGCCGCCGGCATCATCGCACGGACAAAGGCGACCAATCCCTAAAGCGGGATAAGCACGACTCGGGTCGCGACCGCGCGGCGGCCCGGTTTGAAACCGGGTCGCCGCTGGACCGTCCAATCATTGTTATTCTGTCTTGGAACGGGCAATCAGAAGATCAGTTTCCCGAGGGATTGAAATCCGGATCCTGGTCGCCAATCCGCGAACGGTCGAACTCGTTCTCGGGGGAGTTGCTCGCGCGCGGGGTAGCGAAATATCCGGGATCGGTCACCGGCGCCTGGTTAAAGGAATTACGAAGGTGCCGCGTGTAAGCCGGCTTGCGATAGCCCTGCCCGTCCGCGGCCGAATCCTGAGCAAAGGCCGGGGCGCCGAGCGCGACGGTGACGATTGCGATAGCGCTGAGTGTTTTGAGGGTCATAAGTTTTTTCCGTTTTTAAGTGTTAAAAATTTTACGTGTTAACCCCTCTCCTGGATGTTTCCATCCTGCACAACCCGTCAACCCGGGGCGCACGCAAGCCGTTCCGTAACGAAGATTCAAACGGGCGTGATGCGCAATCGCGAGAAGCGCCGTTTTCCGTGATCGGCCGATGTGGTCTCGATGCCTTTCAGACGCAGGCGCTGATCGGCGACGAGCGCCATGATGACAGCGGCGGCCCAGTCTAAAACCGAACCACCGCTGCCCCTTTAATCGCTTCTATTTTGTCTCGAGGCCAAACGAGCGGCCGAAAGATCAGCTACCAGACGGATTGAAATCCGGATCGTGGCCACCGACCCGCGAACGGTCGATATCGTGCTCGGCGGCCCAGCCCTCGTCAGCAACACCGCGCGGCGCAACCAGCGCCGGTCCCTGCACCTGGTTATAGGTGCCGCGATAATGCCGAAGAGCGTGGGCCGGCTTCTGCGGAGCGGCTCCGTCAACATCCTGGGCAAAGACCGGGCTGGATACGGCTGCCGCCAAGAGAGCAACAACGCTGAGTGTTCGAATATTCATGGGGTTTTCCATTTTTTGTGGTGACCCCCTCCAAGATGTTCTTACATGCATCGCCCGTAACTAGCGAAACACGTTACGAAACAAAGATTCAAACAGGCGTGAGTCGGAGTCACTGTCTGCGCCGCCTTTCGTGAACGGCGGAAAAATTTTTCAGAGCGTGAAAAACGCAGCGAAGTGTGAGCGCCGATACACAAGTAAGCCCGCCGAGACGGCGGGCTCTCACTTGGATAGAGCCGTTATTGGCTCCAGTGCTCAGCGGGCGCTCTGAAGCTGCGCTTCGCTGGAAGTTGACCGATTCCTCATGGCTACTGAAGCAGTCCACGGCGTGGATCGACATGAATCAGAGCATCGAGAATCCGGATCCGCGGCGGCGTGCCGAGAGGCTTCCTTGAGTATTGAGCTTCCGCAACCATGCGAATCGAACCAAGGAATAGCGGGTTTCACGACAGACTCCCGGAACTTAGTTCCTCCCATGCGGTTCCCTCCATGAAGCCCATAGGAGACTTCCGATGGATCTGATCCTTCTCATCTTGGTGTTGGTGCTGTTGTTTGGCGGCGGCGGATATTGGGGTCGCCGGAGAGGCCATTGGTAGGCTCGTCGGCGAACAACAAAGCCGACATCGATGTTCGGCCAGACCGATGTCTCAACCTCATGCTCCACCGCCGCACGGGCGTCGTCGGCCTGGAGCGGCGCAGCATCGCCTGGAGCAAATAAGGTTGTGCCGTTGATGTATCGAATTTTCCTGACGGTCGCTCTGCTTTCTCTGGGTTATTCGGCAAGAGCTGAAAGCGGCCTCGCTTCCTATTACGGCGGGCGCGGCCATAAGGGCGAGATGACCTGCGCTCATCGAACCCGCGCACTCGGAACGACCGTCACCGTCACTTATGCCGGTCACTCCATACAGTGCCGCATCAATGATCGCGGACCGTTCGTGAGGGGGCGGGTTATCGATGTGTCAGTGGGTGCGGCGCGTGCCCTTGGAATGATGCGATCCGGCATCGTACCTGTCTCGGTCGAATAAGATCGGCAGTCCGAATTCCAATGAGTCCAACTCCGTTGCACGGAAAAGTCCGCCGCAAAGCTGGGAGAATCAGCAGTAAGGCTAACGTCGAGCCGAAGCATTGCGACGCGTCCGCCGTTCGCCTCGATCTCCGCTACCGCTGATTTGAAACCGTCATCGTTCTCGCCCCTGAAAGTGCCGACCACTCCCATGCCGCACCGCGCCAGGTGAAGCGCCATGCTGCGGCCAAGCCCGCGTCCCGCACCGGTAACGACGGCAATTTTGCTACCCATTGGAATCTCCACCGATCGCTACCCGATCAGGGCTTCGCGGCTGTCTTGAAGAGATTGATCGGATTGCCGTCCGGGTCCCGGAACAGCATCGAGCGATTGCCCCAAGGCATGTCCTTGGGTTGCTGCAACCAGTCAGTCACGAATGCTTCAACTCGTACTCGCTCAGCATCGACATCGCCGACTTCGAACTCAAGGATCGCTGAGCTATTTGCGCCTGCGGACCACTGGCCGCCGTGCATGTAATTGGCGGCTTTCTTGCTGACGATCGCGAGGATGGCACCCTCCGGATGCAACTCGACATAATCATCACTGCCTTTCGGCGGGGTGCCTAGAAGCTTCTCGTAAAAGCTCGCTAGGCTCGAGACGTCCTCGGTGACGAGACGCGTGTAGGCAAATTTCACGAGCGAGACCTTTCCGGCTTGCGGGTTTATTCGTACACACAGATACTGGACGACACCGTACTTGTAGCACGCTACAGTAGCGTATTGTTATTGTCAATGAGAGGGGTCGGGGTGGTTCAGATTGCGGACAAGCGGGTGGAGCGTTCCAAGGCAGCGGTCTTGGCCGAGACCTACCGGCAGTTGACGCAGAGCGGGATCAGCGGGGTAAGCATCGATGAGGTGTCGCGCGTCTCAGGTGTGTCAAAAACGACGATCTATCGGCACTGGCCGTCGCGTTCGGCATTGCTGATCGACGCCTGTTCGAGGCTCGGGAGCGCGCATCAGCCCCCCGATACGGGCACCCTGCGCGGCGATGTCCACGCTTTGGTGACGAATCTCGCGGAGCAACTTCAGACCGCCGCGTGGGCCTCGGTCTATCCATCGATAATCGACGCCGCGGAACGCGATCCGGAAATCGCCGCCATGCAGTCCGAACTACATAAGGGCTTCATGGCGCCGTTCCACACTATCGTCGAACGGGCTAAAGACAGAGGTGAGATACCAGCGGGCAAGCCAACCGCCGACCTGATCGCGGTGATAGTAGGTCCATTATTTTATCGCCGCTGGTTTTCCAAAGAAGCGATCGATGACCGCTTCACCGAAGCGACTATCGACGCTGCCATCAAAGCCGCTGTCCGCCAAGAACCTGAATAAACTCGAGACCTCCGCCAGCGTCTTCATCGGCGTTACGAGCTAGCGGGCTGCTCTACCCCGCGATAATCCTTGCGCACCTTGCCGAAAAGCCGAAACGGCGAAGCTCACGTCCGATTTTGGATTCCTGCAATCAATATGTCCACCATACGCTTGGCGGCTCTCGTGCCGTCCGGTCCGGGATTGACGTTGGTAACACCGGCCAACGCACGCAGCAGATCGAGCGGATCGATATCCAAACGAATGTCGCCGCTTGCGACCGCGCGATCGATCAGCTTCGCGATCGCCCGCCTCTACTGATCCGCTGAAGACTACATGGTCACTAAGCGCGGGATGTCTGAGGCGCTCAAAGCCCGCAAGGCGGGCTTTTTCACCGATCTTGCAATCGAAACTTGGTTGCGGGGATAGGATTTGAACCTATGACCTTCAGGTTATGAGCCTGACGAGCTACCGGGCTGCTCCACCCCGCGATAAACCTTTGCGCACCTTGCCAAAAGCCGAAACGGCTAGGTCAACACCCGAGGGCGCCGCTTCCGTCCAGAGACTTCCTGATAAGGCAACCCTTGGTCCCAAAGACCATGAGGTCGCGGCCGGTATGTACCAACGCCCGCCTGCTTTGGAAAGGGCCACTCGCTCACTTTTAAGGATTTTGTGACAGCAGAAATCCACGGAAACGCGCTTTTCGCGAGCCAAACCGGGTCGAAAACGACGCCCTTGCCAGAATTCCCCTAAAGGCCCAGCCTCCGCCCAAAAGCAAAAGCGGGGGATGGGATGGAAAGCTTCGATTTTATCGTCGTGGGCGGCGGTTCCGGAGGCTGCGCGGTCGCAAGCCGGCTGTCGGAAGATCCCGCAACCTCAGTCGCGCTGCTGGAGGCCGGCGGCACGGATGACAACTGGGTGGTGACCGCGCCCGGCGCGATGATCCTGATGATCGCAGGCCGAACCAACAACTGGGCGTTCGACACCGTGCCGCAAGCGGGCCTCAATGGCCGCATCGGCTATCAGCCGCGCGGCAAGGGCCTCGGCGGCTCCTCTGCGATCAACGCCATGGTCTATATCCGTGGCAACAAAGCCGACTATGACGGATGGGCGGGGCTCGGTAACACCGGCTGGTCCTATGCCGATGTGCTGCCCTACTTCAAACGTTCCGAGGACAATTCGGAGCTCGACGGCCCCTATCATGGCAAAGGCGGTCCGCTGCATGTGACGGGATCGCGAAGCGACAATCCCGTCCGAGAGATTTATCTCGAGGCGGCGCGCGAGGCGCAGTTCCGTATCCGCGAGGATTTCAACGGCGAAGAACAGGAAGGTCTCGGCACCTACCAGGTGACGCAAAAGAACGGCGAGCGCTGGAGTGCGGCGCGCGGCTACATCCATCCCTTCATGAAGAGCCGCGCCAATCTGCACGTCGAAACCAATACCCATGCGACCCGCATCCTGTTCGAGGGCAAGCGCGCGGTCGGCGTCGAATTCCGTCAAGGCAAAGAGGTGAAGCAAATTCGCGCAAGACGCGAGGTGATATTATCCGCCGGCGCGTTCCAGAGCCCGCAGCTCCTGATGCTGTCAGGCATTGGCGACGCGGCCGCACTCGGCAAACACGGCATTGCATCGGTGCATCATTTGCCCGGCGTCGGACAGAATTTGCAGGACCACCCGGACTTCGTGTTCGGCTTCACCTCGGACGCGCCGCATTTCGCCGGCTTGTCGTTTGGCGGCATCGCGCGGATCTTCAAGGGCATCGCGCAATATCGCCGCGAGCGGCGCGGGCCGATGACATCGAACGTCGCCGAATGCGGCGGTTTCCTCAAGACGCGGCCCGACCTCGACCTGCCCGACATTCAACTGCATTTCTGCATGGCGATGGTGGCCGATCACGGCCGCAAGGCGCGCTGGGGCACCGGCTTCTCCTGTCACGTCTGTGTACTGCGCCCGAAGAGCCGCGGCAGCGTCTGGCTGCAAAGCGCCGATCCGCTGGCGCCGCCGGCGATCGATCCGAATTTCTTCGGTGAGGAGGCCGACCTGGACACGATGGTCGCCGGCTTCAAGATCACGAAACGCCTGCTCGATGCGCCCGCGCTGAAGGCGCTGCAAAAGACCGACGCCGTTACCGCAGGTGTCGAGACCGACCCGCAGATTCGCGACGTCCTGCGCAAGCATGTCGATACCGTCTATCACCCGGTCGGCACCTGCAAGATGGGCGTCAACGATCCGCTCGCCGTGGTCGACCCGAGCTTGCGGGTTTACGGCCTTGAAGGCCTGCGCGTGGTCGATGCCTCGATCATGCCGAAGCTGATCGGCGGCAACACCAACGCGCCGACGATCATGATCGGCGAAAAGGCTGCCGACATGATCAAGGCGGAGCTGCGGGCGAGGTAGTATGACCAAGTGCCTGTCGTCCCCGCGCACGCGGGAACCTATAACCGCCAGCGTCCAAGATTAAATGATCCGTGGCCCCAACTTTCTTTAACAACCGGGATCGGTGTTATGGGTCCCGGATCGGCGCTCGCTTACGCTCGCTTGTCCGGGACGACGAGGAATCACGTCAGCAAAAACCCGCCATCCACCGTCACCACGCTGCCGGTCATGTAGCGCGAGGCGGATGAAGCGAGCAGCATAATCGCGCCGTCAAGATCGGATTCGGTGCCGACACGCCGCTGCGGAATCCGCTTGGTCAATTTTTCGCCGCCCGGCGTCGACCAGAAATCGTGGTTGATTTCGGTATCGATATAGCCCGGCGCGATCGCATTGACGCGGATGCGGTTGCCGGCAAGCTCGAGCGCCATCGCTTTCGTCGCCTGCACGATGCCGGCCTTGGAGATCGTGTAGGGCGCGAGAAACTTCATCACACTGAGACCGAGCACGGAAGCCACGTTGACGATGTTGCCTTCCTGCTTGCGCGCGATCATTCGCCGCGCCATTTCGGTCGCCGTGAAATACGCGCCCTTGAGGTTGGCGCCGATCACCGCGTCCCAGTCTGCCTCGGTCTGCTCGACCGCGGGTTTCTCAACCGCGATGCCGGCATTGTTGATCAGCACGGTGATGGGGCCCAGCGCTGCTTCAGCCGCATCGAGCGCCGCAACGATCGAGGCATGGCGGGTGACGTCCATTTCGACCGCGGCGGCGTGACCGCCTTTGGCCTTGATCTCTTCTTCGAGGCTTTTCAGTTTGCCGGTCTGTCGCGCGGCCAGCGCGACCGCAGCACCATGCGCAGACAGCACGCGCGCAAACTGCCGCCCGAGCCCTTGAGAGGCTCCGGTGATCAGAATGGTTTCTTTACTGACGTCGAATAGACCGGACATGACAAACTCCGAAAACGTCAACGAGTCCGTATTGATACAGACGATTTTCGGGATCGCAAACCGAATTCGTTCACCAAAATCTCACCCTCGAACAGGCCGGGAGCGGCGCCAGCATGAACAGTTTCGATGCCGTCGTTTACGTGGCGCTGATCGTCGCAATGACCATGGGCTTCAACGCCGGATTGCTGCGTAGCGCCGTCACGATACTGGCCTATCTGGTCGCGATGCCGATCGCGGTTTGGGTGACGTCGCAGGTCACACGCGATGCCGGTGGCATGGCCTTGATGCAGAATCCGCTGCCATTCTTCGGAACGTTTTTGGCCGCGGGCATCGTGCTCGGGAAGCTCATGCGGATGGTGCTAGACGAAACCATCGGGACTGAATCCGGTATCATCGATCGCCTCGCAGGTAGCGTGCTTGGCGCGGTACGCGTCGGCCTCGTCGCCATTTCACTGGTCGTCATCTTCGACCAGCTCGTGCCAGCGGATCGTCAACCGTCTTATCTCGTCGGCTCGCGGCTGCGGCCGATATTTTCGGCCGCAGGACAGATGGGCCTGAAATCCCTGCCGCCAGACATTGCCGCCTATGTCGACCGTCTGAAAAAAGACCGGCGGATTTAGCGGAGCTGGCACGCTCCCTGTCATGCATTTTATATGAGTTCAATCCCTTACGTGCGCCGCCGAGGTTAGCTAAGGTCCGCCGCGAAAACCATCTTACGGGAGTGAAACAGTGGATTTGGGCATCAAGGGCCGCCGCGCCATCGTCTGCGCATCGAGCAAGGGACTGGGACGCGCTTGCGCGATCGCGCTCGCCGATGAGGGCGTGCATGTCACGTTGACCGCGCGCGGCGCGGAGGCGCTGAAGAAGACCGCTGACGAAATCCGCCACAGCCATCCCGGCATCACCATCACCGAGATCGTCGGCGACATCACCACGCCCGCGGGGCGCGAGGCAGTGTTGAAGGCCTGCCCGGAGCCGGACATCCTGATCAACAATGCCGGCGGCCCGCCGCCCGGCGACTTCCGCAACTGGACCCGCGACGACTGGATCAAGGCGATCGACGCCAACATGCTGACCCCGATCGAGCTGATCAAGGCAACCGTCGACGGCATGATGGCGCGCAAGTTCGGCCGCATCGTCAACATCACCTCGGCCGCGGTGAAGGCGCCGATCGACATTCTGGGCCTGTCCAACGGCGCGCGCGCCGGCCTCACCGGTTTCATCGCGGGCCTGTCGCGCAAGACCGTGATCAACAACGTCACCATCAACGGCCTTTTGCCGGGACCGTTCAACACCGACCGCTTGCGCAGCACGGCGAAAGGCGAAGCCGACAAGCGCGGCTCGACGCCGGACCAGGTTCTGGCCGAGCGCGCCAAGCTCAATCCGGCCGGGCGCTTCGGCGAGCCGGACGAATTTGGCCTTGCCTGCGCATTTCTGTGCGGCGCCAAGGCGGGCTACATCACCGGGCAGAACATCCTGCTCGATGGCGGCGCCTTCCCCGGCACGCTGTAGGCGCTCCGGATGCGGTGGACGATCGGCCGGGTCAAGATCACCAAAGTCGTTGAGCTGGAGACGGTCGGCCACACGCGTTTCATCTTGCCGCTCGCAGGCCGCGAAGAAATCCAGCAATGGCCGTGGCTGATCCCGCACTTCGCCAACGAGGACGGCCGTCTGAAAATGTCGATCCACACGCTGGTGGTGGAAACGCCGACGCGGCGGATCGTGGTCGACACCGGGCTTGGCAACGACAAACAAGGCCGCACCGTCCCGACCTGGAACGATCGGCATGGGCCGTTCCTCGAAGACCTGGCGGCGGCCGGCTTTCCGCCCGAGAGCATTGACACCGTGCTGTGCACGCATCTTCACGTCGATCATGTCGGCTGGAACACCAAGCTGGAAGGCGGCCGCTGGGTGCCGACCTTCCCGAAGGCGCGCTATGTGTTCGGCCAAACCGAATACGCTTACTGGCGCGACCACTCTACAGCGCCGGACAAGGCGGCGATCTTTGCCGATTCCGTGGCGCCGATCCTCGAAGCCGGCCGGGCCGACCTGGTCGCCAGCGACGCCAGGATTTGCGATGAGATCACCCTGATCCCGACGCCCGGCCACAGCCCCGGCCATATGAGCCTTCACATCCGCTCAGACGGCGAGGAGGGCCTGTTGACCGGCGACGTCGCCCACCACCCCTGCCAGATGGCCCATCTCGACTGGTCTTCGACTGCCGATTCCGACGCCAAACAATCGGCCCAAACCCGGCGCGAGCTGTTTTCGCGCTTTGCCGATCGGCCGGTGCTGGTCATCGGCGGACATTTCGACGCCGGTCACATCAAACGGGACGGCGATGCCTTCAAATTCATCGCGGCGGGCGGCTAAAGACCACTCCAACGGCTGCCCCCGGGCGCGGGTGGCTGCAATGCACCCCGTTGTAGGCAGTTGAATTTAACTGCTCGCTGTTCCATGAAGCTTCCAAGCGTACAAAGCCACCTAGGGAGTTATGAGACATGAAGCTTGTTCGTTACGGCGAAGTTGGCAAGGAAAAACCCGGCCTGGTCGATAAATCCGGTCAGATCCGCGAGTTGTCGGCACATATCGCAGACCTCGCTGGCGACGCCTTTTCGCCGGCCTCGCTCGCCAAGATTGCCGCGCTGGACCCGGAAAAGCTTCCCGCCGTCAGCGGAAAACCGCGGATCGGCGCCGTGGTGGGCGGTTCGCCCAAGTTCATCGCCATCGGCCTGAATTATTCCGACCATGCGAAAGAAGTCGGCATGGCGATCCCGGCCGAACCGATTGTCTTCATGAAGGGCAATAACAGCCTGTGCGGCCCCAACGACAAGGTCGAGAAGCCGCGCGGCTCGACCAAACTCGATTGGGAATGCGAGCTTGCGATCATCATCGGCAGTCGCGCCAAATATGTCAGCGAAGCCGACGCCCTCAATTATGTAGCGGGCTATGCCGTCTGCAACGACGTCTCCGAGCGCTTCTTCCAGCTTGAGCGTCTGGGCCAATGGACCAAGGGCAAATCGCACGACACGTTCGGTCCGCTCGGTCCGTGGCTTGTGACCAAAGACGAAATCGCTGACGTGCAGAAGCTGCCGATGTGGACCGACGTCAACGGCAAGCGCTGCCAAACCGGATCGACCGCGACCATGATCTTCGGCGTCAAGAAGATCGTGTCCTATCTGTCGGAGATCATGACGCTGTTGCCGGGTGACGTGATCGCGACCGGCACCCCGCCCGGCGTCGGCACCGGCATGAAGCCGCCGAAATATCTCAATGTCGGCGACGTCGTCACGCTCGGCATCGAGGGACTGGGCGAGCAGCGACAGGAAATCATCGCGGCGTGATGGCCTGCGGCGGACACCCGTCCGCCGTCATTCCGGGATGGTGCGTAAGCGACAAAATTGATGTTCAATTTTGCGCTGAACACCAGACCCGGAATCTCGAGATTCCGGGTTCGATGCTCACGCATCGCCCCGGAATGACATTGTTCTAATTCACCGACTCGAGAGGACCATTACAAAATGAAACTCACCTTCTCGCCCGCTTCCCCCTTCGCCCGCAAAGTCCGCATCGCTGCGATCGAGCTCGGCCTGATCGACAAAATCGAATTCGTGCCGACGTCGGTGGCGCCGGCCCAGGCCAATGACGACTATTCGAAGATCACGCCGCTGAAGAAGCTGCCGGTGCTGATCACAGACAATGGCGATGTCATCCTCGATTCCTATGTCATCGTCGAATATCTCGACGAACTGGCCGGCGGCGGAAAACTGATCCCCGCAAGCGGGCCCGACCGCTGGAAGGTCAAGAGCGACCACTCCCTGCTGCAAGGCATGCTCGATTCCATGCTGCTCTGCCGCTACGAGAATATGGTCCGGCCGAAAGAGTTGAAGTGGCAGGCATGGGCCGACGATCACTGGAACCGGGCCTGGAAGGGGATGGCGCGCTTCAATAGCAAGCCGGACGTGCTGTCGCGGCCGCTCGACATCGTCCAGATCTCGCTCGCTTGCGTGCTCGGCTATGCCGATTTCCGCTATGCCGATTGCGGCTGGCGTGAGGCCTATCCCAACCTCGCTGCCTTCCACGAGCGGATGCTGGAACGGCCGTCGATCAAGATCTCGCTGCCGCCCAAGGCCTAAGCGTTCGGAGAGCCATCATGAGCCTGAAATTCAACGTCGGTGATCTCAGCGTTCATCGCATCATCGAGCAGGAAACCACCTTCCTGCCCGCGCTCGATCTGTTTCCCGAGCTCACGCCCGATCTGCTGGCGCAGAACCGCGACTGGCTGCGCAAGTCGGGCGCGATCGACGACAACGATACGCTGATCCTGTGCTTTCAGTCCTATGTCGTTCGCACCCCGCATCACACCATTCTGATCGACAGCTGCATCGGCAACGACAAGCCGCGCCCGCTGCGTCCGAAATGGAACATGAAGACCGACGACACCTATATGAGCGGGCTGAAAGCCGCGGGCCTTTCGGTCAATGACATCGATTTCGTGATGTGCACGCATCTGCATGTCGATCACGTCGGCTGGAACACGCGGATGGAGGGCGGCCGCTGGGTGCCGACCTTCCCCAAGGCGCGCTATGTCTTCGGCAAGGCCGAATACGATTACTGGGCCGAGCAGCACGCCAAGACTGCGGTGCCGCCGTTCGGCGACAGCGTCCTGCCGGTGGTCGAGGCGAAGCAGGCCGATATGGTCGGCAATGAGTTTGCGGTCGGCGATCACGTTCGTATCCTGCCGACGCCGGGCCACACGCCCGGACATGTCGCGTTCACCTTCGGCAAGGCCAAGGACGATGCGGTCTTTGTCGGCGATATGATGCATTCGCCGCTCCAGTTGCAGCATCCGGAACTGTCGCCGAAGTTCGACGTCGATCCGGTTCAGGCCGCGGTGACGCGCAAAAACTTTCTGGAGCGCTATTGCGACACCGACACGCTTTGCTGCACGGCGCATTTTCCCTCGCCCTCGACCGGGAAAATCCGCCGCAAGGGCAATGGATTTAGCTGCGAGGCGGTGAGTTAGCGGTTAGGCCACAGATGCCCGCTCACCTCTCCCCGGTGGGGAGAGGTCGATTTGCGAAGCAAATCGGGTGAGGGGTTGTTCCTCAGTCGATAGACCGTACCCCCTCACCCCAACCCCTCTCCCAATGGGAGAGGGGGCGCACCTTTGCCGCGGCTTCAGTTTAGGTCACCTCAATCAAACAGACTCGGCGTATGATTGACCGCCGCGCCCTCGATCGCGAGTATTTTCAGCTTGGTGCTCACCCCGCCGTTGGCGGAAAACCCGCCGGGTTTCTGGCCTGCCGCCAGCACACGGTGACACGGCACCACGATCGGGCAAGGATTGCGGCCGAGCGCCTGGCCGACGTCGCGCGATAGCTCGACCCCGCCGAGTTGTTTGGCGATATCGCCATAGGTCATGGTCTGGCCCGGCGGAATGGTGCGGGCGATATCGTAAACGCCGCGGTTGAACTCAGGTACGCCGTCGAGATCGAGAGCGATGTCCCTGAGATCATCACGCTCGCCCGCGAGCAGTTTGACGATCCGATCGATAGCCTCTCGCACCTCTTCGGGCGGCGCGGCCTCGCTGATATCGCCGCGGCGCTGCCGGATGCGAGCCCGGGTCTTCTCGTCGCTGCCCATCGGCAATTGCACCCCGTTGATGCCGCGCGGCCCCCACTCGATGCCGCAAGCGCCGATCGGCGTATCGAACAGGGCGAAATGCTGGTTGGTCATGGCTCACTCCAAATCGCAGATCCATCTACCTCTTGGTTGCGGAATCTAGGCTTGGAAATTGTTGCGATCCACCCGGTTTCCGCGCCGCAACCCGACAATTGCCGGTGAAAACCCCGTCGCCAAACCTTGGCGCCAGGTGTTATCTTCGGCCTAAGGAACAATATGGGCGCAGCCCAGAGAAACGCGAGAGGAACCGCCATGAAACTCACTCAGCAGCAGATTGACGATTTCAACCGGGAAGGCTGGCTGTTTCTGCCGGAACTGTTCAGCCCGGAGGAGATCGCCCTGCTCGCGCGAGAGGCGGTCAACATCTATGACGCCAACCGGCCGGAGGTATGGCGCGAGAAGAGCGGTGCGCCGCGCACCGCCTTTGCCGCGCATCTCTACAACGAAGCGTTTGCCCTGCTCGGCGCGCATCCGCGCATGATCGATCCGATCGAGCAGGTCTTCGGCGAAAAAGTCTACATGCATCAGTTCAAGATCAATGCCAAAGCGGCGTTTACCGGCGACGTCTGGCAATGGCATCAGGATTACGGCACCTGGAAGCGCGACGACGGCATGCTGGAGCCGCGCGCGATGAACATCGCGATCTTCCTCGACGAGGTGATGCCGATCAACGGCCCCTTGATGCTGGTGCCGCGCAGCCAGCATGCGGGCGATCTCAAGGCCTCCCACGACCTCAAGACGACTTCCTATCCGCTGTGGACGCTGGACGAGGAGACCGTGACGCGGCTGGTCAAGGAGGGCGGCATCGTCGCGCCGACCGGCAAGGCCGGCGGTCTCCTGATGTTCCACGGCAATCTGGTGCACGGCTCGGCCGGCAATATCACGCCCTACCCGCGCAAGATCGTGTACCTCACGCTCAACGCCGTCTCGAATTACATCCGTACCCCCACCCGGCCGGAATATATCGCCCATCGCGATTTCACGCCGATCCAGACGGTCGATGACGATGCGCTGCTGCGGCTGGCGCGCGCGCCAAGGCAGGCGGCGGAGTAAATTCTCGTGCCCCGGACGCGGCGCAATGTGAAACGTTGCGCCGCTGATCCGGGGCCCAGATCACCCACCTCTTTTCGCTGGGTCCCGGCTCTGCGGAGCAGCACTGCGCGCTGCACCGCGTCCGGGACACGATAGCCTTCCGGACCCAATCCCATGAACCTCTCCTCTCTCCTCGCTGCCCGCCATGCCGCCAGCAAACCCGTGCGCGTCGCGCTGATCGGCGCCGGCAAATTCGGCTCGATGTTCTTGTCGCAAGTGCCGCACATGCCGGGGCTGGAAGTGCCCGTCATCGTCGATCTCGACCCCGAGCGCGCGCGCGCGGCGTGCCGCACCGTCGGCTGGGACAAGGAGCGGATCGCCGCGACGATGTTCACCGCCGACGGCGCCAAGGCTATTTCCGGCAATATCGATGTGGTGGTTGAAGCGACCGGAAATCCGGCCGTCGGCATCAGGCACGCCCGCGCCGCGATAGCGAATGGCAAGCACATCGTCATGGTCAATGTGGAGGCCGATGTGCTCGCGGGGCCGTTGCTCGCCGAGGAAGCACGGAAGGCCGGCGTGGTCTATTCGCTCGCTTACGGCGACCAGCCGGCGCTGACGGCCGAGATGGTCGACTGGGCGCGCGCGACCGGATTCCGCGTGGTTGCGGCCGGCAAAGGCACCAAATACCTGCCGGCCTATCACGACGTGACGCCGGCGGGCGTGTGGGGTCATTACGGGCTTTCGGCCGGCGAGGCGCAATCGGCGGGCATGAATCCGCAGATGTTCAACTCGTTTCTCGACGGCACCAAATCGGCGATCGAAATGGCGGCGATTGCGAACGCGACCGGGCTGGATGTGCCTTCCGGCGGATTGTTGTTTCCGCCGTGCGGCGTCGACGATCTGCCGCATGTGATGCGGCCGCGCGACAAAGGCGGCGCGCTGGAAAAATCCGGCGTGGTGGAAGTGGTGTCGTCGCTGGAACGCGACGGGCGGCCGGTGTTTCGCGATTTGCGCTGGGGCGTCTACGTCGTGCTGGAAGCGCCGAACGATTATGCCGCCGACTGTTTCAAACAGTATGGGCTGACGACGGATGCCAGCGGCCGTTACGCCGCGATGTACAAGCCCTATCACCTGATCGGGTTAGAGTTGAACATTTCGATCCTGTCCGCGGCGCTGCGAAACGAGCCGACCGGACAACCCCATAGCTTCCGCGGCGATGCGGTTGCAGTGGCGAAGCGCGCTCTTAGGGCCGGCGAAATGCTCGATGGCGAAGGCGGCTATACGGTATGGGGGAAGTTGATGCCGGCGTCAGCGAGCCTCAAGGCGGGCGCGTTGCCGATCGGGTTGGCGCATCGCCTCAAGCTGAAGCACGATGTCGCCCACGGCGCGGTGGTGCGCTGGGACGATGTCGAATTTGACGCTGGGGACGAGACCATCAGGACGCGGCGCGCGATGGAACAGCAATTCGGCAAGGCGCGTTAGCGCGTCAGTCCTGCACCAGCAATCCGTCACCATGCACGTACCAATCGGCGCGGGACGACCAATGGACATGCCGGTCGGGTGCTGCGCCAAGCGGATCATCGAAACCTCCGGCATGAACGATCACCTCGCGACCGCTGCGGGTGAGGTGCGGCATGGGACTGCCGCACCGCTTGCAGAATGCCGTTGCGAAGCTTCTCGCTTGAGGCAGATCGAAGCGCGCGACAGAGGTTTCTCCCCTGAGCCATCGAAACGCCGAGACCTTTACGACCACCTCGCAGGAATGCGCAGTCCCGGTGGCTTTCCGGCAGCGTGAGCAATGGCAATGGAGAAAGTGATCGAAGGGTCCATCGACTTCAAACGTAAGCGGTGTGCGGGGATCACCTTCCGAATGAGGTGACGATCTGAGAGCTTGGAGGCTGATTTGAGCCGCTAGGTTTAGAATGATCACAGCTAACGATGCTAGCACCAGGC
>Ga0208193_1000142_pt1 | contig 49950 bp, 38 predicted proteins | sample June2015DPH_17_2_FD_184716 | JGI IMG/M metagenome (GOLD analysis project Ga0208193, IMG submission 184716) | Peatland microbial communities from SPRUCE experiment site at the Marcell Experimental Forest, Minnesota, USA - June2015DPH_17_10... | ecosystem: Environmental > Terrestrial > Soil >...
CATCGCTCTCAACCTGCTCCGACAGGACAAAACATGCAACCTCGGAATCAAAGGAAAGCGCCTACAGGCCGGATGGGACAATGACTACATGCTTCGACTACTCGGAAATTAAGATGCGTCGGCCCTGCGATACAGCGCCCCTGAACTACCTCATACAGATCGGCGAAGTAAACTTACTTTCGCGGCTCTACGGTCGTGTAGTAATTCCGCCTGCAGTGCAAATAGAGATGCTGGACTTGGGTGCGCCACCAATGGTGCGAGTCTGGGTTGCCGAGCCTCCCAAAATGGCTTGAGATATGCTCTCTCGGCAAGGCCCCGACTGCAATGCCTCCATACCTTGATGCGGGTGAAATTGAGGCAATTACGTTGGCAGAGATCCTGCAAGCCGACGTGTTGATCATCGACGACATGTCTGCTCGCCGTGAAGCGAAAAGACGTGGTTTATCAATTATCGGCACACTCGGCGTATTGCGTGAAGCTTCCCAGCAAGGATTAGTCTATTTACATTCTGCAGTGGCGCGTTTACGAAGAACAAACTTCTATGCTTCGGCAGAATTGCTGGAAAAATTACTCAAGTTAACAAAATAATTAAGCCTGATGTATGCTTCGCGACGCAAATAAGCAGAACATTCATGCTTGAAACACAGAAACTCGAGCTAAGTGCACTAACTTAGGTGAAATCCACAGATTTTAACTGACTTTTCCACTTGCATTCACAGATCGACCAGGCGCATTCTTCTCACAGTTGGTCACCGGGTAGAAATTGGAAAGCCAACATTTCCTGCCACGCGGGAAGATGCTGTGAGCCAGTGGAATGCGGAGATTCATCAGCAAAGGCGCAAGCCGAAGCGGATGCGGTCTCCAAAGGAAGCAGGAGTTCCGGTCCTCAGGTCAGGCAGGACGGTGCAAAGTTCAGAGGAGGTTTGCGCGTAGTCGCCGGTTGAATAGACGAAGTTGCCACTTATCCGGGCCAGCGGACCCTAAACGGCTTGCCGCATGGGAGATCGCAGGATCGGACGGAGAGCAGCCCAGTAAGTTCAGCAGGAGAGGAACGTCAGTCTAAATCCAAGATAGATGCGCATCTATCTACGAAGTAGGCAGATAAGTTCAGCGCTGGTAATGCAGGAGATCGAAAGCGAGCGGGAAAGACGGGCAGCTTGCTCACGGTGAAAGCCGGGAGTGGAGAGCTAGACGGAACCGGGAGTCGAGAAAAATTGCAAAACCGGGACGAGTGGGACCAAGACTGAATACTCATCGTCGGCAAGGCCGGATGATGTTGGGCTGAAGAGATTTGCTTGAGACACACGGATAAACGCCAGGAGCTGAAAGGCTTCTGGCGTTTTTCATTGGGGCTGCGGGATTTTCGGTATTGGCGTAGGCGGGTAGACGGTAAATACGCGGCTGAGTGGCTTCGCCTTATAGCAACTGGAAAGTAGCTTTAGCGCGGGCGAGCGCTTCGGGAAACGCGCTTTGGCAGGGTCTGCAAGCGTTCGATGGTATCCGGATAACGGGCGACAAGCTCCACAAAGATTGCCGCAAGCGGACTTGCCTGGCCTCCCTGCTCCCACTTCTCCACGGTGCGTGGGCTGACGCGCAACATATTGGCCCAGACTGTGCGGGAAACGTTGAATTTTTCACGGACCGAGACAAAAAAACTTGCGTCAGGCGATTCCTTCACTTTGACCACTGGAAGCTTGTGTGTCTTGAGAGTTACTTTTCCTTCGCGGTGGTCCTTCATGGCTTCCACGCCTTCCATGATTTCCGCGAAAATATCCCGCTTGCCAAGTTTCCGATTGCTCATTTCCTTCCCCTTGCCTTTCGGGCTACGCGCTCATCTTCAAGTGCGCGACGGAGCTGGTCTTTCTGGCTCGTTGTCAGGTCAGCGGCCTCATTCTTGTCATATAACGTGAGGAGCCATACTTCTTCATCGGACAGGAAACAGTAGTAAATAACCCGCCGCCACCACGTTTTCCATTTCCTCGCCGGGAATCTTTCCAGCGCAGCTTGCGGATGCCGCCTGCGCCTGAAACCAGATCGCCCTGTTCCGGGTCCGCGGCAATGCTCCGCTGTAGCTCCGCAAAAGCCTCATCATCGAGATAGCCTTCCCGGAAGCGGCTGAAGGCCGGAGCCTCTACCAATTGCAATACGCTGGGCTGAAGTGGGTTCTCCGGCATTGCGGCTCATCACAACTATACCCATCATGGGTACACAACGCAAGAGCGGCAGCGTTGTTTTAGTGAACCGCTTCCGCCTTCGGCCCCTCGCCGGGCTTGTTCTTGTTCAGCAGGAAAGCGAACAGGACAAGGATGGCGGACATCCAGGAAAGCTCGATGTAGACATCCTGGAAGGCCTGCATAAGGGCCTGCCGATTGAGCTGGTTATAGATGGAGCCGAGAGCGCGGCTCGCGCCGTCCGGCCCGCCGCCGAAGAAACCGGTGAGCGCATGAAGCTGCGACTGGTAGCCGGGGCTGCCCGGCTGCATATCCGACTGCAGGCGCTGCTGGTGAAAGAGCGAGCGGTTGGTGATCTGCGCATTGGTGATAGCGATCAGAATCGAGCCGCCGATGTTGCGGGAGAAGTTGATGAGTCCGGAGACCTGGTTGCTCGCTTCTTTCGGAAGGCCGACGTAAGCAGCATTCGTAATGGAGATGAAGCAGAAGGGTAGCGGCAGCATCTGAATGACACGCAGAATCGACTGCTGCGCGAAGGTCATTTGCAGATTGGTCACCGCCGCGGCATACCGGAAGGTGAAGGTGAACATAATGAATCCGCATACGGCCAGGGTGCGCGCGGATATCTTGCCGGTGGCGAAACCGGCCAGCGGCATGACGATGACAAGCGCGATGCCGCCGGCGGTGAGCGCCATGCCGGCAGTGGTGGCAGTGTAGCCCATCAGCTCCTGCATATATTCCGGCTGGAGCACGGTATTGGCGTTCAGCACGCCGCCCACAAGCATCATCAGGAAACAACATATAGCGAAGTTTCGGTATCGGAAGACACGCAGATTAATGATGGGGTCTTTGGCGCGCAACTCCCACCAGACCAGCGCGATCATGCCGCAGACGAACAGGGCAGCGCTAATGCAGATGAAATTTGAAGAAAACCAGTCATTCTCTTCGCCCTTATCCAGCATGATCTGCATGCCGCCCATGGCGATGGTCAGGAAGCTCAAGCCAAGGTAATCGATCTTGCCGATAAGCTTGCGATTTGGCTTGATCCACGGCGGATCCTCAACAAGCCGCGTGACCAGGATGAAGGCCAGAATGCCGACCGGGATATTGATGTAGAAGATCCAGCGCCAGGAGTAGTTGTCGGTAATCCAGCCGCCGAGAGTCGGGCCGATCGAGGGAGCCAGAACGGCCACCAGGCCGTAAAGCGCAAATGCCTGTCCGCGCTTGTGGGGCTCAAAGGAGTCCGCCATGATGGCTTGGGCCATTGGCTGCAGACCGCCACCGCCCGCGCCCTGGAGCACGCGGAAGAGCAGCAGCATGCCCAGCGAAGGCGCCGCGCCGCAGAGAAAGCTGGCAATCGTGAAAATGGTAATGCACGTCAGGAAGAAATTTCTGCGTCCCACAACGCTGGAGGCCCAGGCTCCAAGCGGCAGCACGATGGCGTTCGAGACAAGGTAGCCGGTCAGGACCCAGGTGCCCTGGTTGTAGCTGGCGCCGAGATCGCCGGCAATGTGCGAGAGAGCGACATTGGCGATGGAGGTATCGAGCACCTCCATAAAAGCAGCCAAAGCGACCGTGGCCGCAATGAGCCATGGATTGGTGCGCGGCTTCCAGGCGGCGTGCGCATCCGGATTGACGACCGTTTTCTCGGTTGTGCTACCCGGCGCGGTCAGCGCGGATTCCGAAGTGGACAAAACGGCTCCTTACATTCAAGAAACATTCAAGAAAACGAGAAATTAAGAAAAGGAATAAAAATTATTCGTATGATCAGGCCGGATTTTTGGCCCTGCCGGTTTAGATTCACTTCCGGCGGCTCGGGGTGCAGGGATTGTTACTGAGCTGGGTATGGACGACCATAGGCCGCGCACGATAGCTTGGATGCGCTATGCAGCGCCGTAAATTTGTTCGCATTCTACTCTCTGTGGCGGCAGCGCCGCGGATGCTTTTTGGCCAGCAGCAGGGAAAGCAGCCGCTGCCCGCAGCCGCGCCGGTGCCCTGGTTCACCGGGCTCAACCCCCGCACGCCCCTGCCCGCTACCGAACCGGCGGACCAGGTGGCCATCGCCGACCTGAAATTTTTCACTCCGGCGCAGATGCAGAATCTGCAACGGCTTTGTCGCGTACTCATGCCGCCGCTCAATGGCAAACCCGGAGCCATCGAGGCCCATACGCCGGAGTTTCTGGACTTCCTGCTGGCTGGATCACTGCCGGGTCGCCAGAAACTGTACGCGGGTGGGCTCGACTGGCTCGACTCCGAGGCGCAGAAGAAATATAAACTCGGTTTTTTTGCGCTGACTGACGATCAGGTGGACTCGCTGGTGAAGCCATGGCTGCGGATATGGATGAGCGACACTCCTCCCACGGAAGCTCATGCCGATTTTGTAAACGTTGCCCTCGATGAGATTCGCACGGCAACGATCAACTCCAAGGTCTGGAACGAGACGAAAGGCGTCACTGCGGGCGAGTGGAGCCCGTCGGAACTCTACTGGAGTCCGATCGAGCCGGATCTGGCGTTTGTGTTATCGGAGCAGTCGCATCTTGTACAGCCGCATGTGGCGGCAGCACAGACTCCGGCTACACCGATCTATAAGCGATGACGATGGGAAACGATAACGACGGAAACGATAGCTATTTGGGGCGCAGCAGAGATGGCGAATGAAGTGTTCGATGTGTTGATTGTGGGTTCAGGCCATGCAGGCGGCATGGCGGCCAAGGTGCTCACCGAGGCCGGCGCGAGCTGCCTGATGCTGAATGCCGGGCCGGTGGCGAATGTAACCCGCGACGCAGAGCGCAAGCATGCTTACGATCTGCCCTATCGCGGCTTTCATCCGCCGCAACAGGTGCCGCACGTCTTTCAGGCCAATGAGTTCAACGCAAATGTCTGGGTAGACGAGCGCGAAGTGCCATACACATACGATCCCTCGCAGCCATACAACTGGGTGCGAGTGCGGCTCTTTGGCGGCAGGTCGCTCTTCTGGTCGAGGCAGTCTTTCCGGCTGAGCGATTACGAGTTCAAAGGCAAGAGCCATGACGGCTTTGGCGAAGACTGGCCCATCAGCCTCGCGGACATGGACCCGTACTACTCACGCGTGGAAGAGATCTTTCAGGTTAGCGGCTCAAAAGAGGGCTTGCCGCAGATGCCCGATGGGAATTTTATTGAGGACCCCGATCTGTGGACCGGGTCACTGGACCGGCTCAAGGCCGCAGGGGCGAAGTTCAATATTCCGGTAACGCGGCAGCGCCGCGCGAATGGGCGCGATGGCCTTGCGAGCAGCGTGAACCTGCTGCTGCCGGATGCGGAGAAGACAGGAAAGCTGACCTCCATTGCAAATGCGGTGGTGCGCGAGATCAGCGTGGATAAAAGCACCGGGCTGCCGGATGGCTGCCACTTCGTGGACCGCCTCACCGGACGCGAGATGAACGTAAAGGCGCGCATTGTGGTGCTGGCGGCGGGAACGCTTGAAAGCACTCGGCTGTTGCTGAACTCGAAACTAGCGAACTCAAGCGGGCTGGTAGGCCGTTACCTGATGGACCAGGTTTACGGCCCAGGAATCACCTGTTCCGTTCCCGAGGCTCGCGGCGGCAATGCCAAGGGACTCATGGGCGGCGGGGCGATTATTCCGCGCTTCCGCAACATCACGGACAAGACAGACAAGTTTCTGCGCGGCTATGCCATGAATATATACAGCAGCGGCGGAGGAATGGATGCGCGTTGCTTTGCAGCCTATGGCGCGGAGCTCCAAAAGAAGATGGCCGAGTACAACGGCAGCGGCTTTCACTTCTCGCTGATGGGTGAGGTGCTGGGCCGATACGAAAATCATGTGGAGATTGACCCGGTAAAGACGGATGCCTGGGGGATTCCTGCGCTGCGAATCAAGACGAACTACACCGACAATGAGTTCAATATGGCCAAGGACGCTGTGGAGACAGCGTCTCAGGTGGCAGAAGCCGCGGGATTTGAGGTGTTGCGCAAAAACGTGGTGCCGAACCCGCCGGGATACAGCATCCACGAGGTAGGTACCTGCCGCATGGGGGATGACCCGAAAAAAAGCGTTCTGAACAAATGGAACCAAAGCCACGATCACAAGAATCTCTTTGTAGTGGATGGCGCGGGCTTCGCATCCGCCGGTTGGCAGAATCCAACCATGACGATTCTGTCGCTTTCCATGCGGGCGAGTGAGCATGTGGCAGAAGAGCGGAAGAAGATGAATATCTAAAAACAGGGACAAGGGAACAGGGAATAGGGAACAGAGTTATAGGTAAGGTGCAATATCTATAGATATTTGTGCTCTGGCTCCATCACGAAGGCTGCGCGAAACCGCGGCCCCTGGTGAGGTATTCTCCTGTTCATGCGCTTAACGCTGGCTCATATCGGCAATCGACTGGCTGCTTCCGATCCCTTTGAAAAGCTTACGCAGATGTGGCTTGAGCGAATGGGAAACTTCGCGGAGACAGAAAGCGCGGCATACCGCTCAGTAGAAGCGTTCTTTGAATCTCTCGCGCGCACGAAAAAGGGTGGGACACAAGTACTCGTTCTGCTCGACAGCCGCGGAAAACAGATGAGCTCTGAGGAGTTTGCCGCGTGGCTGGGTACACGGCGCGACTCCGGCGCAGCGCAGGTTATCTTTGCCATTGGCCCGGCAAGCGGCTGGGACGATGCGGCGCGCAAGCAGGCTGCGCTACTGCTTTCTCTGAGCAAAATGACACTCGCCCACGCGCTGGCTCGCGCCGTGCTGGCCGAACAGATCTACCGCGCAACAACAATTCTCACTGGGCATCCATACCACACAGGACACTAGATGGCGGAGTCGTAGAAGCTCTGCGCACGCGTCGGAGATGGCGCATACGATCCTGACCGGACGCAATCCATATCCGCTGCTTGTGGAGCCGGCGGACATTTTGTCCAGTTCAAAATGGAAAACTAAAACATGAACTAAAAACAACGATGCCGCCCAGTGCATTCTGCGTGGCATCGTTGTTTTTAGTAACGCAAGCCTACTTGGAACACGCTTGCCCACGCGCGGCCTTACCGCCCGCGGTCTTGGCATCGGCTTCGCTCATATACTTGCCCGCCTTGGTAGTGCCATAATCGGCTCCGCCATAGCAGTGGTACACCTTTGTGTTGGTGTTCAACCAAACCAGACCGGGTCCGCCGCCGGGCGCAACTGTCTTGGGCGTTGTGCTCTTAGCTGCTCCAGAGGTCGAAGCAGGCTTAGCCGCAGGAGCCGGAGTCGCGGCCGGAGCAGGCGTAGAAGCTGGCATTGCCGCGGGCGCGGGCGCAGGAGTTGGAGTTGAAGCGCCCGGAGTGCTCGGCTTTGCCGCAGTACTGGCAGCGAGCCAGGTATCTATTCCCTGATGCCCCTTGCAGGCGCCGGACCTGGTGGGAGAGGTAGTGTAAGTGCCGTCCTTACACTTACCGGTTGCGCCTGCCGGGGGAGCCTGAGCTAGCAGAGCACTCGGCGCGAGAATGAGGCCAGCGATGGCCGCTGCGATCAATTTCACTTTCATAAAAGTCCTATCCTTCCTTAGTCAGGCAGCTGATCTCGTTCCTGCCAGGCCGCCGAAATCGTATCGCACGGAGTCGTCTGGTGCAAAGGAAATTGTCACGCTACAACCAAAAGACTGCCGGAAGAATTTGCTTCAACTTCATGGCGTCCGGCGCCTCCTGAGCGTATATTGTTTTCCGTTCAAAGACCCTCAAGAAGAAAGGCGCGTAATGTATGAGCAGCATTTTTGACTCGGTATCAAAGCTTGCAGGCGGGCTGTTGGGCGGAGAAAGCGGCGGCACGGATAGCGCCACAACGGATCATCCTGCCGTAACAGGCGGACTTCTGCAGCAACTGGGCGGAACCGGCGGCCTGGGCAATTTGATCCAGACCATCCAGCAGAACGGCGGCGGCAGTATCGTGCAGGACATTGCCAGCGGCAATACCAGCGCGATTGACCCGAACCAGGTGGAGAATCTTCTGGCAGGATCGGGCCTTGTGGATGGCGTAGCGTCGAAGACGGGCCTATCCCCGGATCAAGTGAAGTCGAGCCTGGCGACAGTGCTGCCTATGCTGCTGCATCACAGCATTGCAAATGGCCACGTGACCGCCGATGGCCAGCCCGGCGACACACCGGCACCGGATGCGGGATCACTGCTGCAGTCAGTTTTGGGCAAACTTCTGTAACTTTCCCGTTCAAAAATCTGGCCCGTCGATCAGAGCATGTCTTTCTCGCACTGAGTGCATGAAAGGCGTGCTCATGAGTTGCTTCTTTCGTACGTTCCCGCCTCGGGTGCGCTCTTCGCCAGATCGCAGGCACGCCACATATACCAACTGGCCACGCTGCGGTAGGGCTTCCACTTGGCGGCGCGCCGGATCACAACTTCCGGCTTCGGCAGATCTTCCGCAGTCACGGCGCGGGTTTTGGGCAGGCGCATGAAGGTCAGCGCGAAGCCCTTGCGCACGCCGTAATCCGTAACAGGCAGCACATCCGGCCGGCCAAGGCGAAACATCAGCAGCATCTGTACGGTCCATTCGCCAATGCCGCGCACCGCGGTGAGCCGCTCAATGATCTCCTCGTCGGGAAGCTTGCGGATGACGGCATGAACGGGCACAGTGCCATCCAGGGTTTTCTCGGCCAGGTCGCGCAACGCCTTGATCTTGTTGCCGGAGACACCGCAGCCGCGCAGTCTCTCTTCCGGAAGATCGAGAAGAATCTGCGGCGCAGGTTCTCCGCCAAAGCACTCACACAGGCGGCCGTGGATCGTAGCCGCGGCCTTGCCGTGAAGCTGCTGGTAAATGATCGATTCGACCAGGGACTCGAAGGGCGAAGACCACGCATCCAGCCGCAACGTAAAAGGGCCGACGCGATCAATGAGCGCGCCAAGCTTCGCATCCGCAGCGCGGAGGTGCGCCACTGCCTCTTCCGGGTCAAATGGCAGTTTTCGGCTGCGTCCGTTGTGGATCATACGGGCGAGTGTACAGGATCGGGCGGCTCGTAGAGCGGTACGCATTTGCATTACTTTTCATTACTGAGTAATGTTGCTGCATGGAACGAACTACCCGCCAATTCACGATCTCTATGCCACCCGATCTGGCACGGCAGGTGGCCGCGACGGCAAAAGCCGAGAGCCGCACGGTGAGCGAGCTTTTCCGCGAAGCATTCCGCACATACCGGGCCGCTCGCATCCGAAAACTTCTCGATGAGTCGCAAAGAGAAGGGGCGGCAAAAAACCACATGGGTTATACACCGGACGATGTGCAGCGACTGGTCCATGAGGTGCGCCGCGAGCAGGAAGCGGAAGAGAAAAAGGCGCAGCGCTCAAAGTGATTATCGTTTTTGATACTGGAGTGTGGGTCTCTGCGCTGGAATATGGCGGTGTGCCCCAAAAAGCCATCTCCCACGCTTTTAGCGAAGAGCAGCTTGCGATCTCTGACTAGATTGAAGCAGAGATTCTGAGGATTTTGAGCAGCAAGTTTCATCACGATCCAATTGCCATTCAGACTCGACTGGATGAGTTCTGACTCATGCAATCGTTGTTAAAACCAGGGGTGAAGTCAGAGGCGTCTGTCGCGATCCCAAAGACGATCCGATTCTGGAAACCGCGTGGAAGGCCGATGCCAATTACCTGGTAGCGGGCGACAAGGACTTACTCGCGCTGAAAGAGTTTCGCGGTATTGCAATCATGACGCCTGCGGCATATTTACGACTTAGTTAACCGTTTCACAATCGCCTCCGTGTCGTATACGCAGCCAGCCCAGACTCCCCCGCTGGCCTGCACAAGCGCTGCCCAGAGGCGCGTATCGTCCGGCAGGCCAGCGTGGGGCTTGAGATCGGCGCGCGGCGCGCGATCGGCCAGGTACTTCGCGCCGTTCTCGCGGTCGAATTCTTTGCCATCGCAGCCGATAAAATCCACGCTGCCTACAAGGGCCTTGCGGTCAACGACGATGGAGATTGTATCTCCTTCCTGCACGCGGCCGATGGGACCTCCGGCCAGCGCCTCTGGCGAAATGTGTCCGATGCATGCACCCGTGGACACGCCGCTGAAGCGCGCATCCGTGAGCACGGCCACGCGCCTGGCATAGCTGAGATGCTTCAGGGCAGAAGTGACCTGGTAGATCTCCTCCATGCCCGCACCCAACGGGCCGCCGCAGATGAGCACAATCACGTCGCCCTGGCGGATTGCGCCTTCTTTGATGGCCCTTACAGCTGCCGTCTCCGTAGTGAAGACACGCGCCGGACCAGTATGGCGATAGATCTGATGCTCATCTACAAGAGAGGGATCAATGGCAGTGCTTTTGATGACGGAGCCTTCAGGGGCAAGATTGCCGAGGGGGAAGCAGACAGTCGAAGTCAACCCGTTAGTTCGTGCGCGGTCCGGCGAAAAGATCACGTCGTCTGAGTCAATACCGTCCTGATCGCGCAGTTGTTTTCTCAGGGCTAGTCTGCGTTCGCTTTGCTCCCACCAGTTGAGGTTTTCATCCAGCGTCTGGCCGGTAACGGTCATTGCCGAGGTGTCGAGCAAGCCGGCGCGGCGCAGATGCAGCATCACTTCCGGCACACCGCCGGCGAGAAACACCTGCACGGTGGCAAAGCCGCGCGGGCCGTTCGGCAGGGCGTCCACAAGACGTGGGGTCTGGCGGTTTACGTGCTGCCAATCTTCCACTACAGGACGACGCAAGCCCGCCGCATGAGCGATTGCCGGGATATGCAGCAGAAGATTCGTCGAACCGCCGAAAGCCGCATGGAGAATCATGGCGTTTTCGATTGCAGCGTCTGTCAGGATCGCGCTGGTTGCGAGTTTAGTTTGATACATACGCAACAGCGCGCGCGCGGAGCGTGCCGCGGCATCGAGCCAGATGGCGTGCCCGGATGGAGCAAGCGCCGAGTGAGGCAGTGCCAGACCGAGAGCCTCTGCCACAACCTGCGATGTGGCCGCAGTGCCAAGAAACTGGCAGCCACCGCCCGGCGATGCGCATGCATGGCAGCCAACTTCCGCAGCGTATTCCAAGCTGATCTCGCCCTGCGCGAATCGTGCGCCAATTGTCTGAACTTTGCCTGCATCTTCACCGCTCTCCGGCAGCAGCGTTACGCCGCCGGGCACAAGGATGGATGGAATTTCTGCCGATGACGCAAGCGCCATCATCATGGCCGGCAGCCCTTTGTCGCAGGTGGCAATGCCCATGACGCCCTTGCGAGTAGGCAGAGATCGCATCAGCCGCCGCAACACTATGGCTGCGTCATTACGGAATGGCAGCGAGTCCATCATGGCCGCAGTTCCCTGGCTGCGGCCATCGCAGGGATCGGTGCATGCACCGGCAAAGGGGATGGATTCAAGCGACTTGAATTCGCGCGCAGCCGCTTCCACAAGTAAACCCACCTCCCAGTGGCCGGTATGGAAGCCAAGCGCAACGGGCGTGCCATCTGGCGCACGGACGCCTCCATGCGTGCTGAGGATAAGAAATTCGGGATCAAGCAGACGCGCCGGAGCCCAGCCCATGCCGGCATTCTGGCTAAGACCGAAGAGATTGCCGGAAGGCTGCTGAAGAAGCATCTCCGCGCTTAAAGGCAACGAGCCGGAGCTGCCCGGCGTGTGCGTGCGGACGGAGGCAAAATCGGCTGCCGAGCTTTCGAGAACGGAGGCGACGGAAACGGGAGGCATCGTTATGGTTATACTCCGGTACGGGCGCCAGGAGGCTGGATGGACGGAGCGGATTTGCCGAAGCGCTGGGCGCGCATCCTGCCCGCGGCGTTTATCACCTATAGCCTGGCCTATCTTGACCGCTCGAATTACGGTTTCGGGGCCGCGGCGGGCATGGCTGAGGAGCTGCACATCAGCCAGCAGCGGTCGGCGCTGCTGGGCGCCATGTTTTTTCTCGGTTACACATTCCTGCAGATTCCCGGAACCGCTTATGCCGCAAAACACAGCGCGCGCAGGCTGATTTTTGTAGCGCTGCTAGCGTGGGGAACTTTCTCCGCACTCACAGGAGTCATTCGCAACTTCTGGCTTCTGGCCGCGGATCGGCTTCTGCTCGGCGCGGCGGAGAGCTTCGTCTTTCCCGCAATGCTTGTGCTGCTCACGCGCTGGTTCACGCGCGCAGAGCGCTCCCGCGCCACAGCCCTGCTGATGCTTGGCAACCCGGTCACGGTGCTGTGGATGTCCGCCGTGACAGGATTTCTGATTCGCGCGCAGGGATGGCGGACGACGTTTGTACTTGAAGGATCGATCTCCGTTGTGTGGGCATTCCTCTGGCTCGTCACAGTGAGCGATACCCCACAACACGCAGCATGGATGAACGAACCGAGCCGCGAGGCACTCCGTCAGGAGCTGGAGCGCGAGCAGCAGTCGCTGCCGGGCATTCCGAATCTGCGAATAGCATTTGGCTTCCCGAATGTTTCGCGTCTATGCGTTCAGTATTTTTTCTGGAGCCTGGGCGTGTATGGCTTTGTGCTGTGGCTTCCGGTGGTCATCAGCAAGGCATCCGGGCTGCCAATTCACATCACAGGGCTGCTGGTGGCTGCTCCGTATCTCTTCGCTGCCATCGGAATGGTCGTAGTAGCGCACTCTTCGGATCGCACCAAGCGGCGCAAGCCCTATATCTGGCCGCTGCTGATGCTTGCCGGAGCGGCGCTCGGCGCATCGTGCCTGCTAGCGCCGCACTCCTTCGCCTGGACGTATGTGTTTCTCGTGATTGCGGGCGCGGGAATGTATGCGCCTTATGGGCCGTTCTTCTCCATTATCCCGGAGATGCTGCCGCGCAACGTAGCCGGCGGAGTCATGGCGCTGATCAATAGCTGCGGAGCGCTGGGCGGGTTTGCGGGAACGTATCTTGTGGGCCTGCTGCAGGCATGGACGGGCGGCCCGCAGGCAGGATTTATGCTGATGTCATTCTCATTGGTAGTCTCGGGAATTATTCTCGCGGGTATGCGGCCATCGCCGCAGGAGGCACGCGCATGATTCTTTATCGTCCGCACCGGAACGAACTGGTTGTGGAACACGGAGGCCGCTATTTTTCGCTTCCGGACGAATCCCTGGATGAGTTCCTCGCTCACGAGGATCTGCATGCTTATCTCGAATCGGTTATCTCGGCCGGTGGCCGCGTCATGCCGTTTGATACGGCATCTCTGCGCGCGCCCATCGGCTCGCAGGAGGTATGGGCGGCGGGTGTGACGTATTTCCGCAGCAGGACGGCGCGCATGGAAGAGTCAAAGGACGCGGGCGGAGGCAGCTTTTACGACCGCGTGTATACGGCGGAGCGTCCGGAGTTGTTCTTCAAGGCAATGCCGTACAAGGTGGTTGGCTCGGGCTCCCCGGTTCACATCCGTAAAGACGCTACATGGAGCGTGCCTGAGCCGGAACTCGCGCTGTGCGTGAATTCGTCGGGCCAGATTGTCGGCTATACCATCGGCAATGACATGAGCTCGCGCGATATTGAAGGCCAGAATCTGCTGTATCTTCCGCAGGCAAAGATCTGGGACGGAAGCTGTGCGCTGGGGCCTGGAATACTGCTGACGACGGAGCCATTGTCCGCCGAAACGCGCATTCAGATTGCGATTGAGCGCAGCGAGCAGACGGTCTTCTCCGGCGAAACATCGCTCAAGGAGATGAAGCGCAGGCCGGAGGAACTCGTCGAATATCTCTTCCGCGATCAGACCTTTCCGTTCGGATGCTTTCTGCTGACCGGAACGGGCATTGTTCCGCCGGACGACTTTACGCTGGAGAGGGGCGACCACATCGCCATCTCGATCGATGGGATCGGCACGCTGAAAAATCATGTGGCGTAGAGGCCTGTGCGCGGCAACGTTGCTGGCATGCGTCACGTGCGCTGCGCCAGCATCTCCGCAGGCATCACAAGCACCAGCGCAGGCAAAAATTCCAGATAGCGAACGGCTGGACGTGAATCGCGCCAGCCTAATTGATCTGGAAAAGCTACCCGGCATGACGCAAATATGGGCGGAGCGCATCGTGCGCTTCCGCCCGTATCATTCAAAGCTCGATCTGGTGAACAAGGGCATAATACCACCGCATGTTTATCACAAAATCGAACCATTCGTTGTGGCACATCGTGAACCTTACTAGCTGATGGTCACGAATGATAGCTTATTAGTTAAGCCTTCATCACATGCACCTAAATCAATCCCAGCTTTCATTTACTTGCTGCTTTCAAGACTTTCGTACTGCGGATGGTTTTATCGGAGATCCTGGTACAGCCAGCCCCGCTGCATCGCACTCTCAGCAAGAATCTTTGCGGCCTTTTCAATAGCTCTCTTTGCAAGGTTCGAGAAGTTAATCGTGCAATGTTCCGGATAGGAAACTCCATCCGCTACGACGCTAAGAGAGTGCATGGCGCACTCCGCATTGGTAACAGCCATCACACCGGAAGAAACTAATCCCAGCGTTCCGGTATAGTGCTCCCACGCGGCTTGCGGCTGAATCTTGTCTCCATCATAAGCGGATAGTTTGTTTTCATCCTTAGGGGTAGGACGAAAAGCCTGTGATGTAGGCCGGCCATTTTGGACAAAGCCGGGGTGTATCTGTCGGTACAGCAAAGTATCAGGCCTCACTCTTGATTTGCCCCCATCGTTTGGCCATCAATTTCCGCAAGTACCTGATTGAGTTGCTTCCAGCCGCTATCCTCGGCAAAGCGGAATTGTAAATCCTTACTGGCGTGATCCTTAAGATTCAGGGCCTGATATTCTCCTTCTTGCGTATCCAGGTTCATCTCAAGAGTTATGGACCAGTCATGCAAACGCCACTCAGCCTGAACACCCCCCTCTACCGTGGGGTATAGATAGGGCAAAGGCAATTCAGCACTAAAGTACGTTTCAAAGGCTTCCGCCAGCCATACCAGCTTGCCCCTCGCCGGGGCACGACCTTTGCCGTCCAGCCATCCATCCTTGAGCTTGGCAATCTGTTCAAGCCTTAAAGTCGTATCCAAAGGATCAAGCGGAGTAATGTGCTCAATCGATTCAAATCCCTTGATGCGGTCGGCGCGATCTCTTTGCGCTATGCCCTGAATCAGGACAAATACCTCGCTGTGATATCCCTTCAGCGCATCCAGAACGGTATCTCGATATTTGTCGTCCATCGGCGCTTTGGCTCTGGCACCGTCGCTTAATTCAAATTCAAAGCTATCCTGGGCTTGGTTCACTTCATAGACCTTGGCCCGCAGAGCGGCCTCTTCCGTCCATGTTTCCACTTTCGCAGCCCGAATCAGCTGCTTTCTTACATCCGTATTGAAGATCACGGGGCCTTGCTGGCGAGAGAATTCAATCGATTCCCCACTGCGCAAGCTGCGGCCAAAACGGTCAAAGTAGCCAAGAAAGCTGGGAGGCAAGTGTGGAGACAGCCCTTCCGCAGATTGTGCGATGGCCTCCACAATGTCTGTTTTGGCCTGCTCAAAATATTGAGCATTTTGAGGTGGCACCAGCAAGGAGTATGAAAGCACAATCGCTAGGATCGCACTGCCGTCCTCAACTCCGACGAGCTGGAGTTCAATGTCTTTTGCAAAATTGCGCTGGACACGCTCGCGGCCCGGATGTTCTTGAAGAAATTTCCACTTCGCAACTTCGACGAGCATCTCCTGGAGTGCAGCGAAATCCTTCAACAGCTCAAGCGGAACCGCATGGCCGCTAAAGCGTTCGCCAATTAATTTTGGCCTCCAGAAGTCCTGTTTCACGTATTACTCCAAGCTCCTGAAACAAAGAATCTTATTTTCGCATCAACGCAATGAAAAAGCGCGGTGCCCTTTAGTCTACCTCGTCTTATTGGATCAGAACAATTAGCCTTCCAATGCCACATCAGACTAAGCCCATTCCAATTGCCTGCACTATCTCTTACGCGTGTGCCAGCTCTTCAGTCTCTCCTTTTATCTCGTTGCCGGGCCTGACAGCATTGCGTCTCAAAAGCCCGCTCAGAATCACGTAGAGCACCGGAATGAAGAAGAGGTTAAGCACGGTGGAAAGCACCATGCCGCCCACAATCGTTGTGCCTACCGAGCGGCGGCCCAGCGAGCCCGCGCCGGTGGCAAAGACCAGCGGCAAGACACCGAGGATGAATGCGAAGGAGGTCATGAGGATAGGCCGCAAGCGCAGCTCGGCGGCTTCAATCGCGGCTTCTGCAATGGAGCGACCCTGGCGGCGAAGCTGCTCGGCGAACTCAACTATAAGAATCGCGTTCTTGGCTGAGAGGCCGATGAGCATGACGAGTCCAATCTGGCAGTAGACATCATCCGCAAGACCGCGCATCAAGACAAGGCCCAGAGCGCCGAGTACTGCCATGGGCACGGCAAGCAGGATGATGAAGGGCAGAGCAAAGCTCTCATACTGCGCCGACAGCGTGAGATAGACGACGAGGATGCCGAGAGCAAAGATGATCACCGCTTTGCCGCCGGATTCGATTTCGTCCAGCGTGAGGCCGGTCCACTGGTATGTCATACCGGGCATCATGGCGCTTTTGGCCAGCTCCTCCATGCCGGCAATCGCCTGGCCTGAGCTGTAACCGGGTGCACCCGAGCCGTCTATCTCGACTGACCGGAAGAGGTTGTAGTGGGTGATAACCGGAGGTCCGGCACTGTTGACGATGGTGGCGATATTGTCGAGCGGCACCATCGTCGAATTGTTCGACCGGACGTAGAAGTTGTGCAGGTCGCTCTGCTTCATGCGGAAGGGTTGATCGGCCTGCGCATAGACGCGATAGGTACGGTTGTTGTAGTCGAAGTCGTTGACATACTCCGATCCCATGAAGACGCTGAGTGTATCCGTGACCTGCGAGAGGGGAATGTTGAGCGACTTGGCCTTCTCGCGGTCAATGGTGACGAGCACCTGCGGGTCGTTGGCGGAGAACTGCGTGAAGACGTTGGAGAGATCCTTGCGCGTGCGGGCCGTGCCCATGATCTGGTGGGCCACGCGGTCCAGGTCTGCAAGCGTGTTGCGGCCTTCATCCTGGAGCATGAACTGGAAGCCGCCCACGGAACCGACTCCCGACACAGCCGGAGGCTGAATCATCTGCACAATGCCGCCGCCGGGCAAGAACATCAGCGGCGCAAGCCTGGGCGAGAGCCTCTGCACCATGTCCGCGGCGGAGTGGCCTTTGCCTCGGCGCTGGTCGGCGGGAGTGGTGGCTACGAACATGATGCCGGCGTTGGACGTTGCGCCGTTAAAGCCGAAGCCCATGACGGAGAAGACGCCGGCAACATCCGGGTCCGGCGAAATGATGGCCTGGGCGCGGTTGGCAAGATCGGCGGTGTAGGTCAGCGAGGATCCCGGAGGCGCCTGCACGATCACCATCACGTAACCCTGATCTTCCTGCGGAATGAAGCCGGTAGGCACGCGCTGGTAAAGCCAGACCGTTACGCCAAGACCGCCGATAAACAGCAGAAGCAGCAGATAGCGCAGCCGCAGTGCAACGTGAACCAACTTTGCATAGGTGCGGCCAAGCCAGTTGATCGCGCCGTCCGTACCGTGAACAAAGGCTGCGAATGCCCTTGAGAGCGGCTTGATGTGCAGGAAGTCAAGCTGGCGCGGACGCTCTTCTTCGCCGCGCAGGAAGAGCGCGGAGAGCGCGGGCGAAAGGGTCAGTGCGTTGAAGGCGGAGATGGCAATCGAGAATGCAATGGTAAGTGAGAATTGCCGGTAGAGAATGCCGGTGGTGCCGGGAAAGAACGAGACCGGCACGAAGACTGCGATCAGCACCAGTGAAGTAGCAATGACGGCGCTGGTGACCTCATTCATGGCGTGCGATGCGGCCAGGTGCGGGTCCGAGTGTTCCAGATGAATGTGGCGCTGCACGTTTTCGATGACGACGATGGCGTCGTCCACCACGAGGCCCGTGGCCAGCGTAATGCCGAAGAGCGTGAGCGTGTTGATGGAGAAGCCGAACATCTTGATGAAGGCGAAAGTGCCAATCAGCGAGACCGGAATCGTAACAGCGGGAATGATCGTCGCGCGCCAGTCCAACAGGAAGAGGAAGATGACGACGATGACGATCACGATCGCTTCGCCGAGCGTGCTCATCACTTCCTTGATGGAGTCGCCGACTGAGGTGGTGCTGTCAAAGGCGATGGTGTACTCCAGGCCCGGAGGAAATGTCTTCTTCAGGTCCTCGAGAACGATACGCGCCTGCTTATCAACTTCGAGCGCATTGGCGTTTGCCAACTGCTGCACGCCGATGCCAATGGCATCGCGGCCGGAAAACTTGAGCGATGTGCTGTAATCTTCCGCGCCCACCTCGCTGTGGCCCACATCGCGCAGCAGCACCAGGCCGTTGGGCGAGTTCTTCACGATAATGTTGTCGAACTCTTGTGGACTGCTCAGTCGGCCAATGACGCGCACAGGCACCTGGTAGGCCTGCGAGTCGTTGGCAGGCTGCTGGCCGAGCTGGCCGGCGGGAATCTCTATGTTCTGCTCGGAGAGCGCACTGATCACATCCGTAGCGGTAAGGCTGCGGCTGGCCAGCTTCACCGGATCAAGCCACACGCGCATGGCGTACTTGCGCTCGCCGAAGATCTGCACATCGCCCACGCCCGGCACACGCTTGAGTGCATCCTTCACGTACACGTCAAGATAGTTGGAGATGAACTCAGGCGAGTAGCGGCCATCGAGCGTATAGAAGCCTGCGCCGAAGACGAAGTTCGCGTTCGTCTTGGTGATGGTGACTCCGGCCTGATTCACAGCGGAGGGCAAACGTCCCTGCACGCTGGCAACGCGGTTCTGCACGTCCACCGCGCCAATGTCCAGGCTGTAGCCGGTGTCGAAGGTGACAGTAATGGTGCTGACACCGGAGTTAGTGCTGGAGGAGCTGATATAGCGCATGCCCTCCACGCCGTTGATCGACTCCTCAAGCGGAATGGTGACAGCTTTTTCCACCGTGTCGGCGTTTGCGCCCACGTAACTGCTGGTGACGGTCACCTGCGGCGGCGCAAGATTCGGATACATGGCGATGGGTAGCGTGGGAATGCACACTGCGCCGGCCAGAATGATCAGCAGTGCGCACACAGTGGCAAATACCGGCCTGCGAATAAAGAAATCTACGAACAAAGCGAGCCTTCCTTCTGTTGAGGGCTATCGCCGGCTGCGTGTACAAGCCTGGACGAATGGAAACATACTTGTGGGCTGGGCTGCGGTCTTGCTAGCTTCCCGGCAACTGCGACACAGGCATTCCATTCACCAGAAACTGCGTGCCTGAGGTAATCACCTTGTCGCCCTCATTGAGGCCGGCGGTGACGGCGTAGTTGTTACCCACGGTATCGCCCAGCGTTACAGGCATCTGAGTGGCAACGAGGTGACCGTTCTGCTGCCTGGCTACATAGACAAAGCTCTGGCCGCCCAGGCGCGAAACGGCGAGCACCGGCACGGTGGCCGTCGGCTTCGTACTCCAGATAATCCGCGCCTTTACCAACTGCGCATTCCGCAGAAGCTCAGATCCGGAGCGCACAGGAGCCTTCACGAGCACGCCCTGCACGGTCGAGTCCACCTGTGGCGAGAGGAAATCGATATTCGTCTTTTCCAGCACGTTGCCGTTCGTGTCCGTCAGGTCCACTTCCAGGCCCTGCTTCAACTGCGCGCCGCGCTCGGTCGGCACATAAATGTAGGCCTCAAGGTCCTTGTTCTCATCCACTGTGGTCAGCAGCGTGGTAGGAGAGACATAGTCCCCCACATGCACGGGAATGTCGCCAACAATGCCATCGTACGGAGCGCGGATCGTATAGTACGCCAACTGCTCCACCTGCGACTGCCCCGTTGCCGTGGAGGATTCGTAATCGGCCTTCGCGTTCGCATAAGCCTGCTGCGCCTGCTCAAAGACATCGCGGCTGGTGATACCGGCCTCGAAAAGTTTCTTCTGGCGGCCGAACTCGCTGGTGTTGTAATCGAGGACTGCCTTCTTCTGCTGCACGGTAGCTTGCTGCGCGTTCACCGCGGCCTGCTGATACAGCGGATCGATGGTCATCAGGATCTCGCCGGATGTAACGCGGTCCCCGGATTTCGCCCGAATACCCGTCAGGCGGCCGTTCACCTGCGGCTGCAATGTGGCCGAGCGACGGGATTTTATGGTGGCTACGTACTCGCTGGCCTGGGCAACAGGCGAGAGCGAGACGGCCACCGTCTGCACCGGCAGGGCCTGGGCGGCCGGTGCCGGGGGAGCAGCCTGCTTGCATCCCGCAAGCACGGCCATTCCGAGAAGCGCTGCAGAGACTGGCTGAAAAATAGCAGATATAGATTTCAAAACGTTACCCTCGCTGGTTGCGCCTGGCCTCTCGTTATGCTCTGTCCTATTAAGACTGGCCGGGGCCGGCACTTGCTGGTAATACAGACTGTGAAAGATGGCGGTTCCGGACTGATTTTTCGGAGTTACGATTCCGGGTGCTGGCAATTCAGATTCGGGAGGCCCTCTCATTGTCGCAAAATATTCGCTTGGATTGAGAGTCAGGGGTGACTGGGCTGGAAATCATCCGCCAATTCAGTAATTTCGGCGATGCCGCATACGAGTGCGCATAGATATAAATTGCCGGCGTGGAAGTCCGTCTCAGCCCTGCGCAATCAGCTTGCCCTTTTTCACCGTAAACCGCTGGCCGCGCCAGACGATTGTATTTCCGGCAAAGCCCGCGATCCAAAGCCCAAAGGCCACCGCGTCCCGGAAAGGCAGCAGCCACAGACTCGGCAGCGCCTGGCGGTCTGAGAGAATCCGCGCTCCCACGGTCATCGCCAACGCGAGCCGCAGAAAGAACGCAAGCGCAAAGAGCCAGATGCTGAGCAGGCTGAAGCCGCTTGCCATCAGATTCAGCATTGCCCAGGCCAGCCCATACGTGAAGTGCATCCCCGAATAGCCCAGCGGACGCGCATCGCGAACGGTGCGGTACCAGCGGAGCTGGTGGTCCAGAAAGCCGCGCCAGTTATAAGCCGGAACGCTGGTCTCAACCACATCCGGCGCAAGCACAACGCGAAAACCGGCCTTGTGTACCCGCACGCCAAGCTCGTAGTCATCGGCCAGGTGGTCGGCAAGCGCCGCAAGCCCACCAGCAGCCTCAACCGCCTCACGGGTCACGGCAAGCGTCGATCCGAGACCGAATCGCATACCGCGTTCCATCAGAACCGTCAGCAGCACACTCGGCAGAAAATCCGTGGAAATGCCAAGCGATTCAAGCTGCGAAGGCAAAGTACCATGAGCGCGGCCCCGATACAGTGCCGTCACCAGCCCCACAGGCTGCTTGCCCGGCTCGGCAAAAGATGCCATTACGCGCTCCAGATAACGCGGTGAAACCGTAATGTCGGAGTCATTGATGAGCAGATAAGGATGCGCGGCGTGAGGAATGAGCTGAACCAGCGTGCTGACCTTGCCATTTGTGCCCAGCCGTTCCGGCGTCTCAATCAGCCGAATCGGAGTGCCAGGGAATTCATTCTGAAGGCGTAAAACGGCTGCGACCGCGGGATCGTCCTGCGAAGAAACTCCAAAAAGAATCTCGTACTGCCCGGCATAGCTCTGGCGGCAGTGCGAGCGAAAGGCCTCCATCATGCCCGGATCGAGGCCCTTGAGCGATTTCAGGATGGAAAGCGGGGGAGTAAAGGGAGTGTCGGCGTGAGCCAACTCACGAAGCTGCCGGCTGCGGCGGGCAAGGTAAACATAGGCCGCCACCAGCGCCACCAGATAATAGCCCATCCCCGCCACGGTCAGCACCGTGGTCGCCAGCTCCACGGCATGGGCGTAAACATGTGGCATGAATACAGTTTACAGGGGGCAGAGATCAGGGGTCAGGGGTCAGATCGACTCTGTGCTGGGAAGCCAGAACTGACAGAAGCTTGCCGACGGACAAGAAAGCTCACTCCAGATAGAACCAAGCTGGCCTCCGATCCCTGAAACCTGATCCCTGAATTAAATATGGCAGCTCGCCAGCCCGCGCTTTTCCAGATACCGCTGATGGTAATCCTCGGCGCGCCAGAAGGTCTCCGCCGGAACTACCTGCGTCACGATCTTTTTCGGCTCGAAGCGGCCTTCGGCGTTAAGCGCTTCAATCTTCGCCTTCGCCTCGGCCTCCTGCTCCGGCGAGTGGAAAAAGACCGCGGAGCGGTACTGCGTTCCCCAGTCCGGCCCCTGGCGATTCATCGTGGTCGGGTCGTGAAGCTGGAAAAACGCGTCCAGAAGCTGCCCGTAGCCGATCTTTTCCGGATCGAAGTCGACTTCTACGACTTCGACATGGGTAGGCTGCCCACGATTCGGCTGTCCATCCTGTGTGCAGACATCCTTGTAACTGGGGTTTTCCTGGCTTCCGCCTTCATACCCCACGGCAGTAGCCGTCACGCCGGGCATCGCGGCAAATGCAGCCTCAACGCCCCAGAAACAGCCAGCCCCAAACGTAGCTTTTTGTGTGTCCATATCTGGTTAGATGTCCCTTCCTCGGCCACGGTTCGAGCCTGGGCGCGGGCTGCCGCCCCTCGGGCCAGATTTGGGCCCAGATTTGAACCCAGATTTAGGCCCAGACTTGAAGCCCGGCTTGGAGCCAGACTTAAAGCCGCCACGCGCGCCGCCAGCTTTCGGGCCGCTTGATTTAAATCCGGATGACTTGAAAGCGGGCTTGCCGGATGGTCTTCCGGACGATGTGCCGCCGGACCTGGGGCCGGACCTGGGGCTGGATTTAAAGCCCGCGCCGCCTCCGGAGTCACTGCTCGATCTGCCTGCCGGCCTGTCATCGAATTTTCTGCCGCCGCCTTCGCGAGCCTTGCCAAAACCGCTGCCCTGATCCGGGAATCGGCTGCTGGGCCGGAAAGACTGGCCGGCACGAGGGCCTGAAGGACGTTCCCGGAAACCACGTTCCCCTGTACCTCTACCCTCAGAACTGCGTCCCTCGCTGCGCCCCGGCCCTCTGTCTGCACTCCGGCCCTGGTAGCCGCCCGGCCGCCGGTCTTGAGGACGCTCCGGTCCCCTGCTGAAACGCTCACGGGGTGCTTGCGTGCCGTCAGAGTCCTGCTTCGGCTCAAAAGGACGCTTGGGGAACGGCTTGCTGGGTCCACTGTCGAACCGCTTGGCGCCGAAACCTGTGCCGGATCCAGACCGTGCCGGACGATCAAAGGACCGGGTAGGCGGACGTGTGTCTGAACGTGAATCGGAGCGTGCGCCCGAACGTGTGTCTGGACGCCTTGTGCCAAATGCTGGCCTGCCTGGCGGTCTGCCAGTGCGCTCGCCGCGTCCCGAGTCTGGGCGCGAATCAGATCGCCCAGGACCAAACGATGGCCTGCTCGTACCGAATCCGGCCCTGCCTGCGGGTCTGCTGGGACGCTCATCGCGCCCTGAATCGGGACGTGCGCCTGAACGAGTATCTGGACGCGAATCGGGCCGGCCAGTACCGAACGCCGGCCTGCCAGCGCCGAATCCGGCCCTGCCTGGGGGCCTGCCGGACTCCTCGCCGCCTCGGTCGTCACGCCGCGGCGCAAAGCCACGTGCCCGATCCGCGCCGCCCGCTCCCTGATCTCTACCCTGATAACGGAAGTTCTTCCCGTAAGGCCGCTTGACGCGTTCCTTTGCCGCTTCATGGTCTACAGTGCGGCCGGCCTCTTTAGGCAGCAAAACGCTGAAGTCGATTTTGCGGCGTTTGAACTTGCCCTTCGCGGCCAGGCGCAGCATATCCACCTCTTCCGCCACCAGCTCACGCATGGTGCCCGCCTCAATGTCCAGCACCAGCGGGCCATACGCCACGCGGCGAATCTTCTCCACGCGATGGCCGATCTCTTCAAACATCTTTCGCAGCTCGCGATTGCGGCCTTCGATCAGAACTATTTCGTACCAGGGATTCTCCCCGGCCCGCACCATGCGGATGCGAGCAGGCGACGTACGGACTCGCCCCTCGCCGGGCTGGCCCTTGGCAATCGTCACACCTGTGCGCAGCCGCTCAAGCTCTTCCTCGCTCGGCGCGCCGGATACCTTCACCAGATACGTTTTTTCCACGCCCGATGCGGCGCGGGTGAGCTCATTGGCCAGCGGGCCGTCATTGGTCACCAGCAATAGCCCTTCGCTCTGGTAGTCCAGCCTGCCCACCGGATAAAGCCGCTCACCCTGGCGCTCAAAAAACTTCATCACCGTCGGGCGGCCTTCAGGATCGCTGACCGTAGTTACAAAGCCGCGCGGCTTGTTGAGAATAAAGTAGCGCAGGCGCTCGGATCCCTGCAGCAGTTTGCCATCCACGCGGATGTGATCGCGCGTGAGATCCGCCTTGAAACCGGCAGTGGTGATGACCTGCCCGTTCACCTGCACGTGGCCCTCGGCAATCAGCTCCTCGGCATGGCGGCGGCTGGCAATGCCCGCATGCGCCAGAATCTTCTGCAGCCGTTCCTCATGGCGCGGCTCTTCTTGTTCAGATGCCGTGTACTCCGGTGGCTCTACGCCAACGTACAGCTCCCGCTCGCTGGCAGCCTCGTGTGGCGCGGGCTCTTCCTCTTCCAGAAGCTCTTCGTCCAGCTCTTCAGGCTCCGCGATTTCAAGATCAGCAGTTTCCTCGTCCGGAGCAGTGAGCTGCTCCAACGGCAACTCCGGCCCAGCGACGGCCTTAGTGGCCTTCTTCGGCTTCGGGCTTGCTGATTCCTTCACCGGAGCCTTCCTGACCGGCGTTTTCTTCGCCGCTGTTTTCTGGATGGTGGCCTTCTTCACCGGCGTCTTTACCGCCGCCGTCTTCTTCGCTGCTGCCTTCACCGGCGCTGCTGCTTTCTTCGGCTCCGCTTTTTTCGGCGCCGCCTTCTTCGCTGCTGCTTTCTTTACTGCCATCGCTTGCGGCCTCTGTTTCTGCCTGCCGGCTTGTTTCTTCCAGGCCCGGTTCTTCTAAGTCGTGTTCTTCTAAACCATGCCCATCTGAATTGGATGCGCTTTCGGAGGCTGCCTCCCCGGCAGGCTCCATTTCGTCGATTTCGCTCGCCGCGATCTTCTCGAACTCCTCCATCGAAGGCAGCTCGGAGAGGTCCTTGAGCCCAAAGCGCAGCAGGAACTCCCTGGTCGTCTTATAAAGGATCGGCCGGCCGATCACCTGCTTGCGCCCGGCCGTAGCAATCAGCTTACGCGCCATCAGCGATCCAAGCACGCCGCCCGACTCGACGCCGCGAATCTCCGAGACCTCCGGCGCGGTAACGGGCTGCTTGTAAGCAATCACGGCCAGCGTCTCAAGCGCGGGCAGCGAGAGCTTCATCGGCGGCTTCAGGCTCTTGACGAAAAGGCGCACGGCGTCATGGCAGGAGGGCTTGGTGCCCATGCGGTAGCCGCCCGCAATCTCTCGAATCTCCACGCCGCGCTCATCCGCCTCGTAGTTCGCAATCAGCTCGGCCAGAATGCCCTTCAAAATACTTCTGACCTCCTTGTCGCGGGCCCTGGCCTCACGCCTGGCTTCGGATTCCGCATCCACAGCATGCTCCGCGGCAGCTTCTCCAGCCGGCTCAGCATTAGGCTCAGCCTCTTCGGTGGTAGCTTCCGCGGCAGTTTCCGCAACGGGCTCCTCCGGCGCAATCAACGGCAGCGTCTCAGCTACGGGCTCTTCGTTAGCCGCCTTGGCAGCTTTGTACTCCAACGCTTCCGCGGCAAAAAGGGCGGCGAGCTGCGCGAGCGTAATCGGCTCCTCGGCAGCGTAAATAACGGCTTCCAGCTTGGCTTTCAGGCTCATTCCATCATCCATGTTAAAGGACGCGACCGGCGCATGTTAGCTCAGTAATGGGCTGAGGTTCAAAGAAGTAACTCTCACCCCACGCACACCAGCCATGCGCTACTGCGCGGAAGCGTTGCTCTTCTCCAGCTTGTTCAGGTTTTTCCGCGTAATTCCTGCTTCTTGAAAATGCGTGGCAACGGCCCCGTTGCAGTTCTCAATCGCAAGCTGCTTATGGCCCGCGGCCGCGCACCCAGGCAATCATCCATCCGCTCGCCGCGGTCCGGTAAAATTCCTCGCCGCATGGTAATGTATGCTGACCGCAATACCGCAAGTGAAGCTCGTCCCCCTATCCAAAGTGAGGTAGCGTTCTTAAATGGACGAACATGCCGCAGGGCAGCTCATGCCTGAGCCTCTTACAACGCCGGCGCAGGAACTGGTGCTCGTCGAAAACGTCACCAAAACCTTTGACTACAAAGATGCGCTGAAGAACATCAGCTTCGGAGTTCCCGCAGGGCAGATCTGTGGGCTGCTGGGGCCGAACGGCGCGGGCAAAACCACGCTCTTCCGGCTGATGATGGGAATTCTCAAGGCTACAGAAGGACGCATCGCCATCGACGGTCTCGACGCCTTTGAAGAGCGCGTCGAGGTGAAGCGGCGCATCGGCTTTCTGCCCGACGAGCCGGTCTTTTATTCTTACCTCACAGGCCGCGAGCACCTCAAACTGAGCGCGGCAATGCACGGCCTCGACGCCGAAGATGCCTTCTCCCGCATGGAACCGTTGATCGAGCGCCTTCGGCTCGCCGATGACATTGACAACTACGCCGAGGACTACTCACGCGGCATGAAAAAGAAGCTGGGGCTGCTGCTCGCCATGTTGCACCAGCCCAGGCTACTCGTGCTCGACGAACCGACAAACGGCCTCGACGTGGAATCAACTCACCTCTTCTACGGCCTCATTCATGACACCGCCGCGCTGGGTGTGACGGTGCTCTTTTCCACGCATCTCATGGACCATGTTGCGCGGCTCTGTACACACGCCGTCGTTATTCGCGAGGGCCAACTGGCCGCAAAGGGTACCCTCGACGAGCTGCGCGCACTCAGCGGCAAGAACGATCTCGAAGAAATCTTCCTCGAACTCACTGCGAGGCCGCCGCAGGCATGAGCACATCCGGCAAAACGAAGCCGAGCTGGTGGAGCACAGTGGGTTTGCTTCTGCGCAATGCGCGGCGTCGTGCAGTGGGCCGTCGGCAGCGAGCACAGCAGCTTCTAAATCAGCGCACCGGTAAATCGACAAGCAACTTGAGCGCGCTTGGCTACTTTTTTTCAACCCTGCTCTACGTTGTCGTGAACGTTCTTAGCGCATTCATGATGATTTCAGCTGTCGGAAGCGGGCAGCGCGCCGAAATCGAGCGGCAGGGGAAGATCGTCGTCAGCCGCGGTTTCTATAACTACACAATGGCGGCGGGCGTAGGCGGTGGCGGCTATAACGATGCAGGCACATTTCGGAGACCACTGAATCCCTCGGACCTCAACTCTCGGATGGTTTCCGACGAAGCCAAAGAGATTTCTGAAAAGGAAGGCGGCTCGCGCGCAGAGATTGAAGCGCATTTGCGTACGGTGGTGGCAGAAAAAGGAATCACAGGTCTGGTGGAACAGCAAGCTGCCGCGCCCGGCATTCGCGCCCTCGCCTTCACCGGCCGCCTGCCGCAGATGCTAGGCTCACTGTCGCTGCTCTTCTGGCTCATGATGCTCATCTTTCAGGGCGAGGGGATGGAGGTGGACGTCCAGCGGCGCCGCCATCCCATGTGGGAGTGGCTCTTCAGCCATCCAGTGCAGCCTGGAGCGGTCTTTTTTGCGGAGATGCTGGCGCCGATTGCAGCCAATCCCATCTACTGGGCCGCTCCGCTCTTCGTGGCAATCGCGTATGGAGCTGTTTACGGCATTGCCGGCGGCGTGATCGCAGCCTTTGCCGTAGGCGTTCCCGCCAGCATCGCCTGCGCCTGCATGGGCAAGGCGCTGGAAGTTGGCGTATTGCTCCGATTTTCGCCTCGCACCCGTGGAGCGGTCATCGGCCTGATGGGCTGGCTCGGTTACACCGCCATGATGCTGCCGATCATCGGCATCTACATCGTTCCGCGCTTCGTGCATGCCGCAGCCGGCCTGTTGGAAATCTTCACCTTCATTCCTTGGCCGTGGCTGGGCCTGTTTCTCGGCATGCTGCCAGGCGGCAAGTTTTCCTTGATCACCGGCATAATTACGTGCGATGTGCTCGCAATAGCGGCAACTGCCCTCGCGGTATGGATCAGCGTGTGGGGCACGCAACGCGGGCTGGCCGGCAACTTCACCATGGAGCGGCCCAAAACGGCTGCTGCAGCAAACCGCGCGGCCCGTTTCGGCAGCACCACGGGAGTCATCCGCGACCCCCTCTACCGCAAGGAATTCCTCTGGTTCACGCGCGACCGCAGCGCCATCGTGCAGTCATTGCTCGTACCCCTCACCGTCGCCGGGTTTCAGCTCGTCAACCTGCGCGGCCTGGTGGCCAAAGCCGACGGAAGCTGGAACTACCTCTGCGGCGTAGCCATCTTCTTCGGCACGTATTTTCTCTGGATTCTGGGGCCCAAATCGCTGCAATCCGAGGGTCAGGCGCTCTGGATTGCGCTCACATGGCCGCGCGGCTTGGAAAGCCTGCTCAAAGCCAAGGCATGGCTTTGGTCCATGATCTCCACCGGCCTCGTCGCCTTCATACTCCTCTACGCCGCGATGCAGTTTCACACCGACATCTGGAAGATCGCCCTCGTCGGCATTGGCTGGTACTTCTTTGCGCGCAGCATGGCAGAGAAATCCGTTACGCTGGTCACCGTCACCTCCGAATCCGGCGAAACCCAGCGACTTCCCAAAGGAAGAATGTGGGCCGCGCAGCTCGGCATGCTCACCTTCGCCATCGGCATCATCACGCAACAGTGGCATCTGGCCGTCATCGGCATCGTGTACTCGTTTGTCACCGCGGCCGCCATGTGGCAGAACTTCCGCGCGCGGCTGCCGTATCTCTACGATCCCTGGTCAGAGCAACTTCCGCCCGCTCCCACGCTCATGCACGCCATGATCTCCATCAGCGTTCTCGTGGAGCTGGCTGCCGTGCTCTCCATTCTCGTGCTGGCCATCGGCGACCGAGATAGCCTGGCCGCGGGGCGGGCGCTTGCCTATGCCATCTCGGCAGTCGTCGTCTCCCTCTGCGTCGCACACTTCCTGAACAATCGCAACGTGCGCCCGCAGGAGATATGGAACTGGGTACCAGCCGGCGCCATCGAAGAGAATGAGCCGCTGCTCAAGCGTTATGGCATCGGTGACATCGGCATAATCGTCCCGCTCCTCATGGGCGCATGCGGCGGCCTCGCCCTTGGCCTGGCTGCCAAAGGCTACACCATGCTGCTCGCGCATATTTCTTCCACAGCCGATCTCATTCGCCAGGCGCAGCAGCAGATGGTCTCCGTTCCAAACCTGCACTTCTGGTACATGATCATGGCCGTAGGCTTTGCGCCCTTTGCAGAGGAGTATCTCTTCCGCGGCCTGCTCTTTCGCGCGCTGGACCGCGAGTGGGGCGGCTGGAAAGCCGTCCTCGGCGCAGCCGCCTTCTTCGCCGTTTACCACCCGCTGCTCTCCTGGCCGCCCGTCTTTCTGCTCGGCGCAGCCAACTGCCTGCTCTTCCGCAAAACAGGCCGCCTGGCTCCCGCCGTTCTTCTGCACATGGTCTACAACGCTGTGGTGCTTAATTAGTCAAAAAAAGCACCAGAATCTTCATCGCCTACCCCAGCCGGATTATGGTATTCGTCCTACGGATATTCAAATGTCATTTTCCACGCAGTGAAGCCAGGGGGAAGTTTTGCAAGCCCGTTCTTACCGCAAGCGGTTTTCGCATAACTGGTTTTTAAGCATCTGGTTCGGTGCGTTCCGGGCTCACGTGAGCCTTTCGCATCTTGCGTGCCTGCTTGTCTTCTCGCTCGCGTCGCTGGTCTCAGCGCAAACCACCATCCACGTCCCCGCAGACCAGCCCACCATCCAGGCCGGCATCAACGCCGCCAACAACGGCGACACCGTCCTTGTCGTTCCCGGCACCTATTACGAGAGCATCGACTTCAAAGGCAAGTCCATCACCGTAATCAGCGCAAGCGGTGCGGCGCAGACCATCATCGACGGCAGCAAGGGCAACGGCGCATCAGCGGTTTCCTTTATCACCGGAGAACCCCGTACGACGGTTCTCAGCGGATTCACCATTCAGAACGGCGGCCTGGAGGGCATCGACGGCCCTATACCCGGGATTCTTTATCGCGGCGGCGCACAGGCCAGCCTTGTCAACGACATCATCACCCATAACCATTGCTATGGCGTTTGGGCAGACGGCGGCTCGCCTCTCATTCAAAATAGCAACATTAACAACACGCTCGACAATAATGGCGACTGTTCCATCGCAGGCGGCGCAGGCATTTTTTTGGGTAACTCCGTAGTAGATAGCAATGGCAATCCAGTTCCCGCCGTAATTATCGGCAACACGATTGAAGATAATACGCAATCGGGCAATGAGGATTCAGGAGGCAACGGGGGTGCGGGTATAGCTGTATGGACGGGAAGTCCAATCATCATGAACAATACCATCCGCAACAATGCTACCTCGCTTGGCAACGGCGGAGCCATCAATCTGGTAGAAGGACAAGGCGTTGTAATCGTTCAGAATCTCATCTACGGGAACTCCGCCGGATGTGGCGGAGGCGCAATCGCGGGTGAAACGCCGACGGACCCTCGCACTGGAATCGCTGCACTCATCGCCAACAACACCATCGTTAACAATACTGGGTCGACCCAGGCAAATTCCGAGACTTGCACATCCGTGTCTCAGATCTTTCCCTTGCTGGCTAGCTTACTCTCCAACGGTCCAGCAACGATGATTATCAACAACGTCATCAGTGGAGCCTCATCATATCCCGCTGTCAACTGCGATTCGTTCAGTACACCCAGCGAAGCGAACCAGCCCACGTTCCAGAACGACATTCTCTACAACGCCGGGGGCCCATTCTTCGGGTCGTATTGCATAGATGTCTCGAACGAATATAACAACATCACCTCCGATCCACAGTTTGTGAGTTCATCCGGCAACAATTACCAGCTCAAAAGCACATCGCCGGCGATCAATGCCGGGCAGAACAGCGTGCTCCAGACCTTTCAAGCCATGACAGGGCAGAGCTGGACCAGGGACTTTGCCGGAAACCCTCGCGTGCAAAGTAGCAATGCCAACAGCTGCACCATCGACATGGGGGCGTATGAATACCCCGGTACGGCCGACCTGTGCAGTACCTCGACGACGCTCACTCTAAATTCCGCACCGAATCCCTCTCTGCTCAATCAAAGCGTCACATTTACGATCAACAGCTCCGCATCGGACGGCACGCATCCCGGACCAATCACGCTGTCAGACACCACCACCAACACCACGCTAAGCACCTTGACACCCGACGCCCAGGGCAATGCAAACTATGCAATCTCGACTCTGACGCCCGGCAATCACAACATCACGGCGTCGTATCTGGGCACTTCGACATATGGGAGCGCCAACGCGAGCCTGACCCAGGTAGTCGACTATCTGCCGACTGCCATGTATATAACCTCGTCGCCGAATCCTTCAAACTTAGGCCAAGCAGTAACGCTTTACGCCACCGTGGAGACGCAATACGGAACCCCTACCGGAGCGGTCACTTTTTCAGACGGCTCAAAGACGCTGGCAACGGTGAATCTGGTCAACGCCTCCGCGACCTACACCACCTCCAGCCTCACCGCCGGTCAGCACATTATCTCGGCAGCGTACCCGCCCAATACCACCTGGAACGGGAGCGTGCAATCCATCACTCAGGTGGTCAACGGCCAGCCCACAGCAACCGCGCTCACTGCCTCGCCGAATCCCGCCTACGCCTTGCAATCCGTCACGCTAGCCGCAAAGGTCACAACAACAGCAACCGGTACACCTACCGGCACAGTAACTTTCTCCGACGGCGGCACAGCGCTCGGCACAGCGAATCTCGCAGCCAACGGCAGAGCCACGCTTCCCGTAACATTCGCCGCCGTATCCGCAACCCCGCACCAGCTCACAGCTACTTACAGCGGCGATTCATCCTTCAACTCCAGCACATCCGCAGCTTGGCCCGAGACCATCGAGTTCAATCCAACCACAACTCTGATCACCACAATGGTGCCGAACCCGGTAGACTCCTTCGCATCTGCGACGCTTTCGGCAACGGTCAATTCCTCCACCAGCCCCGGCAATGCGCCCACAGGCTCCATCTCCTTCACCGCTGGAGGAAAGCCGCTCGGCACCGGCACTCTCGTCAACGGCACGGTTTCCGTTCCCATCATCGCGCCCGCGCCGGGCAGCTATCACGTGATCGCCAACTACAGCGGAGATACAGCATTCTTCCCCAGTGCTTCGCCTTCGCAAACGCTCGTCGTGATCCCCGATGTAGTCTCGGTAACCCTCATCAGCAGCGAGAACCCATCCGTCTTTGACGATTCGGTAACCTTTACTGCCAGCATCTCTACAACAAATCCCGCCCCGCTCACAGGTACCTTCACCTTCTTCGACGGCAAAACGCAAATTGGCCGTTCAGTCAAGATAGACAGCACCGGCACCGCTACCTACACCACCACCACACTCGCGGTGGGCACCCATCCCATCACGGCCGTCTACTCCGGCAACGCCGACATCGCCGGCGCAACGTCGTCGATACTCAACCAGGTAGTTCAGCCCTACACGGGCGATTTCACACTGAACATCACTCCGGCCAACGCAACCATATATACCGGCGGCCGGGCGGGATTCATCATAACCGCAACGCCTGAGAATGGATTCAATCTGCCGCTGGGGCTGACCTGCTCATCACTGCCGGCAGACACAGCTTGCGTCTTCGGACCCGCCAGGATCGTGGCCAACCCTCCTCCCGGTTCCGAGTTCTACGTGCCATACGCGTCGACACTCACGATAAAGACAGTCGCACCATCGCCAAAGACTTCAGCCGCAAGCCTCAAGGCCCGTTGGACTGGCGGAGCCGCGGCGCTGGCCTGCCTATGTGGAATACTCATCGTCCCGCGTCGCGTCCGCCGCGCACTGCGCATGAGATTGGTTTTGATCGGCGTGATCTTAATTGGCGTCTTTGCGGCTATCTCCGGCTGCAGCGGAGGCGGCACACTCACCGGAGGCACCCCGCCGGGCACATATCAGATCAACATAACCGCACAGACCCCCGGCGGTGGGCCGCAGTTAAGCCATGTGGTAACAATCAAGCTCGTAGTGAAATCGCTCTTCTAACCAATTGGGACCAGGGAATGCAACTACGTTTAAATCAACCCGGAAAGATGCTGCGGCGGCTGAGCGTTTGCCTCGTGCTGTTGGCCTGCGCCGCCCTCTCTACCGGCTCTCTCCACGCGCAGGCCGCCTATGCCGGCTATATGAACCACAACGGCCTCTGGGCTGGCGGCGAATTCAGCGGCTACGCACCCTCCTTTCCCTATCAATACGGTCAGCGCGTCTACGGCGGCGGCCTCACTGCCGACTACCGCTGGGGATTTCACTGGGATTTCGACGGCACCGCGCGCTGGCTTTCTTTGAACAGCTATGCCCAGACATCCGAGCGCACACTCCTCATCGGTCCTCGTTACTACATCGTCCGCTATCACGGCATCGAGCCATACGGTAAGTTCCTCGTAGGCGATGGCACCATTCACTATCCCTATTCCATCGGTACTGACAGCTATTTCACGCTGGCTCCCAGCGGCGGCGTCAACCTCCGCATCTTGGAGCGGCTCCACGTACACGCGGAGTACGAGTACCAGATCTGGCACAACGCACCCGGCTTTACCAACGAGCCGAATCATCCTCTGCGCCCCAACGGCATCAACATCGGCGTCACCTACCGGATCATGCCATTCAAATCGCAATAGCCCGGCAAATTCCTCCCAGCGGGAGTGAACTTGGTAGCCTGCCCCATCCCGCGTGCTTAGAATGGACTTCCCCGACAAATCCAGTTCTATAAGGAGTATCCGTGGTCATCGGAATTCAAAACTCGTTCATGCAAGCGGAAAACGGCATGACGCTGCAAGACATGCAAGCCTGCTGCCAGGTGGCCACGCGGTTAAATGAGGTCATCATCTTCCGCTCCACCGGGCCGTGGTCCCTGCGCTGGCTTGAGAAGAATTACCCCACAAAGAACTTCCATGTAAAAGGTAAAAGCTCCGACTGGGGCCCGATGGCCGGCTTTGTACCCTATCTGGGCAAGTACAGCAAAGTGGGCGGCAACGCAGAGAAGGAGAAGGTCGGCACGGCCTATAACGACGACGGGCTAAAGCACAAATATGCGCAAAAGACGCAACTGTGCCTCACATTGGCGGAATTGCAGATTCAGCGCAGCACGGTCTCCAATGGCCGCACCGCGCTGACTGAGATGCAGCAGGTAGAGAACAGCCCGGACTACTATCTCGTAGCTTTGCGCAGCTCCGACCGGGCGAAATTTGCCTTCCGCGCAGCCTACGACGCAGCCGGCTTTTACAGGATCTCCGTATACCCGAAGTACTTGCCACTGAAAGGGCTGGCATACGAGAAGCCCACACCTCTTGAAGTGATGACCAGCTCCGAAGTCGGCGCAAACAACAGGCCCATGACCGGCGACTACGATCTGATGTCCGTATGCCCCGCCTGGTCCAACTACGGCGAGCGATCGCTGAAGGACATCACCAAGCCCGGACTGAACTTTGGCCGGCAGGGCGGCGTGGAACCGGGCGCAGCCTTCAAAGCGGGCGTCAATCTGGACGCCGTGCTGGACATGCGCCTCAATACCGGCCTGCCCACGCAGATGACCGCTGGACCTAACCCCAAGGCAAAGACCTTTGGCGCGACAGGCTTTACCGCGGCAGGCTATGGAAAGGCGCCTGATCTCCCAAACGCCGCCAACACGCCGCCCGGCAGGGGCCGCGAGCACGGCGACATGGGTAACATTTCAGCTCGCATTCTGCGCTGCATCAACGAGCTCAATGCGGCCATGGGGCAGACAGGGCCATTCCGGCGCGTGCATCACAATGCGGAGTCGCACCGGAATGTGATCTTCGGTGGTATTCAGTCGCGCGATATGGAACTGGGCGAAGGCTTTCCGATCACTTCCTTTCAGCCGGTACAACTTCGCCTTGCGCGCTACGATACGGTAACCACACTCGAAAATATGGCGGAGTTCCGCACCTACGCGGGAATGCTGAATGCCGGTGGCTACTATGTGCAGAAAAACTGGGCCTGGGGCATGTCCACTCGCAATGAGGTAATATAGTCTGCTTTCCCTCTCAGGGTGCCAGCCGTTATCCTCCATCCGAGGACACCTCACATGAAGATGCGACCTGGCGCTCAGACCGGTTTTTTGCTCTGCGGCAAGGAATGGAGTGATGGCGAAGCTCTTGAAGTGCGTTCGCCGTGGGATCAGGGCCTGGTAGGTCGCGCCACCCTGGCCACCCGTGCCGATGCGCGCCAGGCCGTGCAACATGCAGTTGCCTCCATGCGCCGCACCCGCGCCCTGCCCCGCTGGAAGCGCCGCGAAATTCTCGAAGACGTGGCCGCCTCGCTCATTGAGCAGAAGGAGCGCTTCGCCCAGCTCATCGCCTCTGAAGCCGGCAAGCCCATCCGCCAGGCGCGTATCGAAGTCGACCGCTCCATACTCACCTTCAAGACCGCCTCGGAAGAAGCCACGCGCATGGGCGGCGAGACCATCCCTCTCGACCTCACCGAAGGCAATGAAGGCCGCTGGGGCCTTGTGCAGCGTTTTCCCGTGGGCCCGGTGCTGGCCATCACGCCGTTTAATTTTCCGCTCAACCTCGTAGCGCACAAGGCTGCTCCGGCGCTCGCCTCCGGCTGCCCGCTCATCCTCAAGCCCGCGCCGCAAACGCCCTTTACCGCGCTCGCACTGGGCGAAATCATCCTCAAAGCCGGCTGGCCTGAAGAAGCTCTCGCCGTCCTCCCGCTCTCAAACACCGACACCGCATGGCTTGCCGAAAAGGAAGACCGCATCAAGCTCATCAGCTTCACCGGCTCGGCAAAAGTAGGCTGGGATCTCAAGGCGCACTCCGGGCGCAAGAAGGTGCTCCTGGAGCTCGGCGGCAATTCAGCGCTCATCGTGCACAATGACTGGCCCGATCTCGAAGACGCAGCCCAGCGCACCGCAACTGCTGCCTTCTCCTACGCCGGCCAGTCCTGCATCAGTGTGCAGCGCGTTTACGTGCAGCGCTCCGTCTTCCAGACCTTTCTCTGGAAGGTCGTCGATGCGGCAAAAAAGCTTGTCTCAGGCGATCCACTCGATGAAAAAACCGACGTGGGCCCCATCATCCGCCTCGCGGACGCTGAGCGCATCGAAAGCTGGATTCAGGAGGCCGTTGCCGGCGGCGCAAAACTGCTCGAAGGAGGCCAGCGCACAGGCTCCATGATTACCCCGGCAATCCTCACCGGCACTAAACCGGGCATGAAGCTTCGCGATGAGGAGGCCTTCGGCCCGGTGCTGGCCATTGAGCCGTATGATGACTTCGAGGACGCGCTCGCCGAAGTGAATCATTCCAAGTACGGCCTCCAGGCCGGCTTGCTCACCCGCGATGCCGGACGCATCCTCACCGCCTACCGCGAGCTCGAAGTCGGCGCGCTCATCGTCGGCGACACACCCACCTGGCGGCTCGATCCCATGCCGTACGGCGGCGTCAAAGACTCCGGCCTCGGCCGCGAGGGTCTCCGCTACGCCATCGAAGAGATGACCGAACCGCGCATGCTTGTCATGGCCGGCCTGCACTAGGGTGGGACGGCGGATGATAGAGGATCGTTCGATATGAGCTCGCCCCAGACCTCAGAACTCCCGGAAAGCGCACGGATACCTTCTACCCTTCATCATCCGCGCGCTCCGCTTTTGGTTTGCCGTCGTCCTCACCGGCGTCGCCACAGGTATCGGAGCGGCTCTTCTCACCAAGCTCCTCGAGTTCGTGCGGCACGCCGCATGGCACGGCTCGCCAACGGAATCCTCAGTGCGTGAAACGAGTCGAAGGAATTGTGATTGCGTTTTGTGTGTTCAGCCACAACATTCGGGATGGGCCATTTCGTGGCAGTTTCCGCTTGTATCATCGAGAGAGAATGCGCTTGAGATTGATTGCTGCTGGGGTCGCTTTTGCTGCGGGACTGCTTGCGGCGGGATGCCATGATTTGCCTCCGTCGAAGCCGGCATCCGAGTGGACGGCGAGCGAGGCGCATGGAGCAGAGATTTTTCAGGAAAACTGCATACGATGCCACTATCCCACTTCGACATGGGCCAAGCAGGGGCCGGGTTTGCAGGCGATTACGAAGGTGAAGGCGATGCCGAGCGGCGCGCCACCAACGGATGAGCGGCTGAGCGCAACGATTTTGCATGGACGTGGGATGATGCCTTCGACATCGTTGAGCGATGGCGAGCTGGGCGACCTGCTGGCTTATTTACGCACGCTATGACAGAGACACCCCAAAATCGAGACCAGAAGCGCGAACTGCCGATGCCGGGCGTGGCGGCGATTGCGCTGTACCTGCTGCTGATTGCTGGAACTATCGTGGCGGGCGTGGTGGGCGGCGGGCATTATCCGTGGGGCTTTTTGATTTTTTCGGCGGCGTTTATTGCCGCGAGCGGCGGGCTGATTGTGAGGTTTCGATGGGCGTGGGTGCTGGCGCTGGCCGCGGTGTTTCTGCTGATGGGTTACAACTTCTGGGTGTTTTCGCAGCAGCATCAAGTTCCCGCGGCTGTGCAAGGGCTTCTGAACCTGGTGTTCTTTCTATATTTGATTCGGCCTGAGGTGCGGAACAAGCTGCGTTGATCTTATTTCTTGCATGAGATCACTGTGGACGGGCATGGGGTTCGGACGCATATTTCTGGAATTTCACCCGATAGGAAATGCGCCTGCGACTTGGCGCCTACTGATGCAAGCTCGATATAAGGGATTCCATTCCGAGTAATCATTACTGGCTGGCCCGTCAATGCAATCTCGCGAAATACTTCGAGCCATTTCTTCCTGAACTCACCTACCGCAATGATTCGCATAGACGCTTCATCGTCCGGCAATCGGGCTTCGACACGAAATGACTTCCCAAACAGCATTTTTATGCGCTTTTATGCGGGTCAATGATAATCTTCTGGCCATGCTCTTACTCATCAAAAAATCTCTTGTTTATGCGATTGTGTGTGCGGCTGCTGTTTCCTTTGCTCAAGATGCGCCGAAGAAGCGGGCGATTACGCTGGACGACCTGGGGAAGCTGGAGCGCGTGGGCGGGCCTGCGTTGTCTCCGGATGGGGAGTGGGTTCTCTACTCCGTGAGCAAGACGGACTTTAAGGAAGACAAGAACGACAGCCACCTGTGGATGGTGAAGTGGGATGGTTCGGAGCGGGTGCAGTTGACATACGGCAAGGAGGGTGCGGGCGGGGCGAAGTTTTCGCCGGATGGAAAGTACATCAGCTTTTTGTCTTCGCGGCCCGGGCCTACATCGAGTTCGGCGAAGGGCAGCCAGGTTTGGGTGATGGACCGCCGTGGCGGCGAGCCGCAGCAACTGACGGATGTGAAGAGTGTCGATGGGAAAGACATGGAGATTTCCGGGTATCTGTGGGCTCCGGATGGGAAGAAGCTGCTGCTGACGCTGCATCCCAAGAGCGAGCCGGATGCGGAAGAGGGTAAGCCTGCAAAGCCGCAGCCGATTGTGATTGACCGCTACCACTTTAAGGAAGATGTGGAAGGGTACATCCACAACGACCAGTGGGACGCGCTGTATCTCTGGGATTTGACGACGAAGAAGGCTGAGAAGCTGACCACGGACAAGAATGTGAATGAGGAAGGCGCGGTGTTTTCGCCGGATGGCGCGTGGATTACGTATGTGAGCAACCATGATGCCGACCCGGATCGCAGCAACAATACGGATGTGTTTGTGGTGGCGCCGAAGGCGGGTTCGGCGGCAAAGAAGCTGACCGATTGGAAGGGGCCTGATGGCGGACGGCTGGCTTGGAGCCCGGATTCGAAGCTGATTGCGTTTTCGGAAGGCGCGGAGCTGAAGCTGCTCGAGTACTCGCAGGCGAAGCCGGCGGTGGTGACGCTGGATGGAAAGGTGAGCTATCCGGCGACGAAGCTGGACCGTTCGGTGAGCGCACCGCGATTTGCGCCCGATGGGACGCTAAGTTACCTGGTGAGTGATGACCGCTATGAGTATCCGGCGCAGGTGGAGCTGGATGGTCTGGGCGCGAAGAAGCTGCTGAATCCGGAATTCGCCGCCAAAGGCGTGGTGATGGGGTGGGAGTCGGCTGCGGGGCACACGGTGGTGTCGTACTCCGATGATGCGACTCCGGCGGAGCTATATGCGTTTGAAAATGGCGCGCTGCGCAGGCTGACCCACAATAACGATGCGCTGATGGCGGAGCTGAATTTAGTTGCGACAGAAGATATCGAGTTTAAAGCGAGCGACGGAAACGACGCGCATGGACTGCTGACGAAGCCGGCTGATTGGAAGGCTGGTACGGCGGTCCCTATGATTTTGTTTATCCATGGCGGGCCGAATGGGCAGGATGCGCACGGCTTTGATTTTGAGCGGCAGTGGGCGGCGGCGAAGGGATATGCCGAGCTGAATGTGAATTACCGTGGATCGAGCGGGCGCGGGGCTGCTTACTCGGCGGCGATTGCGGCCGACTGGGGCAACAAGGAAGTGCTGGATATAAAGGCCGGCGTGGATAAGGCGATTGCGCTGGGAGTGGCGGACCCGAAGAAGATGTGCGTGACGGGGTGGAGCTATGGCGGCATTTTGACGGATTACATGATTGCCAGCGATACGCGATTCCAGTGTGCGATCAGCGGAGCGGGGACGGCGTTTGCGCTCTCATTCTATGGCGTGGATCAGTACATTCTGCAGTACGACAACGAGATTGGTAAGCCGTGGGAGAACCTGAAGGCTTACGAGAAGATCAGCTATCCGTTTCTGGAAGCGGGCAAGCGGATTCATACGCCGACGATGTTTATGGGCGGCACGAGCGACATGAATGTGCCGCTGCTGGGCGGTGAGCAGATGTACCAAACGCTGAAGTCATTGGGAGTGCCGGCGGAGCTGGTGGTGTATCCGGGACAGTTTCACGGATTTACGAAGCCGAGCTTTATCAAGGACCGGTACGAGCGGTGGCTGGGGTGGTGGGACAAGTATCTGCAGCCGGATAAGGTGAGCGCTGCCGACAGAAAGAAATAGCGGCGATGCGGCGGATTGCGGAGCGATCTCGGCGCGAGTACGGCAAGCTGGCATCAGTGGAACTGTTTGAGGAACTACATGCGGCGGGGAGTTTTGAAGCGCTGGTGATGCCCACACCGAAAATTACGGTGGATACGAGCATATACACTCCGGCAACTCAAGCGCAGGCGATTACGCATGCGCTTGAGTTGCCGTAACGCGCGGCTATTCGTCGAGCGGAATCAGACGACCGGATTCGGATTCTTCATATTCGTATCTGTGCGTCGGCATGAACTGAATCACGATCGCCGCAACGAATGCGATGGCGAGCACGATCACTCCGACCAGAATGAGCGGAAGGCCAACCCACACCGCTGTACCGACAGTGGTGATGTTGACGCTGAGCTTTGAACCATCCGTCGGCCAGCCGAAGTTAAAGCTGGTGTTGCCGTTACAGTAATTCAGCAGGGTCCACAGACCGCCGGTAAGCAGAGCCACGGCCGCGATGAACAAACGACCAGTTGTCTTCATAACCTTCTCCCATTGCATGAGATGCAGGGTTTTGCATACAGGGAGAGATTCTACATATTTTTAGCGACGTGATGGGCCTACAAATAACAAACCCGTGCAGATGGAGAGCTGTTATCCATCCGCACGGGTGAAGAATGAAGCGTACAGCGACTAAAGCACTAGCTTCTTCGGCTTGCCCTGCTGTGCGTTATATGTGGCCGGACGGCCGATGCTGACGTAAGTAAAGCCGTGATCGGACATCTCTTCCGGCTTGTAGAGGTTGCGGCCGTCAATGATGATGGGGAAGCGCAGTGCGCGGTTGAGGCGCGGCAGGTCGAGTTTGGAGTATTCCTTCCAATCCGTGAGGATGAGCAAGGCGTCAGCGTTCTGCGCGGTTTCATAGAGGTCGCTCGAATAAATGAGCTTGTCTGAAACCGGCAGGACGGCCTTGGCGCGATCAATGGCCGCAGGATCGTGGGCGACGACGGTTGCGCCGGCTTCGACGAGACGCTTGATGGTGTCGATGGCAGGAGACTCACGGATGTCGTCGGTATCGCCCTTGAAGGCCAGGCCGAGGGCTGCGATGCGCTTACCACGGAGAGTCCAGAGAGAGGAGCGGACCTTGTTGAAGAAGACGTCGCGCTGCGCGTCGTTGATGCGGCGCACCTCTTCAAGGAGCTGGAAGTTGAGGCCCTGCTGCTGCGCGACATAGTGGAAGGCAGCAACGTCCTTGGGGAAGCAGGAACCGCCATAGCCAAGGCCGGCGCGAAGGAACTTGGGGCCGATGCGGCTGTCAAGGCCGATGCCGGCGGCAATATCTTCAATATCGGCATCGACGGTCTCAGCGAGGTTGGCGACGGCGTTGATGAAGGAGATCTTGAGCGCGAGAAATGCGTTGGAAGCGTGCTTGATGATCTCCGCGCTTTGCGCCGAGGTAACGAGGATGCGGGCAGGATGCGCGGCCGAGCAGACGCCGGCAAGCGCGCCAGACCGATCGTAGTAGGTGCCGCTGGTGAGAGGAGCATAGATGCGCTGCAGAAGCTGCGCTGAGCGCTCCGTACCCGCACCGACAACGATGCGATCCGGATGCAGGAAGTCGATGATGGCGGTGCCTTCACGCAGGAACTCGGGGTTCGAGACGACATCGAAATGGGCGGCATCGACGCCGTGACGGTTGAGCACGCGGCGCACCCACTCATTGGTGTAGACCGGCACGGTGCTCTTTTCAACGATCACCTTGTAGTCGGTAATGGAGCGGGCAATTTCAGAGACTACCGCTTCGACATAGGAGAGATCGGCTGCGCCGGTATCTCCCTGCGGCGTGCCGACGGCGATAAAGATGGCTTCACACTTCTCAACCGCGCCGGAGAGGTCGGTTGTGAATTCGACACCGCGCCCCAGGTGCTTACCGAGCAGTTCAGGCAGGTGCTCTTCGTAAATGGGCACGCCGCCGGAGCGCAGGGTCTCAACCTTGGCCTTATCGTTGTCCACGCAGATGACCTGGTGCCCCATTTCGGCAAAGCAAACTGCGGCAACGAGTCCTACATACCCGGAGCCGATCACGCAAATCGACACTGGTGTCGACATATAGAGGGTTCTCCTATCTTTGCTCGCGGGAGCGCGGCGGGATGGTAATCAATCTAACGGTATGAAATGATGGGAGCGGAGCTTTTATACCGGCTTCTTGGATTATAGGGTATCTGTGAATTTTTCGCCGCGTCTAAGTCTCATTGCGCTGTAGCCAGCGTAACCGGGGCCGCAGATTACAGGCTTACGAGATACGTATATCTATGTCTTTGCGGCATAAGACAGCCGCGCTTTGAATGGTAGAGTGAGGAATATGAAAACGAGACCTGCCGTGGCCAAGAGGCTGCGTATGATCGTTACAATTGCAGCTATTTTTTTCGGAACCGCGGCGGGCCTGATGGCAGCGGGGCAGGCACCCAGAGCAGGTCTAGACGGCCAGGCTGTTCCCGCAGCCCAGTGCCAGGTCTCCGGAATGGGGTCTCCCTACATACCGGTGGACAGTTGGGTTTATCCGGCCATCTATCGGCTTTATTCCCTGGGATACGTGGACGCTGTATACCTGGGAATGCGGCCCTGGACGCGCACCAGCATTGCTCGCATGCTGGAGAGTGCGGCGGATCGCATTGACGACGCAGACGGCACGCCAGAGGGCGACCAGGCGCAGGAGATTTATGACGCGCTGCTGCATGAGATGCGGTATGACATTGCGGGCCCTTGCAGTGCGTTGAAGGGGCAGGCGCGGATCGAGTCAGTCTATACGACGCTGCGCGGCATAACGGGGACGCCACTGCGTGACAGCTACCACCTGGGATCGAGCATCATTAACGATTATGGCCGTCCGTATGAAGCGGGCTTCAATAGCTACATCGGAATGAGCGGATACGCGACTGCTGGACGTTTTTCACTGTATGTGCGCGGAGAGTTTGAGGAGGCGCCGTCAGCGCCTGGATATTCGACCTCTCTGGCGGAGATACTGGCGTCAATCGATGGAACATACGGCCAAAACACGGGCAATGTGTACTACAACCAGGCCACGATTCCAATGGGGGAGATTAATTACATATCCCGTGGGCGCATCCAGGAGGCTGTGATCTCCGCGAATGTGTGGAATCACGAGATCTCCTTCGGGAAGCACGACCAGTGGCTGGGTCCGGCGCAGGGCGGCTCCTTTGCCTACTCGAATAATGCGGAGAATATTTATGGGCTCCAGCTCAACCGCGTGGAGCCGCTGCATGTTCCACTGCTTTCGCGGCTGACAGGGCCATTCCGCTATGAGTTTCTGGTGGGCGCGCTGCGGGGGCACACATACATTCCGAACGTAGATTTCATGGGAAATCTGGGGGCCCAGGCAAACGTCACCGCGCCTGGTGATCCGTGGATGCATGTGGAGAAGGTCAGCATGCGGCCGACAGAAAACCTGGAATTCGGCTTTGCGCGAACAGTGATCTGGGGCGGCCAAGGCCATGTGCCAATCACAATTCACAGCTTTCTGAAGAGCTTCTTCAGCTTTCAAAATGTGCCAGCTGCGGAGAAGGATGGCCGCGACGATCCAGGCGCGCGCTTTGGCCAATTCGACTTTTCCTATCGCCTGCCCTGGATGCGGAACTGGCTGACGCTGTATGCGGACGGAGAAGTGCATGACGATGTGTCGCCGATTGATGCGCCACGGCGCGCGGCGTGGCGGTCGGGATTATATCTCTCGCATTTACCGGGTGCGCCGCGTCTGGATCTTCGCACTGAGGGCGTGTACACGGATCCGCCTGTAGGCAGCAGCCAGTTCGGCAGGTTTATGTACTATGAAACGGTCCAGCGGCAGGGCTATACCAACCAGGGACAGATTTTTGGCGACTGGATCGGTCGTGAGGGCAAGGGCGGACAGGCATGGCTAACCTACCATCTGAGCGGCAATGAGTGGCTGCAGTTGAATTACCGGCGGCAGAAGGTTTCCAAGGACTTTATTGCGATTCCGAACGGGACGCAGTATGGAACGACGCTGGATGATGTTGGATTCCAGGCGGTGAAGCGAGTCGGCAAGGATTTCGAGATCAATGGAAACTTTACGGCAGAACACTACCTTGCGCCGATTTATCTGCAGAATAAGCAGACTGTGACCAATACCAGTGTTCAGCTGACGTGGTATCCGAGCCGGCGGGTGAGTTTCTAGGACCAGTTTCACAAGCAGCCGCAAGATGTGGCGTAAATCTTGGGGCGGTATAATTCAGCGCATGGCGGAGACGATGCAGGAGCGAATTTCCGAGCCGGCTGCGGCTGACAAACTGCGTGTGCTGGAAGCTCAGCTCCGCGACCGGGGCTCCGTAATGGTGGCCTATTCCGGCGGCGTGGATTCGGCATTTCTCGCGGCGACGGCGCACAGGATTCTTGGCGAGCGCATGATTGCCGTGCTGGCCGATTCGCCGAGCCTGGCGCGGCGCGACCTGGAGCAGGCTGTTGCATTTGCTCAGACGATAGGGATGCCGCTGAAGATTATTCAGACGGAAGAACTTGAAAATGTTGAATATCAACGTAATGACGCGAACCGTTGCTTTCACTGCAAGACGGAGCTATTTGCAGGCATGGCGGCATTGGGGCGCGAGCTTGGCTTTACGCAAATAGCCTACGGCATGAATACGGATGATGCGAGGGACTTTCGGCCGGGGCAGCGCGCTGCGGAAGAGCATGCTGTGCTGGCTCCGCTGGCGGATGCTGGTTTGAGCAAGTTGGACGTGAGGACGTTTGCCAAGGCGGCTGGTTATACGCTTTGGGATCGGCCTGCGGCACCTTGTTTGTCTTCACGGGTGGAGTATGGGCGCCCTGTGACACGCGAGGTTCTGGAGCAGGTGGAGCGCGGCGAAGAGGCGATGCGTGAGCTTGGCTTCCGCGAGTTTCGCGTGCGTCACCATGGGCCGCTGGCACGGGTGGAGATTGCGCGGACAGAGATGCCGCGGGCGCTGGATATGGGCGTGCTGGACCGCATTACGGCGGAACTGAAGGCGATTGGCTTTCAGTATGTGACTCTCGATGCTGCCGGGTTTCGCTCGGGATCGATGAACGCGATTCTGCCGGCGGATGTGCTGCTGCGGCGCGGAGCCTGAAACGCCGACCAGGGCTTCTTCTGTAGAATTTCCTTCGATGCGAATTGGATATTTGGAATGCTTCTCCGGCATTAGCGGAGATATGTTTCTGGGCGCGCTGGTGGATGCGGGCGTGCCGTTGAGCCATCTGGCTGAGGTGACGGCTGCGCTGAACGTGGGCGCGCGGCTGGAAGCGCGCGCGGTGATGCGCGCGGGGATTACGGCGACGAAGGTAGATGTTCTTGTTCCTGCTCATTTGCATGAGCAGGAAACAGGGACTGAGGGACTGAGGGACCAAGGGACTGATTCCGGGCATGCGCATACGCATTCGCATGTGCACTTGCACAGTCATGAAGATTCGCACTTACACTCGCATGTGCATGATCATGACCATCCGCACGAGCACGATCATGAGCACGCTCACTCGCATGAAAATGATCATGCGCATACACATGAACATTCTCATTCACACGATCATGAGCATTCGCATAGCCACGAGCATGCTCACCCGCATGAGCATCGTTCGTTGTCTGCGATTGTCGGGATTATTCGGGGTGCTGCGCTGGATGAGGGTGTGAAGGCATGGGCGATACGCGGATTTGAGATGCTGGGCGAGGCAGAGGCGGCGATTCATTCGATGCCAGTGGAAGAAGTTCACTTTCATGAAGTGGGTGCGGTGGATACGATTGTCGATATTGTGTGCGCCGCTGCGGGCGCAAAGTGGCTTGGAGTGGATAAGTGGGTTGCTTCTGATTTGAACGTGGGCAGCGGTACGGTGAAGTGTGCGCATGGAATGCTGCCGGTGCCTGCTCCGGCCACGCTGAAGCTGCTGGGCGATGCGCCGGTGTATGCGGCGGGACCAGCGATGGAGCGGGTGACGCCAACGGGTGCGACGATTCTGAAGATGCTTGGCGTGGAGTATGCGACGCTGCCACGGATGCGGGTTTCGGCATCTGGTTATGGGGCTGGTGGGCGCGATACGGCTGGTGAGCCGAATGTTTTGCGCGTGCTTGTTGGCGAAGACGCGAACGCAAACGAGAACGAAGAAAAAATTGCGATTCTGGAGACTGTAATTGATGATTCGACGCCGCAGTTGGTGGCTTATGTGAGTGAGTTACTGCTGGCGGCGGGCGCTTGGGATGTGTATCGCGTGCCGGTGCAGATGAAGAAGGGGCGCACAGGTGTGCAGGTGACGGTGTTGTGCGCGCCGAAGAAGCTTGAGGAGCTGCGCGAGCTTCTCTTTCGAGAGACGACGACGATCGGGGCGCATTGGCGGATTGAATCGAAGATGGCGCTGAGGCGCGAGTTTTCTGAGGTTCAAACGCCATGGGGCGTGGTTCGCATCAAAGTAGCAAGGCTTGGTTCGGGTGAGATCGCGAATGCATCGGCTGAATATGAGGATTGCCGGAAGATTGCCGAAGAGCATGGAGTTCCGCTGAAACTGGTGATGCTGGAAGCGGTGCAACTCTATGCGGTGCAATGTGCCGTCGAACGGAAGGTGCTGTGATGGATGGCGCGCAGATGGAAGCACTGCTGACGGCGGTGCGCGAGGGAAAGACCGAGGTTGCAGAGGCTCTGGAACGGCTGAGGAATTTGCCATTTGAAGATATGGGCTTTGCGAAGCTCGATCATCATCGCGCTCTGCGGACGGGGATGCCGGAGGTGATTTTTGCTTCAGGCAAGACCGATGCGCAGGTGGCGAAGATTTTTGCGCGCATGGCGGCGGCGGGTGGGAATGTTTTGGCTACGCGGGCTTCGCGGACGTGCTTTGAGGCTGTGGCTGAGGCTGAGCCGAGAGCTGAGTATCACGAAACGGCGAAGTGCATTATGCTTTCGCAGGCTTCGGCGGTTGTCGGCAAGGGGACTGTGGCGGTGGTGTGCGCGGGGACTAGCGATTTGCCGGTGGCGGAAGAAGCTGCTGTTACTGCGCGACTGATGGGGAATACTGTCGAGCTGATCGTGGATGTTGGAGTGGCGGGGATTCATCGGCTGCTGGCGCAACGCGAATCGCTTCAGTCGGCGCGGGTGTTGATTGTTTGCGCGGGAATGGAAGGCGCGCTGCCGACAGTGGTTGGCGGGCTGGTGAATGCGCCGGTGATTGCGGTGCCTACGAGTGTGGGTTATGGAGCTTCGTTTGGCGGCGTGGCGGCGCTGCTGGGGATGTTGAATACCTGCTCGCCGAATGTTTGCGTGGTGAATATCGATAATGGGTTTGGCGCGGCTAGTATTGCTACGTTGATTAATCGGCTGTGAGGAGACGGCAGGGGATGCCGGTTCATTCTTCTGAGAATTACCAACCCATTTCCAATTCTTAAATGAATGTGCGAGAGAAGACTTAGTCAAATGAGAGAAGAAGACATGCAAGCTAAGGTGACGTCGTTTCAAGAGTCGCTTCATCCGCAAATTAAGAAGCTCAGTGGAAGAGATGGCGGAGTTTCGCTTTCTGGTGAAGGCGCGGAGATTCTTTTAACCCTCCTCGGATCTGCTACAGGTACACTCATCGAAAGCAAATTTCAGCTTGAAATGCAATCTCAAATTCTTAATGCGCAGACCCAACTTATCGCGGCTCAGACTAAAGCCATCAACAAGCTGATTGAGGAGCTTCAGAGTGTAACGGATTATGCCAATGGGCCATGCATACGTGTAATATCCACGCGCTAAATCTGGCAATGTGCTCGTCTAAGGCAAAGGTTTGCCAGAAGACTTAGACCCACTCGCCTTTGCGCATAAGCGGCTCGCGTACGCCTAATGCGGTGATGCCGTCGATGTCTAGATCACCTGAGCCGATCATCCAGTCCACGTGAATCAGGCTCTTGTTTGCGCCTTTGGCGGCGAGTTCCTCTTCGCTGAGCTTGTCGCCATCTTTGATGCAGGATGTGTAGGCCTGGCCGAGGGCGATATGCGATGCGGCGTTTTCATCGAAGAGTGTGTTGAGGAAAGTGACGCCGCTCTGCGAGATGGGCGAGGAATGGGGCACGAGAGCTACTTCGCCTAGGCGGCGCGCGCCATCGTCTGTGCTGATGAGCTGGTTGAGGACTTCTTCGCCCTTGGTGGCGTGGGCTTCAACGATGCGGCCTGCTTCAAACTTTACTTGAATGCCTTCGATCATGGTGCCTTGATACGAAAGCGGCTTTGATGCTGTCACTGTGCCGTCGGCGCGGTCTTTGTGTGGCGTGGTGAAGACTTCTTCCGTGGGCATGTTGGGGATGCAGTAGAGGCCGTTGCCGGCGGTGGTGCCGCCGCCCATCCAGAGGTGATCGTCGGCCAGGCCGAGGCGGAAATCGGTGCCGGGGCCTGTGTACTGGAGTGCGGAGTAGCGCTTTGCGTTGAGGAATGCGGCGCGCTTGTGAAGGCCGGCGTCGTGGGCTTTCCAGTTGGTGACGGGATCAACGCTGCCGCCGATGCGCGTCGTCGAAAAGATGGCTTCCCAGAGTTTGGCTAGGGCATCTTCCGGCGTGTCCTTGGGGAACATGGCTGCGGCCCATGCGGGCGTGGCGGAGGCGACGATGGTCCAGTTGATTTCGTGGCGGGTGATGAGATCGAGCGCGGGACGGTAGGCGATGGAGACGGCGCGGTTGGCGCGACTTACCTTGGTGGGGTCTTCATTCGAGAGCAGGAGTGGGCTTGCGCCGGTGATGGCCAGGCGCGCGGCTCCGCTGCGGAAGGCTGCGCCGAAGCCGTCATAGAGCCATGTAGCTGCTTTGTCAAAGCCCGCGTCGTGAGCGTACTTGTAACGCAAGAGTGTGGTTTCGTCATCGGCATAGATGATGGTGACCAGTGAGGCTCCGGCCTTGTATGCGTGCTCGGCGATTTTACGGGCGAGCGGCACTGCGTCCAGCGGCGCGGTCATGACTAGCTCCTGGCCCGGTGCGAGGCCGAGGCCTACTTTGATGGCTACTTCGGCTAGCTGGTCGAGTTTTTCAGTGAAGGCGGGGGAGGCGAGAATGGCGGTAGCAGTGAGTGACATGACAAGAAGATTGTAGCCCTAACCGCTTCCATCCCACCTCCTAATAGGAGGACGTGGGGCACCCAGTCCTAGCCTTAACGGTCCCAGATCTCTTTGAATGATGCCGGGATTACATAGATAGTTAGAACTCTCGGTTCGGGACTCTGTGTTCGTGAATTGCAATCATTGTGAGCTACTATTCCTGTCGAAAGAATCGTGTCAAGATTGTAGGCATCGGTGTTATTGAGAGTATTTCCGCCGTAATCAAATCCTAGAAACTTTCTATAGTCATTTTCAGAGTAGCGACAGTCGCGATGCAGAAAGTCCATCCATACTCTTACTTCGCGAGGACTTACTCCCGTCACATCTATACGTGCGTCTCCCCAGAATTGAGTCCGCCGATAACTTTGCTCAAATTTTTGTGGATCGGTTTTTCCGAGAAATACATACGGTGATGCAATCCACATGGGCAGACCCGTCTTTGCATTGCGGATTTTGATAATGATCTGCTGACGTTGACTCGCGCTAGTTGCAGCCGATTGCTGTGCTAAAGAAACTGCACCATGCCGAGGCCATGCAAGACATAATATGGCCCAAATCGTTACGACGTTGCGAATTTTTCGGCTATCACGTTGCATCGTAAATCAACATTCAACATATTTACGGGCGGTCGTAGAAACGGAAGAACAAGGATGGCTTCGCGACCGGTTCGGTTTTGGCTACCAGCTCGGATTGCTGCTTGTCGGTGAGTGGAGTGAAGTCGCGGGCTAGCTGGACGTTCTGTTCTAGTTGCGCGATGTTGTCGCAGCCGATGATTACCGTGCTCACCGGGCGTGAGAGGGTGTAGTACATGGCTT
>Ga0208193_1000147_pt1 | contig 48669 bp, 47 predicted proteins | sample June2015DPH_17_2_FD_184716 | JGI IMG/M metagenome (GOLD analysis project Ga0208193, IMG submission 184716) | Peatland microbial communities from SPRUCE experiment site at the Marcell Experimental Forest, Minnesota, USA - June2015DPH_17_10... | ecosystem: Environmental > Terrestrial > Soil >...
AGCCGGAAGACATCATCCGCTCCGTCAGGCGCGGCCTCTACGCGCCCAACTTCGGCGGCGGATCGGTAGACATCACCAACGGCAAGTTCGTCTTCTCAGCGTCTGAAGCGTACCTCATCGAAGACGGCAAAATCACCGCCCCGGTGCGCGACGCCACCCTCATCGGCAACGGCCCCGAGGCGCTGAAGTATGTCTCGATGGTCGGCCACGACCTCAAGCTCGACGAAGGCATCGGCACCTGCGGCAAAAACGGCCAAAGCGTCCCCGTAGGCGTAGGCATGCCCACCGTCAAGCTCGACCGCATGACCGTCGGCGGAACGGGACGGTAAAATGGCGGTCAGTAATTTATCTCAAAAATGAGATATACTCATGATGGGTTGGCAAGTTGAAATTCTCAACCAGACAGTAATGACTGAGATTCAAGCGCTGCCGAAAGATATGCAGGCCCGTTTTCTGAGGCTCGGTGAATGGATCGGCCAGGTTGGTTTGGAAAGCCTCGGTGCACCGTACGTGAAGCATCTGGAAGGCAAGCTATGGGAGCTTCGCTTGAAGGGAAGAGACGGCATTGCGCGTGCCCTTTATGTGACAGCAACCGGCAAGCGCCTGATCGTATTGCGTGCCTTTGTCAAGAAGACGCAAAAGACTCCCCGCGCGGAAATTGAATTGGCGTTGCAACGGGCAAAGGAGATTCAATGACCATTCCATTCGATGAAATCAAGGCGGAACTTCTCGCCGATCCCGAGATCAAGGCCGAATACGATGCGCTTGCACCTGAGTTTGAGATCGCCGCGGAGTTACTGCGCGCGCGTCTCAAAGCAGGGCTGTCTCAGGCCGAGTTGGCCGCGCGCATGAAGACGAGCCAATCATCGATCGCTCGCTTGGAGAGCGGACAGACCTTGCCGAGCACAAAGACACTGTTACGCTTCGCTCAGGCTACAGGCACCAGGGTGCAGATGCGCCTGCAATCCGTGGCATAGAGCGAAAGCTCTACCGCCTTCTTTTACTTGTGGCCACCGTGTGCGCTTAGAATGCCGATGATCTTGTCAGTATCCGCATAGAACATTGGCGGATGTTTTGCCAGGTCCTTCGCGTTCGGGTCTGCGCCGTAATCCAGAAGTAATTTCAAAATTTCTATCTTGCGTTCCAGCACAGCCTGGTGCACTGCGCTTTGTCCGTTAAAGATGGCGTAGTCCGGATTCGCCCCATTGGCCAGCAGCACCTGCACATCCTGCGGAAGATTCTGATCAATGGCAAGCGATAGCGGGGTATTGCCGTTGCTTAGTTCAACATTCACGTCTGCGCCATGAGTCAACAGCAGCTTCACCACTTCCTTGTGGTGGTAAGACTGCAGCGCAAGTGTAAGAGGAGATTCTCCAGAGTGCTGCTCCTCCCCAGAGGCTTTTATGTCCCACACCCTCACCTGTGCATTTACATCCGCGCCATTCGCCAGCAACAGCGCCACAATCTCCGGCTGGTCATATTTAGCCGCCAGATGAAGCGGAGTGTAACCCAGGCTGTCCCTGCTTGAAACCAGGCCAGGCTCCTGCTTGAGCAGCGCAATCACCGCCGCCTTGTCACCCTTCCGTGCTGCTTTGTGAATCGGGCCGGCAAGCGCAGCAGCGCTCACAGCCAGCAGCAATACCAGCATTCCTGAAACCCGAATAGCCTGCGCAGAATCCCTGGTCATATGGCAGATGGGGTGCTCATGGTTGCTGCGTCTCTGCACTGGCCGGTATATCGGGAACAATTCGCACGGTAGAACCAAGCCGGTGATAGTCGGTAAATGTCGTCCGATTCAGATACATCCGCTTCACAGTGTTCACACTGTGCACCTGCGCTGAGCAGTCATTGAATCCCACCACGCTGAAGGCCACGCTCCGCAGCGGGCAGTTATAAATCTTTCCGCCAATCTCTACCGGACCGTACTCCACTGCGGAAGCAACATGGGACAGCGGATCGTCAGCGTTCGTGTCCGCCGCCTCAATGGTGACGCGCAAAACCACGCCGGATGCCGGATCGAGCGCAATCGTGCCATGGTATGCAGGCTGACCGTGAAAGGTGGGTCTCCCGTTGCACGAATAGTTCACGTCGTAGTGTGAATCCTGCTTTGACACCGAATATCGGAAAACTGCAACCACACCCGTCGGACCTTTCTCCCAATGATGAAACGCTATGGTGTCTGAAGTTACGTCGGTCAAAACCACACCGGGCTCTATCCCGAATTCTCCCGAGCTTTCCAGACCAAGCGACATCGTCGTTCGTTGGCCCTGCGGATTCTTCATAGGGTCAATCAGCTCTTTCCCGTCGCGAAAGGTGATCTCCCGGCTATAGCTGCCGCGTGGAAACAGGCCGGTCAGCGCCGGTCGGCTGGCCTCATTCAATCCCGGTGGAATGCCGTAATACCGTTCCGTTGTCCGCGTGGCAAAGAAGTTCGGAAGACGTGCCAGTGTCTGCGCAACATAAACGCGCGCATCTTCCAGCATCTGCTGCTGATGGCTCGCATCCGGCGGCGGCATATCCGGCCACTCGCTTGTAGGCGGATCGAGCAGAGCGGAGCGATCCGCAAGCAGCCGCAGCGCCTGCTTCGCCTGCGGCCCCACCGCGTTCTTTGCCTCGATATCCTTGAGCGTGGCACCAGTCAGCCGTTCTGAGAGCTGAAGGCGGTTAATCTTCTCTGCCACGTTGTCATCCTCAAGCTTCGCAACCGGGTCCGTCCCCTGGTTGGAATGAGCCGGCAGGAAATCCGCAACCTTTAGCTTGAGCTCACTCACTGAGATAGGCGGCGGAACGCTCGCCGGAATGCTCTGAGCTGTAACCGCTGCACTCAACGCAGCCAACATAGCGATCGGGATGAATGCTCGAATCTTCAAGTCACCGCTCCGCCATAGAAAGACCCTGACGAACTGCGCCCACCACGATAACAGATTTAAGTAGACGCGATTGAAAATCGGCAGGTTTCAATTTGAATTGTTTTGTAACAGGGCACGACTTCAGTCGTGCCGGAAATAGCCAAAATTGGCTGGGCTTTAGCCCCTGAGGGATGCTTCCTGCGTGGTAATGCACACGAAAAGGATTCATCAGGCACTACCTGGCCTCCGCGTTCAAACTGTCAGGCCGTAGCGTGCGAGAGCTGACCGACAGACATTACTTTGGTCCATTGTCCTTTCGTACCGTCCCACCCCTTCAGAAAGTTTGCATAAAATTAAGGGGTTTTGTGCCACACTCATACTCAGCAGCAAAAGACGGCCTGAATCCTCTGGGATTCGGGCCGTTTCGTTCAGGGACGGTACGGTACCCCTCCCCCATCCCCCTTGCACCAGGATCGATGCAAAACGCACCAATCACCGCAGTCCTTGGAGTGACCATGCAAACGATACAGGCCACAAACATTTCGCCGGAAATTACTTATGCGACGTCCTAACGTATTGATTTCATGGAATAAGGCGAATCAAAGGAGAACACATCCGGGCGCACGAATTTTCACCCTCAAGTAGCATGAAAATCATCAACTTGCAGGCGCAAGTGCAAATTTTTTTATAAATTTGGTAACCTGCTTCAGTTAATTATCCAGTAAACACCTGTACATCTAGGCATCGTCACCCGCATCGCCGCATTTGATAGCTTCAACTCATGCCGGAAATGCTTGCAAAGTCGGAGCAGACGGAATTAAACCTCGAATCGCTGGCCGCGGATGTCGTAGCAATGGCCGTGAAGGCTGGAGCCAGCGACGCAGAAGCCGTAGCTCGCGAGGGCGACGAGTTCAGCGTGGATGTGCGCATGGGCCAGGTGGAAACGCTGACCGAATCCGGCTCGCGCGCACTCGGCCTGCGCGTGATCTTCGGCAAGCGGTCGGCCTCGGCCTCCACCAGCGACCTCACAGCGGACGGAATCCGCCAGCTCGTCGATGGCGCAGTGGCGCTGGCTCACATCACCGAAGAGGATCCATTCACCGGTCTGCCGGAAACGGATGAATTTGGTGTCATCCAAGGCGATCTGGGCCTTTACTTCGAGGATGTCTACTCGCTGCCCAATGAGCAGCGCATCGAGATGGCCCGATCGGCTGAGTCCTCAGCGCTCGCCTACGACAAGCGCATCACCAACTCGAATGGCGCAAGCTTCAGTGCATCCACCGGACGCAAGGTGCTCGCCAACTCACGCGGCTTCGTGGGAGGCTATCGCTCCAGCTACGCAGGCATTTCGGTCGTTCCTCTGGCCAGGGATGAATACGGCCAGATGCAGCGCGATTTCTGGCATTCCAGCGCCCGCCGCCTCATCGATCTTGAATCACCGGAGTCCGTAGGCCGCGAAGCCGCCCGGCGCACTCTGCGCCGCCTGGGCGCGCGGCGCATGCCCACGCAGCAGGTTCCCATCGTCTTTGCTCCAGAGGCAGCACAAACCATCATCGGTTCCGTCTTCAATGCAGCCTCCGGCGACTCCGTCTGGCGCAGTGCATCGTTCCTCGCAGGCAAGCTGGGCGGAACAATCGCCGCATCCAGCCTCACCATTGTGGACGACAACATCATGGTCTTTCCCAGCGGAGTCGGCGGCTTCGGCACCTCGCCCTTTGACGACGAGGGCCTGCCAACACTACGCACCGTCATCGTCGAGCACGGCATCCTGCAAAGCTACCTGCTCAACACCTACACCGCCCGCAAGCTCGGCATGAAGTCCACGCACAATGCAGCCCGCGGACTCGCCGGAACGCCTGGCATCGGCGCAGGAAACCTGTATCTCGAACCGGGAACGCAAACGCCGGAATCCATCATCGCCGCCATCCCAAAGGGCCTCTATGTGACCAGCCTCATGGGGCAAGGGGTCAATCTCGTCACCGGCGACTACTCGCGCGGTGTAACCGGCCTATGGATTGAAAACGGTGAGCTGACCCATGCCGTGGAAGAAGTAACCATCGCCGGAAATCTGGCCGAAATGCTGCAAAATATCTCCGCCATCGGCAACGATCTCCTCTTCCGCAGCTCAGTCGCCGCGCCCACATTGCGCATAGACGGCATGACACTCGCAGGCGCGTAGGTCAAACTAAAGTCGTGCAGGCTGAATTCCAATCCATCGCCTTCAATCCCGCGGAACCGAAAGCGGCGCTGAGCGATCTTCCGCATGAAGCAGCAGTCTTCGCACTCTATGGCGAAGCCGCGCACGCGGAGCCATACATTGGCCGCACGCCAAACCTTCGCGGACGTCTCGAACGCCTGCTCATCCCATCGCCAAACCACCCCAGGCGATTACAACTCGCCAGCCGCGTCCGGCGAATCGAATGGCGGCTGACCGGATCGGACTTTGAGTCGCTCCTGATCCAGTTCAATCTGCTCCAAAAGATATATGGTCCGAAGGCCCTTGAGCGGATGCACCTGCGCATGCCCGCCTTCGTAAGGTTTCTTGGCGGCAATCCCTATCCGCGCATCACCATAACCAACCGCCCCAGCCTGCGCGAAGCGGAGTGGTCCTATGGCCCATTCGCCTCGCGAGCCTCAGCGGAGCGCTTCGCTGACGAAATGCTCAAGCTCTTTCTTCTCCGCCGCTGCACAGACGATCTGAACCCCGATCCCAGCCACCCCGGCTGCGTCTACTCCGAGATGAAGATGTGTCTTGCCCCCTGCTACAAGGGCTGCAGCGATGAACGCTATGCCGAAGAGTCCAGCGAGGTAGAAAACTTCCTCTCCACACGTGGAGAGAGCCGTCTGGTGACCCTCAAAACCCAACGCGAGCAGGCTTCGATGACTCTCGACTTCGAGTCGGCAGCAGCCATTCACACGCAGGTGCAAAAGGTCGAAAGCGTCCGCGCCCTCGCGCCCGAATTAGTGCGGCCACTAAACCAGCTAAGAGCCATAATCCTGCAGGAATCCGCCCAGCCCGACGAGGTAGCAGTCTTCCTCTTTAACCAGGGCCGGCTATGCGGCCCCGCCGCGTTCTCAACACTCGGAATGCGCATTCAAAACGAGCAGTCAGGCTCAAGCTCGCTCTTCGCCCAGCCAATGGCGCTCGCACCCACTCCAGAGAACCCATCCGAAGGCGTCGCCATTCCGCAACTGGCATCGCGCAACATGCTGGAAGAGCGCATGCAGACGGTTCTGACGGAACTCACCCCGCCCGCCGGACAACCAGACGCCACCACGCGCCAGGGCCATCTCGCACTACTGAAGCGCTGGTATTACCGCCCAGAGGTCAAGCGCCCAGGAGAGATATGTTTTCCAGACGCCGAAGGCCACTGGCCCATCAAAGCCATGCTGCGCAGCGTCGGCCGCATCGCAGCAAAGGGCCTGTCTGTCGCAAAATCTTCTTAGCTGGAACGCAACCGCGCCTATACTTGCTCCGTGAGTGTTTTGGCCATTCCCCCGCAGGAACTTGTCGCCCTGCTGATAGCGGTCTCCTTTGCCGCCGGACTGAACGTCTACGCCACCGTGGCCACACTGGGCCTGCTTGCGCATACGCACTGGCTGGCCTTGCCGCCCTCGCTGCAACTGCTCGGCAACTGGTGGATCATCGGCGCAGCCGCCGCACTCTTCGCCGTCGAATTCTTCGCGGACAAAGTCCCGGCCTTCGATCTCGTCTGGAACGCCCTCCACACCTTCATCCGCGTGCCGGTAGCCGCACTGCTCGCGTACCAGGCCGCTTCCGGCCTCTCGCCATTGGAGCAGGCTGCCGCCGCCGCCATTGGCGGAACCATCGCCCTCGCCGCGCACGGCGGCAAAACCGCGGTTCGCGCCGCAATCACACCCTCACCCGAGCCGCTCTCCAATATCGCCCTCAGCTCAGTTGAGGATATAGGCGCCGTGGGACTCACCTGGCTCGCCACAGCACATCCTTATGTCGCAGGCGGCATTGCCCTCGCCGGTGTAGTGGTAGCCGTCTTACTCATCGGATTGATCTGGAAGGCAATCAAGAGCCTCTTTCGCGGCGCAGAACGAGTCTTCGCGCAATGATTCGGCTATTTCGCATCATTGCATTTGGGAATGTACTTCTTGCCGCTTTAACTTGGTCAACGTGGTTTGAGGGGAACGAAAAACACGCTGGTTTCGCAGATCATTTGTTTGCCAGTCTCAGGTTTTCCGGCTTCAGAGCAGACTTCGTATGGATCGTACTTTCCATCCCGCTTTTTCTGGTCGGGTCAATTTTCTTCTTCGTTCTTGGAAAACAAATACGAGCCACTCGCATAGACGCCTGCCTAAGCCTGATTGCGGCTCTGGCAAATTGCGCGGCAATTTACCATATGCTTTTCTCAGGACTTCTCTATTTCGGGTAGCCACGGCAGAATTCCTCCGGCTGATACACTAACCCTGCTAATGGAGTTTCGATCCCGAACCATGGTTGAACTGCTGCCATCCATTCTTTCCGCAGACTTTGCGCGGCTCGCGGACGAAATCGCCGCGGCAGAGCGCGGCGGCGGCACGGTCATCCATGTCGATGTGATGGACGGGCATTTTGTCCCCAACATTACAATCGGGCCGCCCGTGGTGGCGAGTATCCGGAAGCACACCAAACTGCCGCTCGATTGCCATCTGATGATCGAAAACCCCGATGAGTTCATCCCCGCCTTTGCCGATGCGGGTGCGGACTGGGTAAGCGTGCATTACGAGGCCTGCCGGCATCTGCACCGGACCCTGCAACTGATCGACCATCACGGAATGAAGCCCGCCGTTGTTCTTAACCCGGCTACCCGCGTGGATCTGATCCTCGACATCCTGCCCATGCTGCATCACGTCCTCATCATGAGCGTCAATCCGGGCTTTGGCGGGCAGAAATTCATTGAATTTTCGCTGGATAAAATCCGGCATCTGGCCGACTTGCGAAAAGGGCTGGGCCTGGCGTTTAAAATCGAAGTGGACGGCGGCGTGGCTCACGATACGGTGGAGCGAGTCGTCCAAGCTGGTGCGGAGCTGTTAGTCGCAGGCAACGCTGTTTTTGGCGCAGGCAGGGCGGAAGAGGATGCCCGGGCGCTGCTGGCAGTGGCGCGCAAGGCTGCCGGTGAGTAAGATTTAGTTTTCCCCGAATTGCCCGAAATGGGTGGATGAAATGAGGCGGAGCGGAAGCAATGCTCTGCTGCAAAGAGGTGTTATGAACCGGTTGTCCAACAGGATTGTCGCGGCCGCGCTGGCCGCCCTCATCGTGCCAGGCGTGCTTGCCTTTGCAAGCGATCAGAAGCCCAAGAAGGATCAGGACTTAAGCGCCAATCCGCTGGCAGATTTGAATTCAAAGCAGCCGGACAAGGAGCTCTTCGACAAGGCAATGGCCGCCCTGAAGAAGGGCAAGTTCGACGTGGCGCGCCTGGACCTGCAGACCATGCTGAATACCTATCCGGACTCCGAGTACCGGATGCGCGCCAAGCTCGCCGTGGGCGACACATGGTTTAAGGAAGGCGGCACAGCTGCGCTGACCCAGGCCGAGGCCGAGTACAAGGACTTCATCACCTTCTTTCCGGACGCCCCTGAGGCCGCCGAGGCGCAGATGAAGGTGGGCGACATCTACTACCAGCAGATGGAGAAGCCCGACCGGGACTTCACCAATGCGCTCGAAGCCGAAAAAGCCTACCGCCAGATGATCAACCTGTTCCCGGATTCCACACTGATTCCGCGTGCCAAGCAGAAGCTGCGGAACGTGCAGGAGGTTCTGGGCGAGCGCGAGATGCAGATTGGCCTCTATTACCAGAGCCGCGCGGATTATCCAGCTACCATTGCTCGCCTGCAGACGGTGGTGGACGCATATCCGCTTTACTCCAAGAGCGATCTGGCGATGCTGACCATAGGCGATGCTTATGCAGGCGAGGCCAAGGCTTACCGTGCCGCGACTGCGATGCCCGGCGCGATGCGCGAACGGCTCGCATCACTGTACTCAGATAAGGCCGCCGCCGCTTACGACAAGGTGATCACGCACTATCCCATGGCTCCGCGCGTGGAAGACGCAAAGGATCGCCTGGTGGCGATGAACCGCCCGGTACCTGAGCCCACGAAAGAGGTTGTCGCCGAGAACGAGGCCGAAGAGGCCAGCCGTCAGCCGATCCGCTTCACCGATCGCACATTGGACATCATCAAGCACGGTCCTACAACGGTGGAAGCAGCGCACGTAGGCGAGCCGACCCTTGAAACGCCCAAGCGCACGGTGGCTCCGGATATCACCAAGGAAAATATCGCTCTCTTTACGGAAGCGCGCAACGCCGGCAGGCCCGCAGCCGAGGCAACAGCCGCAACGCCGACCGGCCCCAATGAGCCTCCGCGCAGCGATCAGCCTTCCACGGCTCCTTTACAGGGTGGCGGTGCGCCGGGTGGTGGCTCAGGTGTAGGCGTGCAGGTGTTGAATGCTCCTTCCGGCGTGGCAGCAGACCCCAACGCGCTGGTCAGGCCCGTTGTTCCTGACAATCCTGGAAATATCCCGGCAGCGGAAGCTCCGGCAGCTGCTCCGGCGCAGGTCAATGAAATCAAGCCCGGAACGGCGCAGCAGACTCCCGCCACAGCAGCAGACGCCAAGCCCAAGACCGATTTGAACAACGAGTCGTCCAGCAAGAAGAAGAAAAAGAAGGGTCTTGCCAAGCTGAATCCCTTCTAAGCGAATCTGCTCTAATGTTTCAAGGGTCGCGTTTCTTAACGTAACGCGGCCCTTACCTGTTCAGCGCAACAGGAATTTCACTTGTGAATTGAACGAACATGGATTGGAAGAGCAGCCGCATCGATGCCGTGCTGGAGCAGGCCCTGGTAGAAGACAGGGCGGCAGGCGACCTGACGACAAACCTCACCATCGACCCCAACCTGCGCGCCTCCGCATCCATTCTTGCCAGGCAGGATCTGGTTGTCTGCGGTCTCGGGGCCGTGCCACGCATTCTTGAAATTTTTGCTCGCCAGGACAGGCGTCCGCAGGCACAGACGCGCTTTGAGGTGGTAAGCCATCCGGAGATGTTTGATGGCGTGCGCGTCAAAAAGGGCCAAGTATTGGCCGTCACGCGTCACAATGCCCGAGTGCTCCTGAGTTGCGAACGGGTCATCCTCAACTTCATGCAGCATCTCAGCGGCATTGCCACCAACACGCGCCGTTTTGTGGACGAAATTCGCGGCACGCACGCGCGTGTGCTCGACACGCGCAAGACCGTCCCAGGCCTGCGCGCGCTGGAAAAGTACGCCGTGCTCTGCGGCGGAGGCACCAATCACCGGCTCGATCTGGCAAGCGGAATCCTCATCAAGAACAATCACATTTCGCTCGGCGGCGGTCTGCCCGTCGCCTTGCGCAACGCCCTTGAAAAGCGCGAAGGTACGCAGCGCGTGCAGGTAGAAGTGCGCAGCGCGCATGAGCTGAATGAAGCTATTGAAGGCGGCGCGGAGGCCATTCTTCTCGACAACATGACGCCGGCGCAGGTGAAGGATTGCATCGATCGCATTAAGACAGAAAAGCGTTGGATTCCCACCGAAGCCTCCGGAGGCATCGTGCTCGAAAACATCCGCGCCTATGCGGAGACCGGCGTCGACTTCATCAGCGTCGGCGCGCTCACACACTCCGCCATCGCCGCTGATATTTCCATGAGCATCGTGGCGGAGTAACCCCAGGAGCGTGAACAGGCCCTATGTACGATCTCGCCGCCCTTGAGGCCTCGCTCGCAACTTCCATCTACGCCGGCAAACTGCATTACGCGCCTATTACTGGTTCCACCAACACAGACGCATTGACTGCCGCGCGTAGCGGCGCTCCGCATGGTTCCGTTTACTTTGCCGATGAGCAGACAGCCGGGCGTGGACGCGGCGATCATGCATGGCTCTCAGTGGCCGCGCAAGGCATCTATGTAAGCGTGCTCTTTCGGCTCGCGCTGCCTGTCGAGCGCCTGCCGCTACTGCCGCTTGCTGCAGGTTTAGCCGCCGCACAGTCCATTCGCGCTGTCAGTGGGCTAGCCGTCGATCTGCGCTGGCCAAACGATCTGCTCCTCGATGAACGCAAAACCGGCGGCATTCTGGCGGAAGCCCAGACCGAAAACACGCCCGGCGCTGCCATATTGAGCTATGCCGTAATCGGTATCGGCATCAACGTGCATCAGAGCCGCTTTCAGTCCGGATTAGCCACGCCCGCCACGTCGCTCGATCTTGAATCTGGCCGCTACATCAGCAGGCAGGAGCTGCTTGTTGCCCTGCTAGAATCGCTGGAGCGCGAGGCGCTTGCACTGCTCGATTCTGCCGCAGCCGCAGCCATTCCCTCGCGTGTAGAGCAGGCTTCGACATGGGTGCGCGGACGGCGCGTGGAAGTACACGGCCCGCAGGCCTGTGTGGGCATGACAGAAGGGCTGGACGAGCACGGTTTTCTACTCGTCCGCGCTGCAAACGGCACAACGGGAAGTCTGGTGCATGTGCAGACCGGCGGCATTCGCTCCGCCTGAAGTACGCAGATTTTAGGGAGACCACGGAAATGCTGCTTGCTCTCGATGTGGGAAACACCAACACGGTATTGGGCCTCTATCGCCTTGAAGATGAAAAGGCCGGCGAGTTAGCCGCTCACTGGCGTGTCACAACACATCGCACGCAGACGGCAGATGAATACGGCGTTCTCTTCGTAAATCTCTTCACCATGAGCGGCTTAAGTGTGGACGAGGTGAAGCACATCATGATCTCGTCCGTGGTGCCGCCAGTGGAGAGCACATTGCGCCGTGTCTGTGAGCGGTATTTTCATTTGAAGCCGCTCTTTGTGGAGCCGGGCATCAAGACCGGAATGCCCGTCCTTGTGGACAATCCAGCGGAACTGGGCGCGGATCGGCTCGTCAATGCCATCGCCGCATTCGAGCGTTACGGCGGCCCGTGTATCGTCGTCGATTTTGGCACCGCGACAACTTTTGATGTGGTTTCAGCTAAGGGAGAATATCTCGGAGGCGCCATCTCGCCCGGCCTCGGCATCAGCGCAGATGCCCTCTTCGCGCGCGCAGCGCGGCTGGGCCGCGTTGACATCAAGCGTCCGGTAAAGGTCATCGGCACCAACACAGTGACCCATCTGCAAAGCGGCCTGTATTACGGCTACATCGGCCTGGTGGATGGCATTCTCGATCGCATGATTGCGGAGCTTGGAACAGAGGCAAAGGTAATCGCCACCGGAGGTCTCGCGCGCCAGATCAGCGAGGACTCGCGCTTCATCACGGAGATCGACGACATGCTCACACTCGACGGGCTCAAGATTCTCTTTGAGCGCAACCGCATCGCGCGTCCCCGCACGCGCCCGCACTGAGGCGCACGCAGTGCGTAATTATTTCAACTACTTCACTGAGATCGAAGAACGCTTTCAAAAGCGGCGCGGATCGCTGCTTCTGTTATCCACGCTTGACTGGGCGCTGATTGAAACCTGGCGCGAAGCCGGCATCCCACTCGACGCAGTGCTGCGCGGCATTGATGCAGCTTTCGACAAATATGAGACCCGTCAGACGCGCGGACGAGCGCGGCGCATCAACGGCCTCGCATGGTGCGCACAAGCCGTAATGGAAGCCGCCGAAGAGATCGCCGAAGCCTCCGCAGGCACAAATACCGAAGCATTCACCGCTGAAGCCGAAACCGGCTTTGAACGCGAGCGGGTCGTAGCGCATCTGCAATCCGTTGCCGTTGCATACCATGCATCGGGTATCGCTCCTGAAGCCGCTCAATCCACTTCTACGCGGCTGAGCGAATTGGCATCGGTGCTCCGCGCAGAAGGCGGTGCAAAATTCGATATGGAATCGATCGAGCGCACGCTCATCGTGCTCGAAGAGAAATTCTTTACAGCGCTCATCGCCGCCGCGCCGGAAGAATTGCTTGTCGGGCTGAAAGAGCAGGCCGCGCGCGAACTCGCGCCATATCGCAGCCGCATGGGCGCGGTACAGTTGCGGCAGGTGGAGCGCCAATTTACACAAAAACAACTGCTGGCGCACTACAACTTTCCACGTCTTAGCCTTTTTTACATGAGTTAGCAATGAAGCCTTCAGTCCCTACCCAGCTCGTCCATATCGAAAAGCCAATCTACGGCGGCTCATTTCTTGCGCGCGAGGCAGGAAATGCAATCTTCATCCCCACGGCGCTGCCCGGCGAAGAGGCACGCATTCGCATCGTGCAGGACAGGAGCAAGCGCGGCTATGTGACTGCAGAAGTCGATGAGATTGTGCGCGCAGCGCCGGAGCGAGTGCAGCCTACTTGCCCGCATTTTGGCCCCTGCGGCGGATGTCACTATCAGCACGCGGAGTATGCCGCCCAACTGCGCTACAAGCAGGAGATTCTCCGCGAGACATTTACGCGCGGCGGCGTACCCGCTCCGGAACAAATCGATGTGCTTGCCGGCGAACCGTGGGCCTATCGCAATCGCATCCGACTAGCCTTTGACGCATCAGGCAAACCCGGCTATCGCTCGCACGGCTCGCACGCCATCGTACCCATTGAAGAGTGTCCCATCGCCGCGCCGTTGCTCGTCCGCGCCGCGTTAGCCTCAGCAGAAATCCTGCGCGCTACGCAGCCGAAGCCACGCGTCAGTGAAATCGCACTCTTCTGCAATGCAGAAGAAACAGAGTTACTCGCGACGGTCGTCCTGGCAGCACCGGCAAAGCTGCGTTTGGATCAATTCGCCGCAACGTTGAAAAAGCAAGCGCCCGCACTCACAGGCGCGGAACTCGCAATCACAGCAACCGGAGCCGAGCCACCACGCACATTGTCACGCTGGGGCGCAGGCTCACTCTTTTACAACGCATCCGGCTTCGCCTATCGCGTAGACCACGGCGCATTTTTTCAGGTCAATCGCTGGCTGGTGGATGCACTGGTAGATCGAGTCGTGAACGGCCAGAGCGGCGCGCTCGCCTGGGATCTCTTCGCAGGCGTGGGCCTCTTCGCGCGCCAGCTCACGTCACGGTTTAAGCAGGTCATCGCTGTCGAATCCGCACCGTCTTCCATACAAGCCCTGCAGGCCAATCTTGCCGGAACCTCAAGCGAAGCCATCCGCGCCAGCACTCTCGATTTTCTGCGCCGCCAGCGCTCCCAAACTCGTCCTGATCTCATCGTCGTCGATCCTCCACGCGCAGGACTAGGCGCAGAGGTTACCGCCGAACTTGCCCGCATCGCTGCGCCATCCATCGTGTATGTCTCCTGTGACCCCACTACGCTCGTCCGCGATCTGCGCGCACTGATAGCTTCGGGCTACACGATGGAATCCGTCGCACTGGCCGATCTCTTTCCGCAGACATTTCATCTGGAAACCGTGGTCCGCCTGCGCCATCTCTGATACGCTCAAGAGCAAGATTCCACTCATCCTCCGCCATGCCACCGGATTCCCCCATCTCCGGACAGCCTGCCGCCGCATTGCGTCTCTCGCCGCGCACCGGCACGCCGCTCTTTCATGCGGCATGGCTCTTTTCAGCAGGCATTCTATTGAGCCGCGCAATATGGCTGCGCCCCGGAATTCTCTTTACTGGCCTGCTCATCATCATGGCGCTCTGCGCATGGGCCGCATTTTCCGCGCTGCGTCTCCGGTGGCTCACTCTCAGCGCGCTGTGGATACTTCTCGGCCTATGGTGCGCCCAGATGCAGCCGGCACCCGCGCCAGCGCCTGAGCTGCTCAAGGCCTCGGATAAGCTGCTGCGTACCGTCGAGGGAGCCGTCACCGATGTAGGCATGCTTCGAACGGAAGCCCTGCAAAGTGAGACCGGCACCACATCGAATACTCCCTCGCAGCGCATCGATCTGCGCATAAGCTCGTTGGAAATTGTCGATGATACGCATGATGCGCAACAACCCGAATCAGGCGGCGTGCGTCTCACCGTGCGCTGGCCGGATGCAGCCGAAACTCCACCGTTGACCTTCCACTGCGGCGAGAGCATTCGCGCGCAGGTGCGCCTTAGCCCGCCTGAGCTGTATCGCGATCCCGGCACATGGAGCCGTCAGGAATATCTGCTCGATCAGGGCATTACATCGACAGCATCCGTGAGCATCGAGCGCGTGGAGCGGCTAGGTGCGGCTCCCGGCAATTTCTTTTCCTGCCGCCTGAGCCAGTGGCAGCATGAGTCCAGTGCGCGTCTGCTCGCGCTGCCTACGGCCACGCACAGCTTTCCCGCTCTGCTGCGGTTGAGCGACAACGACGCAATCCTTCTGACAGCGATGATCACCGGCGACCGCACCCTGCTCACCCCTTCTCTGCGAGCGGGCTTTGAGCGCACAGGTTCGTTCCACATGCTCGTCGTCTCCGGACTTCATCTTGGTTTGGTCGCAGGCTTTATTTTCTGGCTTGTGCGCAAACTACGAGCGCCCCGCATACCGGCCACACTGCTCACGATTGCGGCCGCATGTGCGTACGCGCTCTTTACAGGCTTTGCCGCGCCGGTGCAGCGCTCCCTGTGGATGGTGAGCCTCTATCTGGTGGGCAGGCTCTTCTTTCGCGATCGCAGCGTGCTGAACACCATCGGCTTTGCCGCTCTCATCATGCTCGCAGCCAGTCCTCGCAGTCTCTTTGAAACCAGCTTTCAGATGACGTTACTTGCCGTAATTTCCATCGGCGGCATCGCCGCGCCAATCCTGCAGGCCACAATCGAGCCCTACCGCATAGCAACCGAAGATCTCTCTGCCGTTGTCCTCGATGCTCGGTCCTCGCCCAACCTCGCGCAGTATCGCGTCATTCTGCGCATGTTTGCCGTTCAACTGCAACGCCTGGCAGGCAAATGGATTGGGTGGACTGTCTTTCCGTGGGCCGTCCGCACAACACTGCGAGTTGCAGAAATGCTAATCGTCACAGCAATCGTAGAGCTTGCCATGGCGCTTCCCATGGCCGTGTATTTTCATCGCGTCACCCTGTTTGCGCTGCCGGTAAATCTCCTCACTCTGCCGCTTCTTGTGCTGCTGGTCCCGCTGGCGATGCTCACCTGGGCCGCGTTGATCGCAGGGCCTGGCATAGCCTCAATCCCCGCTGCGGTCACCGCGCTCCTACTGCATATTGGCGTTGGCATCGTACATTTCTTCGGCTCGTTTCCGCTTGGCGATTGGCGCATTGCAACGCCGCAGGCATGGCAGGTGGCGGCATTTTGTGCGCTTCTGGGGCTTGCGCTCGCGCTCGCATCATGGAGCCGCAGGCAGCGCAATAACTTGTGGATAGCGCAAGTCTGGGCAGCAATGGTTGCAGCAGCTTTCTTCGCAGTCATTCCGCGAGCAATTCAGCATCCTCACGATGCGCTTCTGGTGGAAGCCATCGATGTGGGCCAGGGCGATTCTCTCTTGCTCATCACACCTGACGGTAAAACGCTTCTTGAGGATGGCGGCGGTTTTGGTGGAGCCTTTGGCGCGAGCCAGTCCCACGCCGCGCAACCGATCGACATCGGCGAAGAGGTTGTGTCGCCGGTACTCTGGGCGCGTGGCATACGCAGGCTTGACGCGGTGGCGCTCACCCATGCGCACGCCGATCACATCAGCGGCCTTCCCGCAGTGCTGCGGAACTTTCATCCAGGTGAGTTATGGGTCGGCAATAATCCGCATGGACCGGAGTACGATGCGCTGCTGAAGGAAGCCGCAGAGTTGCACATCCGCATACGGCAGCTTCATGCGGGCGATGAAATGCCACTGGGCGCGGCGCAGGTTCGCGTTCTTGCTCCGCAGGTGGACTATCAGCCTTCGGATGAACCATCGAATAACGATTCGCTAGTCCTGAGAGTGGCCTACGGTGCAACCTCGGTACTGCTTACCGGCGATGCTGAAGCGCCAGAAGAACGCGCCATGTTGCGGCAACCGGATCTGCTCAACAGCACGCTGCTCAAAGTAGGCCATCACGGCAGTCACACTTCCACAACTCCGGAGTTTTTCTCGCGCGTAGCGCCGCAGTGGGCTGTCATCTCCTGCGGATTGCAAAACACCTACGGGCATCCGCACGAGGAGACATTGCAGGAGCTTCAGGATGCAGGCGTAAAGACTCTTAGCACCGACATTCACGGCGCCTCATGCTTTGCTCTCGACGGAAAAAATGTGACAGCGCAGGCCGGGTGCGGGGTTTCCCCTTAGGGAACAATCTCCGGCTCGACGAAGAAGCGGAATCGCGCGCCAAAATCAATCTGCCGCGGACGATAATAGTCAGTAGCGTTCACATTCAGCGGCTGGCCAAACTCGGTCTGGCCCGTCGTGAGGCCTGTCATAAAGTTCAGCGTTGGCAGACCGCCGGATGTGCTTCCCGGCTCAATGAAGTAGCCGGTCGTTTCCACCTCAGTGACGTTCTGGTGGTTGAAGAGATTAAAGCTCTCGGCCATCAGCTCCAATACACTTCCATGCCGCAGCGTGAATCGCCTGCCCAGGCGCACATCGGCTTTCCACGTGGCTGGATAGCGGTAAGTATTCCGTCCCACTCCATAGACGCGGTTATCTCCGCCATAGCCATTCATGCCGGGGCCGAGGCCGACGATTGTAGCGCCGGAAGTGAGAAACTCTTCCGGGATCGAACCGCTCACGCGCATGGTATATGGCAGTCCGCTGTTGTAATGTCCGGTTGTTGCAAGCGTCCATCCATTCGCCAGCCTGCCGCTAGTTCCGCGCAGCTTCCATGGAGCCTCCCACAGAGCAATCCCTGAGGCCGAATGCCGCATATCCAGATTGCCCGTGCCATATTCCTGCTGAAAATCATTCGGGTCCAGCACACTCGGTCCTGACACCTGCGCAGTTTCATTTGGGTTCCAATCCATCGCATGCGCATACGTGTAAAGCAGGTGCAGGCTCAGGCCCTTCGCCACGGTACGCGAAAGCCGCACAGAGCCTGCCTCATAAGTCGAGTTGGCTCGGCTCATGAGCTGCACGATCTGCTGATAATCGGGATTGAGCCGCCCATTGCCGCCCGTCGCCGTCGGCCACGATGCATAAAACGGAACCGTAATTGTAGGCGCCTTGATCGGACCAGCGCCAATCGCATCAAGCACTGAATACGTAATCGTGCCGGGATTGACCGAGGGATCGTAGTTCTCATCGATCGTAATCGGCAACCGGCGCGCCAGACTCGCCTGCGCGCTCACGCTCAGCCGCACATGTCCGGGCAGCACCTCTTCCAGGCCCGCTACAGCCTGATGAATCTCCGGATTGCGAAATCGCTGCGCGAATTCCACCGCGCCGGATTTCACAAACGTGCCCGGCTGCCCGGCCAGCACGTATGGAAACGGCGGCGCGCCGCCAGTGCCTCCCGGCAAATTGTCCGTCGGGCGGAAAAAGTAGTTGAGATCGCCATTGGGAGAACCGGTCTGCGTCAGCGCTGTCTCCAGAACCGAGTTTCCAGTGCGCCCGTAATACATTCCATAGCCCAGTTGAAGTACCGGCCAGTGGCTTTCGCGCATTCCCCATGCCAGCCCAATTCGCGGCGCAAACTCACTCCCCATGCCGGGAAGTTTCTGCGTGAGCGGAAGCTCCGGATTATTCACCAGCGCAATCGGAGGCGGCATCTGCTCCAGTTCCCACCGTACGGATGCAGTCAACACAAGCGTTTTAGCCGCCTGCCACTGCGTCGTCGCAAATCCAGCCCAATCGTTCGTGCTCAGGTGCCATTCCGTCGGCCCAAGAGTCTGCGAATACGAGGAATAGCAGGGCAAATAGCCAAGCCCCTCCAACTGTCCGCTTGCATCGCGCCATGCCTTGCCGCGTTGATCGCAGTTGTGCTGGTTGTATGGATTCAGTTGTCCGGCGATACCGTATTGCGCAAAGACCAGCGCGTCTGAGGCAAAATTCTCGATACGTGAATAGGAATAAGTGCCGGTGTGGTTCCGCAGCAGGCTCGTGGCGTCGGTGCTGTGACGCAGATCAAAGCCGCCCTTCACCAGCAGCTTGCCATGCACCCAGTCGATACCCTCCTGTGCTTCGTAGAGATGCTCATCCGGATAGCTGCCCGCGCCAAAGCGCGAAGGATTGCCGATCGTGAAACCATACTGCGAATCCACGACGATCTGCGGCAGTTGCCCCCACGTATTGATATTGAATGTCTGTTCGAATGGCGAAGGCGTCTCAGCCGGGTGCGAGAGTATCTGCCGGCCGATGGAACCTTGGGTCACGGTCAGCAGGTTCGGCGTAAGAAATGCCTCCCAGCGCCCCAGCATCCACTCGCCGCTTACGTGCTGTGTGCCAAAGCTGTGGCTCCCATAGCTCTCTGCGGCGCTCGTGAGCCCACCGCCGGGAGCATCCAGCAGTGAGCCGCTGCCTTCCAGCATAAAGCGGTGCCGCTCCGCGGCATTCCAGTCAATGCGCCCGAAACCTGACCAGCGCTTCGTTGAGCGCGCCGCAGGCCCCAGCAATCCGGCAAGCGAATCCAGTATCGTGGAATAAGCCGACAGCCCCTCAACCACCGGGTTGGTGCTGCTCATATTCAGCCGCGCGCTCAGCACCTGCATCTCATCGTTTGAAGGCTGGGCAAAGAACCCGGTTTGTTCGGTGCATGGATCATCCTCGCAAAGATATGGATGCTTCACCGTCGCCATGCCGGGGTCACTGCGATCTTCGCCCTGCACTGCTGCAAACCACGTCATCCGATATCGCCGCAGCGGGCCGCTCAGGCTCGCGCTCCAGGTTAATTCGTGATTGGCAGGGGTGTAGGGAACTGTCGTGAACACCGGCACAGTAGTAGGCGTCGCAGGCGCGCTCTGCTGAGTCCACTGCGAGAAGGGGTTTTGCGCATCCCAAAGGCTCTGGCGAGAAAATAGAGATGCTTCTGCGTGGATCTCGCGCCCGCCGCTGCGGGTCTCCACATTTGTGCGCCCCATGCCTGCTGCGCTCTGGTCCGTCACCGCCACGGTATGAATTGCGGCTTCGTTTCCTGCCGGTCCCATCATGGTTTCGGAGGGGTTGCCCGTGTCTTTGGCGCTAAAGGCGAGGCGCGTGTTGGCTCCATCTACCAGAACCCGGCTGGCTCCGCGCGCTTCCTCGCCAAACTCCGATCCCTCAGCCCCGTTCGGCTGATTTCCGGCAGGCGGAGCATCCAAAGTGAACTGTCGCCAATCGCGGCTGGCAACAGGCAGCGAGCGTATCTCCTCGCCAGTCAACGTCGCCTGCGAAGCCGAGATCGGCGGCGTTTCGAGAGCCGGAGCTGCCGCGCCAATAGCTCGCAGCGCGCCCTGGATTGTAGTCAGATTGGCAAAGCTCGCGCGCACGCGATCCGACGCCGCAGCCATCTCCGCAGCATTTTCCGCATTACCCGGTTCCAGTGAGGCAACTGCAAGCGGCTGCGGCACAATCGCACTCATCGCCGGCGAGATGCGCGGCAATGGCAGAGCCGCCAATGCTGCCTTCGCCATGAAAATCGCAGGCTGTTCAGGAACTACCGGTGCGTTCTCCGCAGAAGCAGATGGAGCTGAAGCCGCCGCATTCGAAATCGATGCAGCCGTCTCAGTGTCCGTAGCCCGTGCCGTCGGTGACGCTTTGGCAGACTCGATATGCGGAGCCAGTGCAAGCGTCTGCGGATGAACCGCTTCGATCGGCTGCGATGTCGCAGCAGCCTCAACCGGCGGCGCATGCGCAGCGGGAATCTCTCGCGCTTCAGAAACAATTGCCGGACTCATGCGTGGCGGAGACGCAATGGAAGTCGCAGTCGGCTGCACCGGTGCCGAAATCGGCGGCGATGATTCCGCCAGAACACGCGATGACGCAGAAGCGGCCTCAAACTGCACGGCTGTCTGAACCCGCGCTTCATATCCGGCGCTGATCTCAATGCCGCTTGTGCGTCCCTGCCCAAGTTGTGGACTGTCCGCTACGAGCGTGTACTCGCCCGGCGTAAGTCCGGAGATACGATAAGCGCCATTCCGCGCAGTCGTTGCGCGTGTCTCGACCCCCGTAAGCGCATTTCGGAGAATCACCGTAATGCCGCCAAGCGGCTTTGAGTGCAGGTCCGTGAGCCTGCCCGCCACGCCGCCCGTAGGCGCTGTCTGCGCATGCGCCAACGCTGCGCCACATAGCGCCGCTGCTGCCAGCCATCGAATACACTTCAATCGTGTTACTGCCATGCACCGTCCTGGGCGTGGCAGATCGGAAGGAAAAATGTAGGATCGGGCCGCTCTAAAGGCCGGCTCCGGGAAATACTTTGGGAAGTTGCTCCGATTTTATTCCGAATCAATCATCCGGTAAACTGAAATGACGGCATTTTCGTTCTGGAACCGACAGTGAGCGCGGCCTGAGCAACTCCAATGAGCCGCAAGGTAAGAAAACATGTTCATCGATGAAGTAAAGATTTTGGCGAAAGCCGGCGACGGCGGCAACGGCTGCATGGCCTTCCGCCGTGAGAAGTTTGTCCCCCGTGGCGGCCCCTCAGGCGGCGACGGCGGCCGCGGCGGCGACGTTATCATGGTCTCTTCGCAGCGCCACAACACGCTGATCCACTTCCGCTACAATCCGCAGCACAAGGCGGAGCGTGGCGAGCACGGCCTGGGCTCCAACTGCTCCGGCTCCGATGGTCATGACATCGTTCTCCAGGTACCCGTCGGCACCGCGGTCTACGACGAGGAGACCGGCGAACTGATTCATGACTTCCAGCAGCCGGACGAGCGCGTCGTTGTCGCCAAAGGCGGCCGTGGCGGCCGCGGCAATCAGCACTTCGCCACGTCCACGCACCAGGCTCCCCGCGAGCATGAGATGGGCCGCACCGGCGAAGAGCACAATTTTCGCCTCGAACTGAAGCTGCTGGCCGATGTCGGCCTGGTCGGCTACCCCAATGCGGGCAAATCCACCCTGATCTCGCGCATCTCAGCCGCAAAGCCCAAGATCGCCGATTATCCCTTCACCACGCTGGAGCCGAATCTCGGCGTCGTCACCGTTGGCGAAGAGCCCGATCAGGAATCCTTCGTTGTCGCGGACCTTCCGGGCTTAATCGAGGGCGCGCATCTCGGCCAGGGCCTCGGCGTACAGTTCCTGCGTCACATTGAGCGCACACGCGTACTGGTGCATCTCGTCGATGTCTCCGACGCCTCAGGCCGTCCCGACGCCGTAGAAGACTTCAAGGTCATCAACAAGGAACTCGAAAGTTTTGGCAACAACAAGGAACTGGAAAGCTTTGGCAACGATCCAGAAAACAGACTGGACAAGAAGCCCATGATCGTCGTCGCCACCAAGATCGATGTGGCCAATCCGGAAAAGCTGAAAAAACTTGCCGCGCACGCCAAGCGCCGCAAACTGGAATTCCACGCCATCTCGGCAGTCACCGGGCAGGGAATTGACGATCTCAAGTGGGCGCTCGCAAAGCGCCTGCGCAGGCCTGAATAAATCAGAACGGCTACACCATCGCCCGTTCCTTCACCTTCAAATACTGGTTCAGCACCGTCGAAGTCAGAACCTCCGGATCAAGATCAAGCGTCAGCGCACCCTGCTCAGCCAGTTGCGCCAGCAGCAGCTCGCGCCGTCCCGCCATCTCCTGCGCCGCCGCGGATCGAAACATATCCTCAACATTCTTCGGCCTGGCATGTGCAATGCGCTCCACTTCGGGCTGGGCCATCGCCACAAACAGCAGCACATGCCGCCGCAGCAACTGCAATGCGCCGTCAATCACCTCCGGCCGCATGGCCGTCTCCGCCAGATCCGTAATCCACAGAATCAGCGACCGCCGTGGCTGCAACCGGCTCAGCACCGCCGTAGCGCGCAGATGATCGGCCTCGCCAATCTCCGTCCGCACCTGCGCCAGCAACTCAATCATCTGTCTCAGGTGGGATGCACCCCGCCCCGGCAGCAATCTCTGTTGCACATTCTGCCCATAAGCCAGCAGCCCCACGCGGTCGCCGGAATAGAGCGCCACCTGTGCCAGAGCCACCGCAGTCGCGCACGCATGATCGAGCTTTGAGTGCTTCCCATCCGGCTGCGATCGCATCAGCCGTCCGCAGTCCAGCACGATCCAAACAGCCTGGCTGCGCTCTGTCTGATACTGCCGCGTGATCAGGCTTCCGCGCCGCGCCGTTGCAGTCCAGCAGATATCGCGCAGATCGTCGCTCTCGCGATAGTCGCGCAGGCTCTCAAAGTCTCGCCCCAGCCCGCGCTGCCGCGCCTGCCTGAGCAGCAACTCAATCTGCCGGCTGCGCGCAAGAAATATCTGCTGCTCCTCGCTCGACCTTAGCGCCGGATAAACGCGCACTGTTTGCGTCAGCTTCGCCTTGGCCCATTTCTCGGCCAGCCCCAGCGGCGAGCGGTAGCGCAGGTAGAGCCATCCAGTCTCATAATCGCCGCGCTGCTGCGGCTTCACACGATAACGCTTCTTCGCCGCCACGCGTGGAAATACCTGCATCCTCAGCTTTGCAGGTTCGCTGGCAAGCGCCGCAGGCAGATCGTCCACGATATGGCAGTCCAGCACCATGCGGCCCTGGTTCTCAAGGGCAATCTCGATCTCAGTCTCGCTGTCGAGCGCGGGCGCATTCGACCAGCTTCTCTCCGTCACAATCTTCCCGGCCTTCGGCAGTCTCATTCCATCCAGCAGGCACGCCAGCAACACGAGTCCATCCCACACCGGCATCGCATAACTCAATCGGTCCACATAAAACCCGGGAATCAGCAGCAGAAATCCCGCCACCAGCAGCACAATGGCTCGCGGCGTAAGCGCAAAGGCCCACCGCCGCCGCGGCTCGCACGCAGCCCGCACAGACTCAGGATGAAGCGAAGGCGAGATCATTACTTCGCGGCGTCCCTCGGCACCGGCACTCCGGCAATCACATCCGTCAGCACCCGATCCGCGTCAAATCCCTCCAGCTCCGCCTCCGGCTTCAGCATCACACGATGCCTCAGCACCGGCAGCACAGCCCGCTTCACATCGTCAGGCACAAGATAGTCGCGCCCTTCAAACGCCGCCGCCGCCTGCGCCACCAGCATCAAACTCAGCGCCGCGCGCGGACTCGCGCCCAGCAGCAGCGTAGGCCATTCGCGCGTCCGCCGTGCAATCGCCACAATATAGCCATACAGCTCCGGCTCCACGCGAATCGCCCGCACCTCAGCCCGCGCCGCCGCCAGCAATCCCTCGGAAACCGGCACAATCGCAGCCTCTTCCAGCAATCCCGCTCCGCCGCTTGCATGGTGACGCTGCAAAATCTGCAACTCCTCAGATTCCGAGGGATAGGACACCCGAATCTTCAGCAGAAACCGATCCAACTGCGCCTCCGGCAGCGGATAAGTACCCTCAAAATCCACCGGATTCTGCGTCGCAAACACCGTAAACCAACTCGGCAGCGCGTGTCGCACGCCATCTGCCGTTACCTGCCGCTCTTCCATGCACTCCAGCAGCGCAGCCTGCGTGCGCGGAGGCATGCGGTTGATCTCATCGACAAGGAGCAGATCGGTAAACACCGCCCCGTGATGAAACGTAAATGTATCCGTGCCCGGCTTCAGAATCGTCGTACCCAGAATGTCAGCCGGCATCAAGTCCGGCGTCGCCTGCACACGCTGAAAGCCCAGTCCCAGCAGCCGTCCCAGCGTCTTCACCGTCAGCGTCTTGGCAATGCCCGGCACGCCTTCCAGCAGCGCATGGCCCTGGCACAGCACGGCCATGATGACCTGCTCAATGACATCGTTCTGCCCGGCAATCACGCGGCCCAGCTCCGTGCGCACCTGTGAGATCAATTCCTGCGTGGCGCGCAGCGTCTCCGCGTGTGTAAATGAGATTTCCTCGCTCATGAAGCCCTTTCGTGAACTACCCCATTATTAATCTTGAGTTCAGTCGCAACACTTTGCGATCCGGCAGCAGCCTTCAACTTATCCCAGTGTGCGTTGAGCAGCTGGATCAGCCGCAGCGCCTCGCGAGGCTGCAATACCTCTTCTTTTGCGCCTTGCTCACATGCTGTCAGATCGGCCTCCAGCGCTTCGTCTGCCAGCGGAAACCGCCGCCGCAGCACAGCGGCCAGCTCCGCCGCTTCCATCTTCGGCGCTCGTATGCCGCACAGCGCCAGCGCCTGCCTCCGAAAGCGTTCCCACGCAATCGCCACCGCCGTTGAAGACGCTCCCGCGCCACGATACAGCGACCCAAGCGCCTCGATAAACTCGATTGGCGTTGCCCGCGCCGGCAGCGGCAGCGCGCGCAGCGGCCCGCTTCTCCGGCTAAAGCTGAAGATCACCAGCAGGGCCAGCGCCGGAAGGCTCCAGCACAGGATCGCCATCGCCGGCCCCCACGCAAACGTCCATATCGAGCGAATCTCCCCATGCAGAGACTCATCCCAGTAAAACTTGTGCCCCGCCTTTGGTCCCAGCGAGTTCAGCAGCAGATCAAGATTCTGCGCGCGGCTCAGCGAACCATTTTCGAGCGGCGTCGAACTCGCCCACCACACCACATGGCCCTTGCCCCAGCCGAACTCCACCACTGCGGGCTTGCCCGCGCAGGTGTACTGCACGCGGTCTGTCGGATTGCCGAATTGCCAGCTCGCCTGCGGAACCATCCAGATTTCGCCGGTGCTGGCAAGTGCGTCCAGCCCATTCGGCTCCAGCTTGCATGCCGCAAAGGTTAGGTCGGATGGCGGTGCCGGAGTACCCTGTGGCAGCAAAAATCCTCCCACATAACCCGTAGCCACCACCCGCCCGCCGCGCTCCAGAATCTGCCGTATCGCCCGTATGTCCGCAATGTCGTGTGACATTGGCTCTGCAAAAAGGATCACCGTCTCCGGTCCCGCAGTCTCAGCCAACTCGCTTAAAGGCCGCTCCCAGCGTTCCACCGGATAGCCCGACCGCAGCAGCGTCTCATAAGCCGCCAGCGCGCCATGCTGCCCGCTCAGGTAACTCGAAGGCAGACGATTCTCGTCCTCGGTATTCGGCGTCAGCACTCCAGCGGCAATCGCCAGCACCAGCGCAATCCCCACGCACCAGAGCAGTAGCTTGCGGTCGCCGGCGTCTAGCCCTGGCATCAGTCGAGACAGCCACTTCATCGCGCCCGTCCCCCATCCGCCACACCCGCGCCAATCAGCGCCGCCGCTAACTCATCGGCCTGCCGGTAATCGGCTTCCGCCGCAGCCCGCCCGCCATACCATGTCCGCTCAAAGCTCCCCGTAAGCGCAGCCAACCCCGCCCTGCGCGGGTCTTCCGGAGCCATCAGCGCCAGGTACTCACGCGGCGTGCGCGCCCGATCCGCGGGCCAAAGCCGTTTTGATTCCAGCCGCGAGATTGCCGCCCAGTACAGAAAGTGAATTGCCTCGCGCCACAGCCCTGCCGCCGCCGCCTTGTGCGCATCCGCCAGCCATAGCTGCCAGTCTCGCGCGGAGGCCGCTTCGGGAGCCGGCGCTTCCGCCTCCGGAACCAGGCGTACCCTCCAGCGCCGCTCCAGTTGCAGCAAAGCCCACGCCAATCCAATCGCCACCGAAAGAACAAAGCCCCATACCAGCGCGCGCCCCAGCCACTTTGCCCCTTGCGTCAAGCGGCTGATTCCACCAAATACCGAGTTGATCCAGTCGTTGACATGCTCCAGGATCGAATCGGTAGCGCTCCGCCCCTTGAGCCTGCGAAACTCGCGCTCCGAGAGAACCTTCTGCATCGCATCGCTCTCAGCGGGATGTCCGGCAACTGCCGAAACCTGCCCACCCGCCTGTCGCAGATCATCCGCCAGCCGCATCTGCGCCGCTTCAAGCAGTTGCGTGGTAGTCCTCGGCTTCGGCAGAGACGAATCATTCTGCAGTTGAGCATTTCCCATCACGCCCGCAGCCTGTTGCGCCTTATCCGGTTCCTGCGCGTGAGCAAACAACACCCGTAGCCACTCATAGCTCATGACGCGTTGTTCGGAACCAAGCCGTACGTGCTCATCCGCCCCGATGCTCTGCGGATTACAGCTCTCTTCGTTGCGCCCCTTCGCGCACTTCTGCGTCAGCGAAATCAGCCCCTCAAGATGTTTGCTGTAGTCTTCGAACGAGGAATTAGCCGTGTTGCCTTGCGCCGCAGCCTGCACCGGCTGTGGCACAGCCGCAAAACATCGAGCCGTGCCGGTTACAGCCAGCAACGTTACAAAGATTGTGATCCGCGCCTGCATCCTGCTTCGCATTATGCCAGCGGAGCCTCCGGTTGAATCTGGCTGAATCCGCCGATAGGCCCATCCAGCCTTACCCGCTGATCGCAGTACACAATCGTGAAACTAATGGAGTACGCCGCCCAGATGAGGGATGTGCATGCAAACATGAGCACGAGGAAAGCCAGAGCTGCAATCACTCCTAATGCGATGCCCAGCGCTACGCTCAGGTGCAGCAACTGGAAGAGCAGTGCACCCACTGCAATGATGCCCCCACCGCCGATTTCCAGCGCGAAGATAGCCGCATAGCTGATGGCAAGGACCACCAGCAGCGCCAGAAACAGCTTGCCCTTGACTCCGCAACTGAGCCGCGAGCTGCGCTTGAGCGCCGCGATAGCGGGCAGATCCTCGGCCACCGAGGCCGGAAAGGCCATTCCCAGGCACAGCGCCATCCAGATGGCATACGCAAATGCACCCAAAACGAGCAGAAAAATCAGCGGAACGATCACAAACATTGCCGCCGGGTTTGGAGTACCGCCGGAACCAAATACCATCGTCAGGATGCTGGCAATTACTGCGAAGACCAGGATCGGTCCCGCAACGCACAGGTACTGCAAAATCATCAGCCAGCAGTTGCGGCCTGCCTTACGCCATGCCGCAGCATAGGCCTCGCGCACGGTGGTCTTTTGCCCGCTGGCTTCCCTGAGCGTGGCAAATGCTGTAGCCGCCTGATACAAGGCAAAGACGATCAGATTTGGAACATATCCGATGAGCATGACGCCGAAGAGCCACGGAGACAAGCGCGTCGGGTCAGGCGCTACTCCCGGATGCAACGGAAAGACCCCACTGGCAAAGAGAGCCCCGAAGTAGGCCGCCATAAACAGAATGCCAACTGCCGCAAGCGGCGCGCCGAGCCATAAGTACAGCTTCCAGTTGCCGCGCAGCGTCTTCCACAGTTTGTCCAGTACCTCGCCCATGCTGATCGGAAACGGCGTCGTCGAAACAAACGCTCCGTAAGGATATGTGCTCATGCCTGCGCCCCCGGCAGAATCTCGGAATTTGGCAGTGGCTGATTCGCAGCCGCCGCATCAGCCGTCAACCCGGCCCGCTCCATCATCCACTCAATGTCATAACCCTCGTTGCGAATCCGCTGATCGTAATAAAACAGCACCAGTGCGATGCCATACACCGGCCGCACGAGCGCCTGCACCGCAAATCCCGCCGCGTATATGCCAAACAGCATGATGGACCCCATCATCTGCGCATGCTGCGGCGAGTTCATGCCCGGAATCAGCGATACCGCGATGATCACCGGCAGCGTCACCAGCCACGTCAGCATCCAGCCGCACACCGCGCCCATGACAAACAGCAGCAGAATCCTCCAGCGCGTTCCACCGCTCAGCGACCATCCGCGCTTCAATGACTCCGCCACGCCCGCTTTCTCCGCCACACACACAGCAAACGACATGCTCAACCGCGGCAGCATCCACAGCTCGTAAACCATCAGCAGCGCAAAGAAGACCAGCACAGCAAAACCCGCAATCATGCCCGCACCGCCGGCCGAGCGGCCCATAGCTACCGACAACATGCCATATCCAAGAACTCCGAAAAACAGCAATGTGAACGGAGCCACACCCAGAATCGCAAAGTCCAGCGCAAACAGCCCAAGATAGCGCCAGCCATGCGGCCATGCCTCGCGGTACATGCCGCGAATCGTCACTTGCTCGCCGAAGAATCGCTTCTTCGCCGCCTCGCTCAGCGCCGCAAAGCCAAATGCGCTGGCCACAATGTAAAGCGGCAGCCCCGCTGCCAGCAGAACCAGAAATCCCAACCCCAGGATCACGTTTGCAGCCGTACCCTCACCGTGCGCAAAAAGAAACAGCAGAAACCCCGCCGCAAAGCATCCCAGCACCACCACGGACGGTCCCGCCGCAATCCCGGCAAAGAGCAGAAACTGCCGACGGTAGATCTGCGCCGTCCGGTCCAGAATCTCGCCCAGGTGCATGGGGCGCAGTGCATCGATCACGGTTGCTCTCCGTGTGCCTGCCGCTCTGCTCCGTTTGCTTCAATCGGCAATGTCTCCGCAACGCTCTCTACCGGTGCGGCACTCACGAGCGGTTCCAATGGCGCGGCAGCCGCGTAAAGACCGGCATTCATGCCCGCCGCCTGCATCATCCACTCGATGTCGTAGCCTTCCATACGCACGCGCTGGTCATAGTAGAAGAGCGTCAGTCCCGTTGAAAACATCGGTGCAATGAAAGAGGTCGTTGCAAAGCTCACAATCTGCTGCGCCACCGCCGCCCACGTGGGCAGCACCAGATGATTTTTGAATGCGAGAAAGATGAAAAACGACTGCGTAATGCCCACCAGCGCAATCTCAATCACAGCCACCAGCAGTCCCAGCACAAAGATGCGCCCGCGCGATCCCAGGCTGAGATCGATGCTGCGCCTCAGAGCCGTCCGCGCCTTCAAGTCTTCCACCACACACACCGGAATTGCCAGTGCATAGCGCAGCCCCATCAATACGGCATACACAAGCGCTAAAAATGCCACCGCAAAGAAAATCAGCGCCATTATCCCGAACAAAATGGTCGCCTGTTGGTTCGCCTGCCCACCGCCGGCCTTGGCCAGTGGCTTGTACCAGAAGAACGCCAGGGATGCGAAGCCCCCATAGCAAAGCGCCAGCGGCGTCCACACCACAAACGTAATGATCGTCATCAGCCACAGAATGCGCCCCAGCCGCGGCACTACGCTCATATAGGCGCCGCGGATGGTGGCCCGCTGGCCCAGATGCACCCACGCTACGGCGCGGTTGTTGGCAGCTATTGCCAACCCGCCAATGAGAAAGATAACCGCCCACTGCAACAGCACCGTGCCGATATTCAGCCATAGAACCAGTTGCGCCCAGTGCATCGCGCCCAATAGCGCGTCCAGCCCGATGCGCACCAGTCCCAGTACCATCAGCGCGCCGGCGTACACTGCCGCGATCCCCGCAAAGAGCAGGAAATTCGTGCGATAAAGCTGCGCCGTGCGGTCAAGAATTTCGCCGAGCGACATTGGCCGCATCTGGGTGTCCATGAAGGCGTCCTTCGAAGCAGAATGGAATCAGGAATCGCGTACTTGGCCGGATACTAGCACATAGATCCGGCTACATAAATCTGGCCTTCCGCGTGAGCGCGCATTTTTCTCGCCGCGCGTAGTTTTTACGGGCCCAGATGTGGTTAACACCCGTATCTTCTGCCGTTGCAGCAGAATTCGTTTGGTGTCTCAGATGCATCTAACCGTTGCAGGCAGCCGCCGCTCCGGACGCACTATACGCGGACAGCAGCGCCTATATCGATAGAAGATGAGAGAGGTTCATAAAGGCGATGCAAAAACACTATAAACGCTGGCTGGTTGTCTCGCTTTCCATTGCCTTCCTGGTGCTTGCCACCCGGCGGTTGGAAGACGATATCACCCGCAACTAGAAAGCTGGAAGCTGCTCTGGCAGCCGCTATTGCAGAGTTTGAATCTTCACTTCAGGCGGAATCTGGATCTGGAATTGGTTATCCTTCAGGTCCATGTTCTCCTTTACTGTATTCACAGTCAGCACAATCTGGAACTCCTCCAGCGGCCGCTTAATCGTCACTGTACTCGGGTATTTGCTGCCGCCAAAGTCTGCATACCTGCCGTAGGTCACCTCTGTTTCCAGGCTCCCCTGCTCGTCGTAAATATCCTGCTCGTATGGCAGCAGGTCATCTCGATGGAAGTGAATCACCCGCATAGGCCGCAGTTCCTGGCTTCCCGGCTTGTGCTCCATTACGCTCAAAATATATTCGGGAGTCAGCAGCAGATGTTTCCGCTTGGGATCTTCCACGGTATCCGTATCCGCCGTCAGCATGTATTCGTCATTCTGAGCCAGTCCGCGCACAATCAGCGCATCCAGAAAGAATCCCGGACGGATGTTCTCAATCACGTTGGGCGATTTGTGCGTCACAACATTCGGTCCCTTGTAAGCCATGTCCTTTGAATTCACATAGAGCGTAAACGTCTTTCCATCGCTCGCCATGTCGAACATAGGAGACTTAATCACCGGAACGCGTCCATACACCCGCAGCATCTCCGGCTTCCGCATCATGATGATCCCCGGAAAGGTGCTGTAGTCCTTCGCCACGCCTTCCTTGGATTTGGTGGTAGTCAACTGCACGTCCACATTTGCGTACAGCGTGTTCAGTCCGTTCCAGTGTTCATTCAGCTTCTTCACCAGGTCTTCCGCAGACGCTGTCTGAGTTACAGCCGGCGCCGTTGGCACCGGCAGCTTTCGCGTACTGAAAAGGCATCCGGAGAGCGGAAGAATCGTCATCGCCATCGCCATCGCGCGAATGCGCGAACCGCGACCCGCCGTCCGCGCAGGACTCATTGGGCACCCGCTTTTTTCACTGCGTTGCGATACTCGCTCACGTTCCGGTTATGCTCCTCCAGCGTCTCGGCAAAAAGGCTCTGGCCCTGGGCATTCGACCCCGCCGCAACAAAGTAAAGATAATTTGTCTCCGCCGGCTCCATCGCCGCCTTTAGCGATTTCATTCCCGGATTTGCCACCGGCCCCGGCGGCAGACCCTGATGCAGATAAGTGTTGTACGGCGTATCGCGCTGCAGATCGCTGGCACGGATAGTTCCGCGCCACGCACCCGCCAGTTGCAGCCCGTAGATGACCGAAGGATCCGTCATCAGCGGCATATTCTTTTCAAGCCGGTTCTCGAACACGCTGGCGACGAGTGGCCGCTCCTTGTCAACCGCCGTCTCCCGTTCCACCAGCGAGGCCATCGTCACCACATCGTGAACATTTCCATGAAGCCCAAGCTGCGTGGCCGCGGTACGAAAGCGCTTCACCATCAACGCCGCAATCTCAATCGGCTTTGTTTTCGGGGCAAAGCGATACGTGTCGGGAAATAGATACCCTTCCAGGCTCGTGGCCTGGGAGTCCAGATCCTTGATCAACTCCGTCTCGGTCTTCGTGGCTGTCAGAAAATCCGCCGCCTGACCCAGCTTCGCTCCCTGCAGCCGCGCCGCAATTTCAAACACCGTTGAGCCTTCCGGAATCGTCACTGCAATGGTGTATACGTCGCCGCGATGAATTCGTTCATAGATATTTGCCGTAGTATCCGGCCCCGCAAAGCGGTACGTGCCTGCCTTGAGCACTCCGACCTTCAGGATGCGCAGCGCATCAAAGGCATACTGGCTCGGAATCACGCCGGCCTGCTGCAATTGTTTGCCGATCTCCAGTGTAGGCGAGCCGGGGACGATCTCCACAAACGTCTCCTGCGCGGGCCCGTACGGCGCCAGCCAGACAAAAGCCGCCGCGCCGGCTCCGCACAAAAGCAGCAGAAGCAGCATCCAGCCGACGAACCGGCCAAACCGGCTTCTTTTTTTGCCGCCATTTCTGCTCGTATTTTGCCTGCTGCCCAATCTGCCTCCGTAGCCTTCTTTCATCAGACGCGCCGGACAGCCGGGAGATGCTTCTGAATTGTCTTATTGTATCGGGCGCAAAGCCCTCCTTTATCCCTTGTTCCTTATCCCTCGTCCCTTATCTTTGATCTATGCCTACCCGCTATCTTGCTCTCGATGTCGGCACAAAGCGCATCGGTATCGCTGTCTCCGATGAGCTCGGCCTGACCGCACAACCGGTGCTCACGCTTGAAGTGCGCCGAAATCGCCGGGATGATCTCCGCTCCATCGCCCGGCTGGCGCGCAAGTTCTCCGTCATCGGCATCGTCGTCGGCAACCCGCTTCACCTCTCAGGCGATCAGAGCGCTCGGGCCGCGAAAGTCCAGGCCTTCGCCGCTGAGCTTGGCGAGCTGACTGGCCTGCCCATCCATCTCTGGGATGAACGTTTGACCACGGAAGAAGCCCACAGAATTCTCTATGAGGCTGGCCATGCCCGCCAGCAGCATGCGCCCATCGTCGATCAGGTCGCCGCCACTCTCATCCTCCAGTCCTTTCTGGATGATCGGCTCAGGCCAAGTCCCCATAGTCCCTCAGTCCCATAGTCCCTCCGTCTCACCCTCTATACTGGAGCTTCGGCAAAAACACATGACCGCCAAAGTAACCACTGAAGAAGTAGCCCGCGTAGCTGAGCTGGCCAGCCTGGAGCTGACCCCCGAGGAAATCCCCGGCATGGTCGGCAATCTCAATGCCATCCTGGACTACATCGCCGAGTTGAATGAGCTCGACACCACCGGCATTGCTCCATTGGCCCAGATCAGTGAGCTTCCTGGCGCGGGCGGCTCTGCCTCGCTGCGCGAAGATGCGGTTCAGCCCTCACTTGACCGCGCCGTCGTCATGCCGGAGGCGCCTGAGTCCGACGGCCGCTTCTTCAAAGTGCCCAAAGTGATCGAACGCTGAAAGGGCGCAGCTTCGTCTGTGCATGAGCCTGAAAAGTTTTGTAACAGGGCACGACTGGTAGGCAACCGCAGACGAGAAAAAGATTTTCGGGGCTTTAGCCCCTGAGGCAAGATTAGAAATGACGAATTCAGCAGGATCATACGTCGAAAAGCCGAAGACCTTGGCGGCTCTCAAGAGCGAAATCGCATCCGGCGCTACCAAAGCCGCCGATCTCGCCACCGCGTACTACGACCGCATCGAGGCCGTAAACCCAGCGCTGAACGTCTACCTGAGCCTCACCAAAGACCGCGCCATCGAGCAGGCCGCCCGCATCGATTCGCTCGCCGCCAAAGGCGACGCGCTGCCGGCCCTCGCTGGAATTCCCATCGGCATCAAGGACGTCCTCGTCATGAAGGGCGCGCCCGCCACAGCCGGCTCCAAAATCCTCAAAGGCTACGAACCGCCCTACGACGCCACCGCCGTCACAAAGCTCGAATCCGCCGGGGCCGTCCTTCTCGGCAAGCTCAACTGCGATGAATTCGCCATGGGCTCCTCGAATGAGAACTCCGCTTACGGTCCAGTCCGAAACCCCGTCGATCCAGAGCGCGTTCCCGGCGGTTCCTCGGGCGGTTCAGCGGCAGCAGTAGCCGCCAATCTCGCCGTCGCCTCGCTAGGCACGGACACCGGCGGCTCCATCCGCCAGCCCGCCAGCTTTTGCGGCGTTGTCGGAGTGCTGCCCACCTGGGGCCGCGTCTCGCGCTACGGCCTCATCGCCTTTGCTTCGTCGCTCGATCGCATCGGCCCCTTCGCGGCCAACGTCCGCGATGCCGCCACGCTGCTCACCGTTCTTGCCGGCCACGATCCGAAAGACGCCACCAGCTCTCCCGCTCCTGTCCCCGATTACGCCGCCGAAAGCGACAAGGGCGTTTCAGGTCTTCGCATCGGCGTCCCCGCCGAGTACTTCGCGGAAGGCCTCGATCCCGAGGTCCGCGCCGCCATCGAAAAGGGAATCGAAGAACTCAAGGCCGCCGGCTGCACCATCAAGCCCATCTCGCTGCCGCACACAAAGTACGCCATTCCGGTCTACTACCTCGTCGCCACCGCCGAAGCCAGCGCCAACCTCGCCCGTTTCGACGGCGTCCGCTACGGCTTCCGCTCACCAGCCAGCGAGAACCTGGCCGCCATGTACCGTCATTCCCGCGACGAGGGCTTCGGCCCCGAGGTCAAGCGCCGCATCCTCCTAGGCACCTACGCGCTCAGCGCAGGATACTATGACGCCTACTACGGCAAAGCGCAGCAGGTTCGCCGCCTCCTGGCCGAAGAATTCCTCCGCGCCTTCGCAGAAGTCGACGCCATCGTTACGCCCACTTCGCCCGTGCCGGCATTCAAGCTAGGCGAAAAATCCGGCGACCCGCTCTCCATGTACCTCGCCGACATCTACACCGTCACGGCCTCGCTCGCCGGCATCTGCGGCGTTACGGTGCCATGCGGTGCCACTTCGTCCGGCCTGCCGGTGGGAATGCAGGTACTCGCCACGCACCTCGGCGAGAGCACCGCCTTCCGCGTAGCACGCGCTGTAGAAACCGCGCAGGGTTGAGGGTAGTGAGTTAATTTGAATGATTTCGTGATACGGCGCGATTGGCAGGCCGGGGATTTATTCCCGCAACCAGCGGCAAAAACATTTGACACTTTAGCCTCTGAGATAATTGCTTTTCAAACTTCAACATGATCTTCCACGTGACTCTCGAAAAAGATGAGGACGGCTGGATTGTAGTCGAGTGTCCAGCACTGCCCGGATGTGTCTCCCAGGGCCGCAATGAAAGAGAGGCCATTTCAAATATTCGCGAAGCCATCACGGGCTGGCTCTGGGCCGAAGGCCAGAAAGCAAGTTAGCCTCTTCCTGAAACTAACCCTCTCTGCTACACTCCTCGCAAACAACAAAACACAGTCTTAGCAAGTATTTTTTCCCAGATTCCTGCGCAATCTCCGCAACCGGAGCGTGCAGTCATGCGCCTTGGGATCCGATTAGCCTTGTTCGCCGTTATCTTTAGCCCCTGCTTATTTGCCGCGCCCCGCAAGCAGCATGTCATCGCGCTCGGCGCACCCAAAAAGGTTTCTTATTCCAAAGCCGGAGATCCATCCGGCGCGCTCCCCGGCGAAGAGTGGCTGAAAATCCGCCCTCTCGTCGTCGATGACCAGATCAAGGAATGGACTGCCGGCGACTCTCACGACGTCACCGACCGCACCTTTGTAGTCCGCCGCGCCGTGCGCCTCAATGACGCCTTGCCGAGTGACAAGCCCGGCGCGCAGAAAGAGCACTGGGTCTGGCAGCGCGGCCCCTGGCTCATGATTGACCGCCTCACGGGCCGCGTTACCGCCCTCAGGCTCCCTGACTATGAGCCCGGCGTCAGCCAGGTCACATGGTTTCGCGACTACGGAGCTTACTGCGGCCTCACCTCCAGCGGCAAAGGCCTCTACGCGGTCGTGGCTCAGTTAGCCGCCCGCAAACCCATTCTCGTCAAGAAGCTTGACGCCTATGATTCCGATCCAGCAGCGCATTCCGATCCGGCCTGCATTCCGCCCGACTGGCAGCGCGACCCTTTACGCATCACCTTTCATCAGGTGGGCAAAGGCGACTTCATGTACGAGATCGTCCCCGGCTCAGCTGTTCTTGTCGAAGACTCCGGCGACGAGCCGGAAACGCCCGCTGCTTCAGCGCCATCCAACTGAATCCGTCCACAATGCCCACAGTTTCTCGTCTCAGCAGGGAATCATTTGCCTATCGTCGCTTATGCCCGTCCTGCCACAGATGCCACAGAATCCACAACATCGCTGCCTCTGCCAGCACGAATGGAATCAGTAGAAGCAACCATAATTCCGACGGCATGGAAAACATCGCTGCGGCCAAATGCAACAACATGGTGTCTCAAGAAGAACTCCCACGCCGTAAACCCGCGCCAATGCTTCCATAAGGCTTTTGCAAAGCGGCGCTCTCAGCACCTTGACACGCCAGCGTCTTGCCGTTTCTTATCGTGCTAGGCAATCTTTCGGGAGAACTTTAGCTTTTCGCCTGCGCGAACCGCGCTTGCTGGCCACAAGTCTCCTCAGAGCAAGCCGTGTCGAACAGGAAGCCGACGGCGAGCGGGACGTAATTTGCGCCCGAATCTGCCGAGTCTGAACCCGGGTGCGCCATCCGCCTGCCCGGTGAGGAAATGTTCCCGGAGACAAATTTCGCGTTCGAGTCCGGCTGATACGCCGGAAGCCCCGTGCCTCCCAGAGGCAGGGCAGTAAAGGATGAGTGTGGCAATCGCTTTGGCACTTTATGCAGGTCCGGCGCCGGCTGGTGGAGGCCTTCTTGGAATGCTCCCCATTCTGCTCCTGATCCCGATCATGTACTTCGCAATGATCCGTCCGCAGCAGAAGCGGCAAAAGCAGTGGCAGCAGATGCTCGCCGACATCAAGCCCGGCGACAGGATCACCACCTCCGGCGGTATCCGCGGCACCATTCTGTCCATCAAGGACGACGGCATCATCATCAAGGTGGCTCCCGACGGGATCAAGATGGAAATAGCCAAGAGCGCCATCGGCTCCGTCACCACGGAAGACAAGGCATCTTAAGGGCGCTCCGCGCTTTTATTCTTTGGACTAGAGAACTGAAATGAAAAACGTTAGAAACAGAGTTTTGCTGATTGTCGCTGTCCTTCTGGTTTGCATTTACGGCATCCTTGGCATTCCTAAAGGTTTGAGCGGCTCAGCGCTGCGTGACGCACTCACCAAGAACATTCACCTGGGCCTCGACCTCAAGGGCGGCGCGCATCTCATCCTCCGCGTGAAGGTGCAGGAAGCCGTCTCCGCTGAGACCGACAACACCGTCGCGCAACTCCAGCAGGACTTGAAGAAGGCCAACATCGCCGGCCAGCCGCATAAGCTCGATCCAAATAAGCCCACCGTCATCACCATCGACGGCGTGCCCGCCGCGAGCGCCAGCCAGCTTCGCACCACGCTGGACACAAAATACGGCATAGAGTACGACTACTCGAGCGAAAACGGCACTTACACGCTCACCATGAAGCCGACTTACCTGGCCGACCTTGAGAAGCGTACCCTCCAGCAATCCATCGAGACCATCCGGGATCGCGTCGACACGCTCGGTGTCAGCGAGCCTGTGATTCAGGAGTACAACCTCGGCGCCGATCAGATCCTCGTCGAACTGCCCGGCGTATCGGACCTTGAGGGTATCAAGCGGCTTCTGCAGGAAACGGCGCGTCTTGAGATTCACGCTGTCGTCGGCGGCCCGTACCAAACCGAGCAGGCTGCTCTCGCAGCATCTCCCGGCGGCGTCATTCCGCCCGACCAGGTCATGCTCCACGCCCCCGGCGCCATTGGCACCCGCTCGGAGGCTGACAGCGTCTACATCCTCCAGCGTGCAGCAGTGGTCAAGGGCAATGACTTCCGCTCCGCCGAGTCGGCCACCAACCCCGATACCGGCCAGCGCATGGTTCGCTTCACGCTGACCACGGATGCCGGCGATACCTTCTACGAGTACACCAGCCACAACGTCGGCTCAGCCATGGCCATCGTCATGGGCAGCACCATCCGCGAAGTCGCCAACATTCAGAGCGGCATCCGTGATCAGGGCGATATCTCAGGCTCCTTCAGCGAAGATGAGGTGGCCTCACTCTCCAAGCTCCTCCGCACCGGCGCTCTGCCCGCTTCGCTGGAGGAGATTGAGACCCGCACTGTAGGCGCATCCCTCGGCGCGGACTCCATCAAGGAAGGCGTTACGGCAGCCGTCGTCGGCGTGCTCGTCGTCATGCTCTTCATGCTTGTCTACTACAAGGGATCGGGCATCAACGCGGACCTCGCGCTCCTGCTGAACCTTCTCATTCTGCTCGGCTTCATGGGCTTCTCCACGGCCACCCTTACGCTGCCCGGCATCGCCGGCGTCATCCTCACCATCGGTATGGGCGTCGATTCGAACGTGCTGATCTTCGAGCGTATCCGCGAAGAAATCCGCGAAGGCAAATCCGCAGCCGCTGCAATTGAACAGGGATTCGGCCACGCCTGGATCACCATCGTGGACACGCACGTCACCACCATCGTCTCGGCAGCCATCCTGTTCCTCTTCGGCACCGGCCCGGTCAAGGGCTTCGCTACCACGCTGACCTTCGGCTTGCTGGCCAACCTATTCACCGCAGTCTTTGTCTCTCGCACCATCTTTGACGCGCACTTGAACAAGCTCAAGTCCGGGCAGATGGTCTCAATCTAACGGCACGGAACTGGTTTTGAAACGGCATGGTTTCATCCGTGCCGCAAGGTTGAGAAATTTTGTAACAGGGCACGGTTGGTAGGCCGGGGATTTATCCCCGGCTCCGGAACGAGTAGCAAAAAGATTTCGGGGCTTTAGCCCCTGAGGGAAGCAATCAGTGGAACTTTTTCACGGTGTCAACATCGACTGGCTTGGAAAGAAGTGGTACTTCCTCGCCTTCTCGTTGATCTTCAGCGTCGCTGGCCTCATCTCCATGGGCATCCATCTCGCGCAAACGGGCAGCCCGGTACCTCTGGGCGTGGATTTCCGCGGCGGCACAGAGCTACAGATTCAGTTTGCCAACCCGCCGGACATTGGTGCGATCCGTTCGGCCGTCAGCTCTGCTGGTATCACCGACGCCAAGATCCAATCGTATGGCGGCGACGTCAGCCGCAACGAGGTTCTCATCAGCCTGCCGGAGCAGAAGAATGAGACTTCACTCGATCAGGGGCGCCAGACCATCGTCAGCGCCCTCAAGACGCACTACAACAACCCCTTCGATGAGGCCAAAGGCGTCAAGGTCGATGTGGTGGGCCCCACCGTCGGCAAGCAGCTCCAGAACAAGGCCATTATGGCCACGCTCTACTCGCTGCTCGGCATGCTCATCTACCTCTGGTTCCGCTTCCAGCTTATCTATGGTGTGGCCGCCGTCATCGCCTGCTTCCATGACACGCTTATCACCATCGGCGCTTTCGCGCTCACGGGCAAGGAAATCTCCCTTACCGTCATCGCGGCCATTCTCACCCTCGTCGGTTACTCCATGAACGACACCATCGTTGTCTTCGACCGCATTCGTGAGAATCTGCGCATGAACCGCCGTGAGGAACTCGTTGACGTCGTCAATCGCAGCATCAACCAGACGTTAAGCCGAACCGTCCTCACCTCAGGATTAACTTTCCTTACTGTGCTTTCGTTGTATATTTTCGGTGGTCAGGTTTTACATGGATTTTCGTTCGCTCTGGTGATCGGCATTCTGATCGGCACCTACTCATCCATCGCTGTAGCCGCGCCCATGCTGGTGGCATATCAGCAGTGGCGGGGAAAGAACGGCAAGGCGGCAGTGCTTCCGGCTGCTCGTCGCGCTCGTTAGGCATGTGTAGTCGGCAAATCGATTTTTTGGCCACGCATGAAGTTGGTATAAAGTTGCACCGGTTTTGAGGCAGCGTTTTGCAACCTGTATGTTCGGTCTGATATAGGTTGAGCACGCTGATTGCAGTTGGCGGGATGCTCCGGGAACATTCAAGGTTTCCGCGGTGTCTAAATAGAGGAAACCAACACCCAATTCGAGGCTGGCTATGTTTGAAGATTCCACATTTGAATCAGGCGGCAAGATCAAGAGCAAAGCAAAATTCTGGATGATGGTTACGCTTCCATTTTGCTTGTCGATCATCACGGTCATCATCTTGATTCCGCTGATCTATCCCGAGGCGCTGCCCAAGGCAATGATGCAGACGCTTCTAGTTGCGCCGCCGCCACCTCCGCCGCCGCCACCTCCGCCGCCACCGGCAGCGCCCGTGCATGTTGTTCACGTGCAGTCGGAGATGATGAACAACCAGCTCGTTGCTCCCACCAAGATTCCTAAGGACATCAAGAACGTCAAGGAGCAGGAAGCCCCGCCGCAGAGCTTCGGCGTGGCCGGCATGGAAGGCCTCGGCAACGGCGCGCCTGGCGGCGTTATCGGCGGTCTCTTCTCCGGCGCTCCCGCACCCAAGGTCAAGCAGGAAGCCCCGAAGAAGGTCACCATCTCTATGGGCGTTGCCCAGGGTCTGGCGATCAGCCGTCCGTCGCCGATCTATCCGGCTATTGCGAAGGCCGCCCGCGTCTCCGGCACTGTCGTGCTCCGCGCCACCATCTCCAAAAGCGGCACCATCGAGAACCTCCAGGTAGTCGACGGTCCTCCCATGCTGCGTCAGTCGGCTCTGGACGCCGTTCGAAGCTGGCGTTATCGCCCTTACCTGCTCAATAATGAGCCGGTCGAAGTCGATACCACCGTCAACGTGATCTTCAGTCTCGGTGGATGAAGTTTCCGCGGCCCTTTTCCGATAGGGAAAGGGCCGCATGTTTTTTCAGCCGGATGAGGATCGGCATATAGGACCTCATCCTTACTGCAGCTACAATCGGTTTTATCGGCAGCAGCGGCACTGGAAACCATTTCTGGCGTCAAACTGTTGGAGTCCCTTGTAGACGCGCTTATAAACTTTGTAACCCTCGTACTAAAAAGCAAACTCCCTAGGAGGAACGATTCAGTGATTCTCGCTCAGCTCGCACATTTTGCTTCGCACTCGGTCAACAGCCTGGCCTTCTTTCAGGAAGGGGGCGGCACGGTAAGTTTCAGCCTCCTCGGCCTCTGGGGAAACATGGGATGGATGGCCAAGTGTGTGGCCATCATTCTCTTCATCGAATCCGTCTGGTCGCTGGCTGTCATGATCGACCGCTACCTGTACTTCTCGGCAGCCCGCAAGCAGTCCCGCGAGTTCGCTCCCAAGGTCGCCGGCGCTCTCAAGGACGGCAAGCTCGAGGAGGCCATCAAGATTGCCGACCGCAACAAGAAGTCGCACCTTGCGGAGGTCGTCACCGCCGGCCTGCAGGAGTTCCGCGTCTCCGGTGGCAATCCGACCGAAGAGACGATTGCCAGCTCTGAGCGCGCTCTTGAGCGTGCCGAGGCCATCGTACATGCCAAGCTGAAGCGCGGCCTCTCGGTGCTCGCCACCATCGGCGCAACGGCTCCGTTCGTCGGCCTCTTCGGCACCGTCATCGGTATCCTGAACGCCTTCCAGCAGATTGCCACCCAGAAGACCTCCGGCATCGGCGCAGTCGCCGGTGGCATCTCGGAAGCTCTGGTGACCACGGCATTCGGTCTGCTCGTGGCTATCCCGGCTGTTATGGCCTTCAACTACTTCACTGGCCGCGTTGAGTCGTTCGACGTTGAGATGGACAACTCGTCGAGCGAGCTCGTCGACTACTTCATCAAGCAGAGCCACAAGAAGTAACCGGATCTGCCTGAGCTGAGCGGGATATTTTGGCGCGGGGAGCGGATCGTCTCCCTTCCCCGCTGCCAGTTTTGAATGGTTCCCTGAAGCGCACCCGAACCGGTATTAAGTACGGTTCAAGAAATCCAAAAGATGGAGCCCCGCGATGGGAGTTGCAGTTCGTAACGAAGCAGCCAATGTCAGTTCCAACATCAACGTCACCCCTATGGTCGATGTCATGTTGGTGCTGCTCATCATCTTCATGGTCATCACGCCGATGCTCAACAACAAGGTGCAGTTGGATATGGCCACGGTCGAGAACCCGACCAATATGCCGGACGCCGACAAGGAAGACGCCATTGTGGTGGGCATCACCCGCGACGGCAGCGTGTATCTCGGCCAGAACAAGATCGCCCTCAGTGAACTCGGCTCTACCGTCCAGTCGAAGCTGGCGGACAAGCCTGGCAAGATGGTCTTCTTCCGCGCCGACGCGCGCGCTAAGTACATTGACGTGGAAAACGCAATTGACGCTGTGCGCACCGCTGGAGTGGAGGAAGTTGGACTGTTGACCAACAAGAAGGAAGGCGCCGGCGGCGCTGGCGGCGAGTAGTCCTTCGGTAATTTTTGTATACGTTTTTCATAAAACGAGGAGTTTGAAGCCATGGCAATGACAACCGGTGGTAAGGGTGGCGCGATGGGCGACATCAATGTCACCCCGATGATCGACGTTCTGCTGGTGCTGCTCATCATCTTCATGGTGATTGTTCCGGTAACCCCCAAGGGTCTGGATGCACTCGTGCCGCAGCCGCCCAAGAACCCACAGCAGCAGCCGCCCAATGACCGCACCATCGTCGTGGAGGTCAACTCCAACAAGGGCGGCGCTCCGATCTACAAGATCAACCAGGCGCCCTATGCCAAGTCTGAGCTGCTGCAGAAGTTGACCGACATCTATGCCAACCGCGCCGAGCGCGTCATGTTTGTCAAGGGCGACGATGACGTGAACTTCTCGTACATCGCGGAGATCATCGACATGGGGCACGCTGCCAACGCGGATCACATCGGCCTTATGACGCCGAAGATCCTCGCTGGTCAGTAACGTCGCGTTCGAGTCACAAATTTTACGCTGGCTCGCGGAATAACCTTTCCGCGGCCAGCCGTTATGAGGTTCCAGGCGCGCAACCGCCAGGTACGCCCTGCAAGGAGAAGAACAGAGACATGATTCGATCCGCACGTATAATGGCGCTCGCGGTTGCCCTGGGCGGAATGGTGCTTACGTTAGGCGGCTGCAATCGGCTTGCCGCACGTGACCACCTCAACAAAGGCGTGGAAGCATTCAAGAGCGCGCACTACGAAGAGGCCATCAACCACTTCCAGCAGGCCACACAGCTTGATCCCAGTCTTCCCATGGCAAAGACCTATTTGGCCACGGCGCTCGCACAGAACGTAGTTCCCGGGCTCACCTCCAAGGAAAATCTGGCGAACGCAGATCACTCGATCTCGCTCTTCCAGGAAGTCCTCGACAAGGACCCCTCGGACGTGAACAGCGCCAAGCAGATCGCTGCCATCTACTTCAGCCTGAATGAGTTCGACAAAGCCAAGGACTGGCAGAAGAAGGTTCTTGCCATCGATCCCAAGGACGCGGAGGCTGCTTACACCATCGGCGTGATCGACTACACAGTCGCTTACAAGAACGCCAAGGACGCTCTTTCAGCCGCGGGCCAGACCGACGATGGCGAAGGCAACGTCAAGGCCGGCAAGAAGGTCCTCCAGGACATCAAGGATAAGAACCAGGCGTTGGTCGACGAAGGCCTTCAGTTCCTCAACCAGGCCATCCAGAATCGCGCCAACTACGATGACGCGATGGTCTACATCAACCTCGTCTATCGCCGCAAGGCTGACCTGGACTTCCAGGATCCGAACGCGGTAAAGACGGACGTCGCTACCGCCAAGGACTGGGCCAGCAAGGCGCTAGGCGCCCGCAAGGCCAACGAAGAGAAGAAGAACGCGGGTCCCGGCGGCATTGTCATGGATTCCAGCGGCAACATGAAGTAACAACCCTCGGGCTCATTCCGGTCCGGCACTTCCACGGCCTCCGCTTCGGCGGAGGCCGTGTTGTTATTAGCTGCGGCCATCCGCCACAACTTCCGTTAGGGCCTTTTCTGCTGCAAGGCTGGGGTTACCGCCGAAACACCTTCCTGCACGAAATGCGCCGAAGGCGCGGTTGCCCGAATGGCAAATTCTTGGCATACTTGATTGTGCCCACCAGGTACGTCCAATCCATACATTCAAATCAAGAGGTCGCATCAATGTCTGCAAAGTATGTCTTTGTGACGGGCGGAGTCGTGTCCAGCCTCGGCAAGGGTCTTGCCGCCGCCTCCATCGGCTGTCTGCTCGAAAGCCGCGGCCTTCGCGTCAACCTCATGAAGTTTGATCCCTACCTGAACGTTGACCCCGGCACCATGTCGCCCTTCCAGCACGGTGAAGTCTTCGTTACCGATGACGGCGCGGAAACGGACCTCGATCTAGGCCATTACGAGCGCTTCACCCACGCCCCGCTCTCTCGCGACAACAATCTCACCACCGGCCGTATTTATGAGCAGATCATTCTCAAGGAACGCCGCGGAGATTACCTGGGCAAAACCGTCCAGGTCATCCCGCACGTCACCAACGAGATCAAGAACGCCATGCGCAAGGTCTCCTCGAACGGCGCTGACGTGACCATCGTTGAGATCGGCGGCACCGTTGGCGACATTGAATCGCTCCCATTCCTTGAAGCTATCCGCCAGATGCGCCAGGAACTCGGCCGCGAAAATACCGTTTTCGTTCACCTCACACTCGTTCCCTGGATCGCTGCCGCGCAGGAGCTCAAAACAAAGCCCACTCAGCACTCCGTCAAGGAACTGCTCAGCATCGGCATCCAGGCCGACATTCTTCTCTGCCGCGCAGACGTCAATCTCTCGCGCGACATCAAGCAGAAAATCGCTGCCTTCTGTAACGTCGAAGAGCGCGCCGTTATCGGTGCCACAACGGTCCCATCCATCTACCAGGTCCCGCTCAACTTTGCTGAAGAAGGCCTCGATGGCCTCATCCTGAAATACCTCCACCGGGAAGCTCCCGAGGCCGACCTCACCCGGTGGAAGGATCTTGCTCATCGCTACGCCAACCCGAAGGATGAAGTCAAAATCGGCATTGTCGGCAAGTACGTGGAATATGAGGACAGCTACAAATCCCTCAAGGAAGCTCTCACCCACGGCGCGCTCGCCGAAAACCTGAAGCTCAACATTACCTGGATCGAGTCCGAGGGTCTCGAAAGTGAATCTACCGACGACCGCTCCTACGAGTCGCAGCTCGAAGGCTTCGACGGCATCCTCGTTCCTGGCGGCTTCGGCAAGCGCGGCATTGAAGGCATGCTCAACGCCATCCGCTACGCTCGCGAGAAGCATGTGCCATACTTCGGCATTTGCCTCGGCATGCAGACCGCCTGCATCGAGTTCGCGCGCAATGTCTGCGGCCTTAAGGACGCCAACTCCAGCGAGTTCGACCCCGCCACGCCACACCGCGTCATCTACAAGCTTCGCGAGCTGCTCGGCATTGAAGAGATGGGCGGCACGATGCGTCTCGGCGCATGGGCTTGCATCCTCACGCCGGAGACTCTAGCGTCAAAGATTTACAACAACGAAACCGAGATCAGCGAACGCCATCGGCATCGCTATGAGTTTAACCGCGAATATGAGGCGCTTCTTACGGGCGCGGGACTGCGCATCAGCGGGACTACGCCCGACGCAACGTACGTTGAAATCGTGGAGAATCCTAGTCATCCATTCTTCATCGGGTGCCAGTTCCACCCTGAATTTAAGTCGAAGCCACTCGAGCCGCACCCACTCTTCCATTCGTTCATCGCTGCCAGCTACAAGAACAGGCAGACGGCAGAACAGACGAGTGTTGGAAAAGAAGTTTCAGCGGCAAAGTAGATCAAGAGCAGATGTTTACTGTAGCAGTACTGCTCCTTTTGATTTTCCCGCCAATGACCGGTCAAATGTGATGAGAGTCAAACTGGCTGCCTCCGCGAATGCTGATAGATAGGCATCGTTCCACAGCTTGGGTGAGGTTTCTGTTGTCATAGCTCTTGCACGCAAGAGGGCGTCCATTTCGCCCGGCTCATCTAGAAAACCGGCGCTTTCCTGCTCCCGCCACATCTCGTAAATTTGCCAGGCATCCTGCTGGGTCTGTGTGTTTTCCCCCATCACACTCCTGGTTGTCAGCAAGCGCAGGAGGCCAAGTTGGGTTTGGCGGCAAAAGCAAAGAATTTCCTCGTTTTCAAGCGCTTGATACCAGACCCACGCTGGCTTAAAGTGCGCGTGGTCGGCGGCTGAGAGAGCAAGCCATACATTGATGTCAGGAAGAATAAAACGCATCGTCAAGCTGTTCCTGTGTTGGGTTGATCGAACCTGGGTTACGCGAAGGAATGACGGGCACAATGAAGCGTCGCGCGATTTTGGTTTCTACTGGCGACAACTCATGGTCGATGGCTCGCAACACAATTTGGCGGTATGCTACGCCCTCGTGCGCAGCCTTCACCTTGAGTCTGCGGAAGGTCTCATCCGGAATGTCTATAGTCGCTCGCATAGGCTCAGTATGGCATATTTATGTATTTATGAAAATATGCATTAACTCAACGAAAGGCTCAAAAACTTACTGAGCCTTTACAATCAATAATGTGACCCATTCCTTTGAAGTCGGACCCGTTCACATCGGCGCGGGCAAGCTGTTTCTTATTGCTGGTCCTTGCGTTATTGAGTCTGAGCGCCATGTGCGCTTTATGGCGGAGCAGATTCAGCGCGTTACTGCTGACCTTGGTGTTTCTTATATCTTCAAGGCGAGCTATGACAAGGCTAACCGTACCAGTGTGAAAAGCTTTCGGGGGCCGGGGCTTGTTGAGGGTGCGGCTATTCTGGGGCGTCTTGCTAAGGATACGGGTCTTCCGGTTCTTACGGATGTTCATGAGCCTAGGCATTGCGAGGTTGCTGCGGAGCATGTGGATGTTCTGCAGATTCCGGCGTTTCTTTGCCGGCAGACTGATCTGCTGGTGGCGGCGGGCAAGACTGGCCGTGCTGTGAATATCAAGAAGGGCCAGTTTGTTGCGCCGTGGGATATGAACCATCCGGTTGAGAAGGTTCGCTCTACGGGGAATGAGCGGGTGTTTCTTACGGAGCGTGGAGCTAGCTTTGGGTACAACACGCTGGTTGTCGATTACCGGTCGCTGCCGGTGATGCGGCGGCTTGCGCCGGTTGTGTTCGATGGCACTCATTCCGTTCAGCAGCCTTCGGCGGCTAATGGCGTTTCTGGTGGGCAGCCGGAGTTTATTCCGCTGCTGGCTCGAGCGGCGGTTGCTGCGGGTGTGGATGGACTTTTTCTTGAGGTCCATGACGATCCGGCGAATGCCAAGTCGGATGGGGCGAATGCGCTTAAGCTTGATCTGTTGAAGCCGCTGCTGGAGACGCTGCTGGCTATCCATTCTGCGGCAAACAGGTCTGCGGCGAAGTAGCACAGGTTTGCAATTCTGGGAGTTATCCTGTGCGGGGCTGATTTCTAAGTTGTTTTATTTTGTGCAAGTTGCGGATGGTTCCACAGTCCTTACAGAAATCTTTATGCGATCTTCATTTCGCAACTGTGCAACTGCTCCATGGGGAAATGCGGCCATTTGCACAAGTTTTGGTGCAGCGGGGATGGGGGAGGGGTACCGTACCGTCCCTCAAAACATCTACGGCCCGAATCCATTTGGGGATTTCGGGCCGTGATGTTTCTTCTGCTGATTATGAGTATGACAGGTTGAGAGAAATAATGTGCAAAGTCGGAGAAGTTTTTTGCGCTTTAGAATCAGCGGGTTAGAAAATATTTTTTGGAAAAGGGCTTGACAAGATTTTCCACAGTGGCGGGACGAGGGATTGCGGGCTGGAAAAGCAGGTCTTTTGTTCTGTCTCAAAAGCTGCTACGGCCAGGCTGACAAGGCTGGCCTTTGTGGTATCCCAGGTCCTTAACTGGGTATAAATATACTTGACTAACCAATTCCATTCCGGTAGCGTTGGAGTTGCCGTGACAGGGCAGCAACTACGACTTGCGCGATGCAAGCCAAACGCGCTCGATGCTGTCGAGAGTGCGGCTAACGAAATTCGACAAGCCGCGAAGCGTTGGAATGACGTTATGACCGTAGAAAGGCAAACCGTTGCCAAAAACTACACCGACGGTCGCGTGTCCCTTGTCTGTGACCTTCACTTTTTTCCTATCGCAGACAAAGGTGTTGCCAGTGGGGTAGTTGACGGCCCATTCATTAATGGTGAATTGTTCGCCTCTGCCATCCTCACAGCGAATGTTCCGAATGTACGTCAGCTCTTTTTTAGCGAGCAGGATTACGTGTTTGTCCTCGATGTCCAGTCGGTGCAAATTCCAGAGTGCATCGCCATTCCCTCCAGCGTAAGGCTGAATCTCATCCACGATGAAGTCGCGGACCTCTTCGGGGGCTTTCTCTTTGAATCCTCCGTTGACGGCACCTATAAGGCCCTCCCTGGTAGCACGCATGAGGAAGGAAGTCTTGTCTTCCCTTTTACCCGTAGTGTCAAACTCAATGTCGCTAATAGCATGGTCAAGTGCGCTTCTGAGGTTGTGGAGAGCATCGCCAACGATGGTCAACAAGTCGTCATCAACAGCCTGCTTCATGCTGAAGTGAAGAAAGCTGTTTCCCGTATGCAAGTCATCCTCAACCGTGATGTTGTACGGGTCACTATTCCCGATCTTCCGAATCTCCGTTGCGAGGTCATTGATGTGCTTGTTGGCCCGCTTGATCTTTAGCCGTGCGCCGTGAAATGGTTTGGTCATTGGACGGAACTACTTTACAGTAGGCTGGGAGCGGAGGTATCACGGTCAATGAGAAACGCTGAATGGTGGGTGTGCGTTGTCGCTCTCATCATTGTGGTCGGTTTCCTACAGGCAATCCTTCAAGGCGTAAAACTCATTTTGAAGAAGCTTGATAAGATGACTGACAAATAGAGGAAACCCCGCCTGCCAGCGGGGTCATCGGTTCGAGGTCTCTACGCGAATCATCGCATGGAGTGTGCCCGGATGCAAGAGGTTAAGCCTTCTATTCTTCCCGTAGCCTTGCAATGTTTCCGTCAATTA
>Ga0208193_1000148_pt1 | contig 48534 bp, 39 predicted proteins | sample June2015DPH_17_2_FD_184716 | JGI IMG/M metagenome (GOLD analysis project Ga0208193, IMG submission 184716) | Peatland microbial communities from SPRUCE experiment site at the Marcell Experimental Forest, Minnesota, USA - June2015DPH_17_10... | ecosystem: Environmental > Terrestrial > Soil >...
TAAGGTCAAGAGCATGAGCTTTTTCATAATGTTTTATCCTTTTTATAAAGTGAACGTTGAGTTTCTAACGGACCCAATCGCAGGGGTTGCATGTCGGGAATGGCTGATCCCCGGTCTTTACCGTCTGTGCGGTCGCCAGGAACGAAAATAAGGCTAAGGTCAAGAGCATGAGCTTTTTCATAATGTTTTATCCTTTTTATAAAGTGAACGTTGAGTTTCTAACGGACCCAATCGCAGGGGTTGCATGTCGGGAATGGCTGATCCCCGGTCTTTACCGTCTGTGCGGTCGCCAGGAACGAAAATAAGGCTAAGGTCAAGAGCATGAGCTTTTTCATAATGTTTTATCCTTTTTATAAAGTGAACGTTGAGTTTCTAACGGACCCAATCGCAGGGGTTGCATGTCGGGAATGGCTGATCCCCGGTCTTTACCGACTGAGCGGTCGCCAGGAACGAAAATAAGGCTAAGGTCAAGAGCATGAGCTTTTTCATAATGTTTTATCCTTTTTATAAGTGAACGGCGAGTTTCTAACGGACCCAATCGCAGGGGTTGCATGTCGGGAACGGCTGATCCCCGGTCTTTACCGTCTGCGCGGTCGCCAGGAAAGAAAATAAGGCCAAGGTCAAGAGCATGAGCTTTTTCATTGTGTTTTGTTCCTCTTTAGTAAACGTTAGGATGGTAAGATCAGTACTAGGCTAACAGTACTATAAAGTTCTAGGGTGTTCGGCCGAGAAAAATTCTGAAACCAGAACGTTTACCGAAAGAATCCATCTTAAATCAGCTCTGAGAAACTCCTTATTTTCTGCCGAATCCAGGCGTATGCAGAAGCGAACAACCCGGCCCGCGCCGCAGGATTTGCTCCCCATCAGGCCTCAAACCTTCGTAGTATGACGGACACCGCGGTGCTTACGGGATTCGATCAGCATCGCCACTCCCATCACTTGGCCGATCACATCGATTTCGCCGGGGAACTTGAAAAACAGTGGCGGCTGATGCGAGGCTGGATGCGGCAGGATTAGTATGTTTTCGTTCATGAGCGTACACCAACCGCACCGATATCCGTTGCGGTGCTCAAGAAAATAAATTGGCCGGTCGAGTTCCGTCGTCCATCCGTCGGCGGCGATCTTCTGGCGGTTCTGGTCGATGGCCACCAGCGACCCCGGGCGCAATATCGGATACATCGACCAATCGTCGAGGCCGATAAATCCGTACCGATATTGCTTTATATCCAGGCCATTCAGGAAACTCAGCGGCATTCTGCCCCACCGCCGCACCAGGTGGCTTAGAAATGTGGTCTTATGCGGGTCGATTTCGTAATCCGCCGGCTGAGCAACGGCCGCTTGGGTAATCTGTGCAAATTGAAAAGCGTGGGTGCTCCGCAGCCCGATCTGCATCGCATCGGATTCCAGCAGTTCGAGCGTAACGCCGTACCATCTCAACACCTCCTCATAATCCAACCGGTAAATCGCGCACAGGGTGTAGATTCGGTGAATCGTGGGGATGGTGCCTTTGTGTTCGATGTCGGCCAGGCGGCTCAGCGCTATGGCGAAACTGTCGCTTCCACGCCGCGTGGCGATCTGACGGCTGGCCTGCTCCACGTCGCGGTACGTCAGGGTCAGCCGCTCGCGCACGCGCTTCAACTTTTCGCCCGGCCGCTCCATGTTATTATCCTCGCTGTGCGGAGCACAAGGATTATAGCCTGCAAGGGATACGCCATCCCAGAAAAATGTACGATTTCGTTCCGATTGCGGAACATACGGCATTTTCGGGGGTTGCGGAGGTGAAAATCGCTGTCGGAATCTCCGGAGCTAGCGGAGCAATTTATGGCCTCAGACTCCTGGAACGCCTCCGGAGCCTGCCCGGCGTCGAGATTCACCTGATCTTAACGCGTGCGGGTGAAAAAACGCTGTTCCTCGAAACCGGCCGCCTTTCGGCGGACGTCAAGAAGCTCGCCGACTTCTCCTATCCCGAGGATGACATTTCCTGCCGTCTGGCAAGCGGCTCCTATCCCATTGATTCCATGGTGGTAGCGCCTTGCTCCATCCACAGCATGTCGGCCATCGCGACCGGCATCAGCGCCAACCTGTTGGTACGCGCGGCCGACGTCGCTCTGAAAGAGCGCCGCAGGTTAATCCTAATGGTAAGAGAAAGCCCGTTCCATCTCGGCCATTTGCGAAATATGACGGCATTGGCGGAAATGGGCGCCATTATCGCGCCGCCGATTCCCGGTTTCTACAATAATCCGCAAACCGTGCTCGAGATCGTCGATCATAGCGTCGACCGCGTCCTCGATCTGCTCGGCATTCCGGACGGCCAAATCCGCCGATGGCAAGGTCCGCGATGAAGCGCCTGCCAATTGCGTTCCAGGGTGAACGCGGTGCGTTCAGTGAAGAAGCGGCGCGCAAACTGGCTGGACCGGACAGCGCCGTTCTGCCCTGCATCCGGTTCGAAGATGTCTTCCGCTCGCTGCAGGAAGGGCGCTCCGGCGGCGCCGCGGTACCCATCGAAAACACGCTGGCCGGCTCGGTGCATGAGAACTATGACCACCTGGTCAACTTCGAGTTCCCGATTGTAGGCGAAACCAGCGTGCGCATTGTCCACAATTTAATCGTGCCAAAGGGCGTGGCATTTTCTCAGATAAAGCGGGTGTTTTCGCATCCCGTGGCGCTGAATCAGTGCCTCGATTTCTTCGCCAGCAACCCGCAAATCGAGCGCGTGCCGTTTTACGACACCGCCGGCAGCGTCAAGATGCTGATGGATGAAGGGCTCAGCGACGCTGGCGCGATCGCCTCCGCGGTGGCGGCGGATATTTACGGCGCGCGCATCCTGCGCCGCTCCATCGAAAGCGACCGGCAGAATTTTACGCGCTTTTTCCTGCTGCGAACGCCGGATTATGCCCGGCGCAATCCCGTCCGCGCCCAGTCGTCCGTGCATGGCCCGGCACAGTGGAAAACCTCGCTGGTTTTCAGCACGCGGAACATCCCCGGCGCGCTGTTTCGCGCCATCAGCGCTTTTGCGCTGCGGGATTTGAACCTCACCAAGATCGAATCGCGGCCGTTGCGCGGGAAACCGTGGGAATATCTGTTCTATCTCGATTTTCTGGGCCGCGCGGACTCCCCTGCGGCGGTAAACGCACTAAACCACCTGGCTGAGATCGCGGATTTCCTTCGCGTGCTGGGTTGCTACCCCAAAGGCGCGTAAACTGAGGTTAGCCTATGGCCCCCGAAGATCAAGTACTCCCGCTGCCCGAACCCGCTCAGGAACCCGCGGCGCTTGAGGAACTGCCGGTTCTGGCGGTTCGCGATACCGTCATCTTCCCCGGCGCGCTTTTGCCGCTCACCGTCGGCCGGCCGGCATCCCTCGCCCTGGTACAGTCGCTGGGGGAGAACCGATTGCTTGCGGTGGTCTCGCAGCTCGACCCCAGCGAAGAGAATCCGGACCCCGCCGATCTTTTTCAAACCGGCACTGTCTGCGTGATGCACAAGGCGCTGCGCGTACCCAAGGACAACCTGCTGCTCTTCTGCGAAGGCATCGCGCGCATTCGCACGCGCGAGTTCACCGCCACCGATCCGTTCCTGCGCGCCCGCGTGGAGCGCATCGCCGAGGTGGAGCCGCCCATGACCCCGGAGATGGAAGCGCGCCGCCAGAATGTGGTAAGCCTTTTCCAACAGATCGTGACCGGGTCGCCCAACTTGTCGGACGATCTGGTTTCTTCCGCCACCCACATCACCGAGCCCGGCCGTCTGGCCGATTTCATCGCCGGCAATCTCCCCACGCTGGGCCATGCCGAGCGCCAGCAACTGCTTGAGCAGCTCGACCCCGGCGCCCGCCTGGAAGAGATGCTGCGACATCTCACCCGCGAGCTGGAGCTGGTGGAGCTGCGCGGGCGCATTCAATCGGAAGTGCAGGGACAGCTTTCGCAAAGCCAGCGCCAGTTTTACCTGCGGGAGCAATTGAAGGCCATCCAGAAGGAACTGGGCGAAGGCGACGACTCGCAACGCGATATCGAAGAGCTGCGCGAAAAGCTGGAAGCCGCGGGCATGAACGAGGAAGTCAAGACCGAGGCCATGCGCGAGCTGAATCGCCTGGCCCGCATGGCGCCGGCTTCGCCCGAATACGGCGTGACGCGCACTTATCTGGAATGGATGGCGGGCCTGCCGTGGAGCACATCCACGGCCGCGCAGGTGGACGTGAGGCGCGCTGCGGAAATTCTCAACGAAGACCACTACGACCTGGAGAAGGTAAAGGACCGCATTCTGGATTACATGGCGGTGCTGCAATTGCGGCCGGTGCTGAAGGGACCCATCCTGTGTTTCGTAGGGCCGCCGGGAGTGGGCAAAACGTCGCTCGGCCGGTCGATCGCGCGGGCGCTGGGCCGCAAATTCGCGCGCATCTCTATGGGCGGGATGCACGACGAAGCGGAAATCCGCGGACACCGCCGTACCTATATAGGGGCGCTGCCCGGGCAGGTGATGCAGGCGCTGCGGCGCGCCGGAACCAACGACCCGGTGTTCATGATGGATGAAGTCGATAAGCTGGGCCGCGATTTCCGCGGCGACCCTGCGTCGGCGCTGCTCGAAGTGCTCGACCCCGAGCAGAACTCCACCTTCCGCGACAATTATCTGGATGTGCCGTTCGACCTCTCGAAGGTTTTGTTTATTACCACAGCCAACGTGCTCGACCCCATTCCGGACGCGCTACGAGACCGCATGGAAGTGATTCCGCTCGAAGGCTACACCGAGCAGGAAAAGGTGATCATCGCTTTCCGCTACCTGATTCCGCGGCAGACCACGGAGAATGGCCTCGACGCGGAAGGCGACATCCATTTTAGCGAGGAAGCCGTGCGTTTCCTGGTGCGCCGCTACACGCGCGAGGCCGGCGTGCGCAACCTGGAACGCGAGATCGGCACGATTTGCCGCAAGCAGGCGCGGCGCATCGCCGAGGGCACGCGCGAAAAAATCGAAGTGACTCCCGCGATAGTGGAGACGGATCTGGGAGCGCCGCGCCACCGCACTGATGAAGAAGTGGCCGAGCGCACGCGCCGTCCGGGCGTGGCCGTGGGACTCGCCTGGACGCCGGTCGGCGGCGAAGTGCTTTTCATCGAAGCGGGACGCATGCCGGGTGGAAGCAAGGGCTTGATCATGACCGGCCAACTGGGTCCGGTGATGCAGGAATCCGTGCAGGCCGCGCTGACGTGGGTGCGCGGCAGCGCGACCAAATACGGCATCGACCCGGATCTGTTCAAGACCAGCGACATTCACGTCCACGTGCCGGCGGGTGCGATTCCGAAGGACGGCCCGTCGGCCGGCATCACCATGGCAACGGCGCTGCTTTCGATGCTGACCGACCGGCGCGTCCGCACCAACCTGGCGATGACTGGCGAGATTACGCTCACCGGGCAGGTGCTGCCGATTGGCGGCGTGAAAGAGAAGGTGCTGGCCGCCAAACGCGGCGGCGTCACCGAGGTGATTCTACCGTTCGACAACGAAGTGAACGTGCGCGAAGATCTGAAGAGCGAACAGATCGGCGAGATGAAGGTTCACTACGTGAAGGCGATGACGGAAGTGGTGGAGCTGGCGCTGGAACCGAAGAGCGATTAGGATTTCGCCGTCGCGGCGCCGTACAGCGGGCGTGATAGCCTTATGAATGCACGCGAGGGGCGCCGTGAAAACCCAAGACCGCAAGATGATAACTCGCGTGGTCCGAGGCAAGCCGGCCGACCGTTCTTTTGATATCGACTTCTGGCAGCAACAGGGCGATGAGGCGATCTTCTCAGCCGCCTGGGAGATGGTGCTTATGGCCGAAGAGTTCCGGCATGGTAGACAACCCACATTTCAAAGAACTGTTACAAAAGTGCAACACAAACGAGGTTGAATACCTGGTCGTAGGCGGCTATGCGGTGATGAAGTATACAGAGCCGCGTTTCACCAAAGATCTGGATCTGTGGGTGAGCAACTCGCGGGAAAACTCAATCCGCGTCTATCGTGTTTGGCGCAATTCGGCGCCCCTCTCATTCAGGACGGGCTAACGCCGGAGGATTGTACCAGCGATAGCATCACGTATCAGATCGGCGTAGCTCCCATCAGAATCGATGTGCTAACCCGTGATGTGAGTCCCCGTCGAAGCGCGTTCACACGAGTGTGAACGCTGCACGCACGAGTGCGTGCGCCACGATCTGATCGCGAACAGGCGGCAGGCTGGGCGGAATAGCGATCTGGAACACCTGAGGTTCTTACAAAAGGACGAAGAATAACATTTGAGGGCGCCACAGCCGCTCTAATGGTGCGAGCAGCAGACCAAAATCTCGGGCAGATCCGACTTTTCCGACTTCATCGAAATATCCGCCGATGCGAAGTATTTCTGGTCCGATAGATTGCGGTAGAACGCGCCCGCCACGCCCGAAGCCAGCGGTCCGCTGACGGATTTCACCGGGCTGGTGAGCATCACCACCACTACCAACTGCCGTTTGCCGGATTCGATGAATGACCCGAACCAGCCCATGTGGCTGCCGGCGCGGAAATCGGTACAGGTGCCGGTCTTGCCGAAAATGTTCTCGTTGGGATCGTAATTCGCGCGCCGGGCGGTGCCAATTTCCACGGCGCCGCGCATGCCCAACTTAATATCGTCGATGCCATTGGGCGCGATTTCCAGGGTGCGCTTTACCTGCGGAGAAAACGCCTCGATGCCGGCCTCGCTCTTGGGATATTGCAGGTAGTAGAGCGTGCCGCCATTGGCGATAGAAGAAAGCAGCGCCGCCAGCTCGAGCGGCGTCATGGAGAATCCTTCGCCGAAACTCGTCATCAGGCCCATGCCGCCCCACTTCGGAGGCGCATCGGTGATGGTTCCCGGCTGCTCGCCATCCACATCGAGGCCGGCCTTTTCACCCAATCCCAGCATCTGCGCGTAATGCACCACGCGCTCAAACCCCAGTTTGTTGCCCAGCGCCGCGAAGTATTCATTGTTCGATTTCGCCAGCGCAGTGGTCATATTGAACTGCATGTAGCGCCCCAGCCGGAGATTCGTATCCTTCTCGACCACATGCTCGGTGAGCGCCGCGAGGGAAGTCACCAGCTTAATGGTGGAGCACGGCGTGAACCCGCTCTGGAGCGCCAGTTTTTGGTTGACCATCGTCAGAATTCGGCCATTACTGGGGTCCACCACTACGATGCTGCCGGCCTGATCTCCCAGAGCATCCACAGCGGCGCGGCGGACGGTCAGGTCGTCGCCATCGGGGTTATCGCCTGCGGTGGGGTCGACGGGGGGTGCTTTCGGAAGGCGTTTCTTCTTCGCGGTCTTCGCGGTCTTAGCCTTCTTCACGGCGGAAGCGCGAGAGACAGCCGTCTGCTGGGCCGCGGCTCCAGCGGCAAGTCCTAGTAGGGCCGCTAGAAGCGGCGCAACGCAGATTGTCCGTCTCATCGTGTTTCGGTCATGTTAGTCTTTCAAGCTTGCAATTGTACCAGAAAACCTTCGTTAACACCCTGATTCCTTTCGCAATCATTCATTTCGTAAAGCCACGATCGGATCGACCCGCATGGCGCGCCACGCCGGTACCAGGCACGCCGCAAAGCCGGTCAATGCGAGAGCCCCGGCCACGGTGGCATACGTCACAGGGTCGGTAGGGCGAACCTCGAAAAGTTGCGTCGCCAGCAGCCTGCCGGCCAGCATCGCCGCACCCACGCCCGCTACTACGCCTACGCCAATCAGAAGTCCGCCATAGCGCAGCACCAGCCGCATCACGTCGCCGCGCTGCGCGCCCAGCGCCAGGCGAATGCCGATCTCCTGCGTCGCCTGCGTCACCGAGTACGAGAGCACCCCGTAGATTCCCACCATCGCCAGCGCCATGGCCAATCCGGCGAAAATGACCATCAGCAGCATCGCGAAGCGGCGCTGCGAGAGCGATGTTTCAACTAACGTATCGACCGTTCCTATGGCGTCGAGAGGCAATTCGGAATCGAGGTTGCGAATCACGGCGCGGACGCCCGAGATCAGCGATTCCGGGTTGCCCGTGGTGCGTACCCCAAAGTACATCGAATCGAACGTCGCCTGCGATTCGGTCTGATACACGACCACGGGGATTTTGGACTCGAGATCCTCATGGCGCACGTCGCCGACGATTCCGACGATCTCCGAAGGCTTATTGCCGGCGCCTCCCATAACGATGCGCTGCCCGATGGGGTTCTGGTTGGGATAAAACTTGCGCGCCATTTCCTGGCTGATGATGGCGACTTGCGGCCCGCTCGCAATGTCCGCGTTCGAGAAATAGCGGCCCGCCTTCAATGGAATGCGGAGGGTTTCGAAGTATCCAGGCGTGACCGAATAAAACATGGCGCTGTCGTCCTGGCCCGGCGGCTTTGGAGGCCTACCCACCAGTGTCAAGGTCAAAAACATGTCCCCGCCCGCTAAGGGAAAGATGCTGGCAGCGCCCGCCGATGTCACCCCCGGCAGTGCGCGGATGTTTTCCAGCGCCCGTTCGTAGAACGCGAACTGCTGGGGGTCCTTTGGATACTTGGCCTCCGGCAGGTTGGTGCGGAAGGTCAGCACGCTGTGCGAATCGAAGCCCGGGTCCACGCTCTGCAGGCGGTAAAAGCTGCGCATCAGCAACCCCGCGCCCGATAGCAACACCAGCGCCAGAGCGACTTCGCCGGTTACCAGCACGCTGCGCAAGCTGTTGCGCTGGAAGCCGACCGAGTTGCCGCGTCCGCCTTCGCGTAGCGCCGAATGCAGATCGGCGCGCGCCATCTGCAGCGCCGGCGCGAGGCCAAAGAGAATGCCTGTGAGGATGCCGATGGCGGCAGTGAACGCCACCGCGCGCATGTCGAGAGAGATCTCGGTGGCGCGCGGCAGAATGCTCGGGTCCACGCCTACCAGGGCGTGCGCGCCCACCCATGCGATGGCCAATCCCAGAGCCGTGCCCATAGCGGAGAGCGCCAGGCTTTCGGTGAGCAGTTGGCGGATCAGGCGGCCTTTACCGGCTCCCAGCGCGCCGCGGATGCCGATCTCTTTCTTGCGCGCGGCGGAGCGCGACAACAGCAGGTTGGCGAGATTCACGCAGGCGATGAGCAGAACGAACCCCACCGCCGCCAGCAGCGTGAGCATAGCCGGCCGGATTCTGCCGACGGCGGCGTCCTGCAGATCCATGAGCGTGGTATCCCATCCGTGATTGGAATCGGGATAGTCCTGCTGCAGGCGTTTCGCGATGGTGTTCAGGTCGGTCATGGCGGCCTGCACGGTGACGCCCTCTTTCATTCGCCCGACGGCGCGCAGATAGTGTCCGCCGCGCTGCTGCCAGTTCGCCTGGGTCATAGCCAGCGGACGCCACAGGTCCGTGCGGCTGGGGAAATCGAAGTCTTTCGGCATCACGCCCACCACGTCGTACATTTCGCCGCTGAGGTTTACGCGCCGACCCAGTGCGTCGCGGCGTCCGCCGAAGCGCCGCTGCCACAGGCCATAGCTCAGCACGACCACATGCTGCGATCCGACTTCATTTTCCTGCCTGGTAAACGCGCGGCCGAGCGCGGGCTGCGTGTGCAGGACCTCGAAAAAGTTGGAGGTGACGCGGAAGGCGCGCAGCCGCTCCGGCTGGTCCGAGCCGGCATAATTCATGTTGTCGTTGGTGCCGGCGGCAATGCCGGAGAAGGAGTGATTCTCGTCGCGGTAGGTCTGGTAATTGCCGGGAGAGAAGGAAAATTCGGGGAAGCCGAGCTCGAGATTGCGCTCACGGATTTGCACCAGTTCGTGGGCCTTGTAAAAGTGCAGCGGCTCGAGCAGCACGGAATTGACGACCGTGAAGATGGCGCTGTTGGCGCCGATGCCGAGCGCGAGAGCCAGGACGGAGACGAACGTGAAGCCTGGATTTCGGGCGAGGGTGCGGAGGGCGTAGCGAAGGTCGTGACCAAGCATAAAGATTCGGACGTTACGGAGCGCGGGTGGTTAGTGTTGTATTGTGGCGCGGGCCCATGGCCTGCGGTCGGCCCGAGCCGCTCCGAGCGCTCGGGTTGGGGGCAATCTGTCGTTGCGCTCAGGCGCAGGCGAGCGCCGTCGAAATCGGAAGCGCGGCCGAAAGTGCGGCTGAATTTTCGGGGGGTGTTGGCACACCTGCGGCCAGGGAGTATTAATGCCTCGCTCGAAGCAACATCTCAGAACCTATACGCGCGTTACCGCGCCTTCCAACGCCGACGACGCCAGCATTGACTTCCACAGAACGCATTCATATAATGCATACTATGAATGCATCCCACTTGACCGTGCGTAACCTTCCCAGCGAATTGGCTGCGGCTCTGCAGAGGGAGAAGCAACGGCGGGGCACATCGCTGAACCAAACTGTGATCGATCTGCTGCGGCAGAGCCTGGGCGTCAAAGGCACTCGCAGCAATGGCGTGGGGCGGCTGGCCGGTACGTGGACTGAAGCTGAGCATCGGGAGTTTCTCTCCGCAATTCGGAGCTTCGAAGAGATCGATCGGGAATTGTGGAAGTGAGCCGCTACTGCCTTGACACGGTAGCCTATAGCCATTTCAAGCGCGGCGAGGCCAGGATAACGAAATTGCTGGATCGCGCCGAGTGGATCGGCGTGCCAGTGATCGTTATCGGCGAATTGTGCGCCGGTTTCGCAAAGGGGTCGAGGTTTCAGAAGAATCTCGAAGAGCTGGACGAATTTCTCGCTTTGCCGGTTGTGGAAACGCTGCCAGTCGACAGGCAGACTGCCGAAATGTTCGGGGAGATCGTTGACGCCTTGCGGCGCAAAGGGCGTCCGGTTCCGTCGAACGATGTCTGGATTGCCGCCACTTGCGCACGCAACGGGGCAACCCTGCTGACGTGGGACGCCCATTTTCGATTTGTCCCGCGCGTTGGAACGATGGTTCTGGATTCGGCTCAATGAGCGGACGCGCGTCCATGGGCTAAGCCGGGCCCGGGTCACCCAAGGTGCGGTTCCCATCGTTGCACGGCGGCACGCCCCACTGTCACACCTCTGCATCGATAAATGCCGCCGAGCCGCCCACCCAATCCATGCCCTTGTTGTGGTCCACGCCCATCTGCGCGCCGCGGCCCATGCGGATGATCGTGTTCACCGGGCGCAACCGGTCGAGCCACACATACATGATGCGGACTTCCATCTTATTGGCGCCGAACGGCGTCTCCAGCACCGGCTCGAAATCCACGCGCTCCTGCAAAATATAACCGCTTCGCTGCTCCTCAGGCACCGCCGCAATCTGCTCCGCGGTTGGACCTACAATCACGCCCGTTCCCGCAAAAGAATACAGCGGCTTCAACACGTAGCGTTCCGGATTTTCCACGCGCTCCACCCGGTCCAGAAACTGCGTGCGCGGAACCGCGGGATGCTCCAGATACGGCAGCGAAAACTTGCTTAGGCGGAAGAACCAGTTCGGATGTCCGGCCCACTCCACGTCCAGCTCGTCGCGGAAATCGAAGGCGGTCTGGATGCCGCGGCGCACCAGTTCGTCCACAATGGCGCGGTTGTAGATCCGGCGAATCGGAATCGTCTTGCCGTCGTGCTCATAGAACAACGCGCGGCCCTCTTTGCGGACGGTCGCAATATCCACCGTGCGCACGCCGAGCATCTGTTCGGTCAGCAGAAAATCGTGGCGCGTCTTCTGCTGCCACGGGTCGATCTCCATCAGCACGACATTTTCCGCATCGCACCCGCCCACGATGGCCCGCCGCAGCAGCGCTTCATACTCCGCCAGCGTCAACCCATCCGGCAGCGCCGCCAGCCTGGCGTCCATCCCATAAGCTTCCCGGTACGCTGCCGCCATCAGCGGTTGATAGGCGTAGAGCGTGGGAAATCCCTGGATCTCCACCAGCTTCGGCTCCACGTCCGCATCCAGGCCAAAATCGGCCTGCACGAAGAGCGGCGTGGGGTCCTCGTTGGGCGCCTGGAACTCCGCGGGAATCGCCGCGCGCGAATCGGCCTGATACTGTGGATTCGCCAGGAGCTGTTCCACCATCTCGCGGCCGTAGCGCGCCATCTTCGCCACCAGCGTTGCCGGCAAAAAGGCCGGCGTCTCGCTGTGACGGAACAGTGCCGGCTCGCCGCAACGCTCCTCCAGAATGCCGAGGAAGCGGCGGTGTCTCTCATCCGAGTAGTTGCGGTTAAACCACTGGCGATGCGAGCGAATCAAGCAGGAACTCTCCGCTATGCATAATCTGCCGGCCGTCGATCCACACGTCGAACTTGCGGCCCACCACGTCGATATGCGTCCCGGAGTACCACGTCGCGCCCGTATGCGCCCCGTAAGGATTGCCGAAGGCGATGTGAACGCCGGGGATTTTCTCGTCCTGTAAAATGTTGCCGATCACATCATGGATGGCGATATTGGTGCCGATGGCGAACTCGCCCACGCGGTCGCTATTTTCGTCGGTATGGCAGTAGCGCCAGAATTCGTCTTCCAGCTCCTTGTTGGCGGAGTGCGCCTCCAGCAAGCGGTTGCCGCGGATCTGAATGGTCAGCGGAGTCTCCCGCAAATCGCCGTACTTCTCGCAAAGATAATCGCCCACCACGCCATCGATCACGAACGTTCCATCCACGCATTCGGGCGTGGTGAAAGTCTCGCCGCCGGGCAGGTTGCCCCACTTGTGCGGGCTGATGATGCCGCTCGTTTTCACCCACTTGAGCTGCGGCGAAAAGCGCCCGGTGATTTCCGTGCCCGCCGGAGTGGTAGCCCGAATCTCCTTCGCCGCGCCGGCCATTTGCCACACCTGCGTGCTGATGCGGTCCACCTCCGTGAAATCGGCGCGCATGCCTTCAAGCATGATGCGCCGGTCGATATTCACCATATGCGCGTGCCTTATCTTGCGGCGGTTCACCACGTCCGTCATCTGCATGCGCGTGCGCAGTTCGTTGGCCTGCGCCTTCACCGCGAAGATGCTGACGTTGCTGGTTTCCAGGTCGGCGAGAACTTCCGGCGGCATGTCTTTGAGCGGCCGCGGGGCAAGATCTTCCAGTATCCACGCGTTGTAATGCAGGTCGCGCGCTTCGAGCTCGCGCGCAAGCGCCGCGCCGATCTGGGCGCACGCACGGTCCGTAATCAGCGTGACTTTCTCATCCGGCTGAATCCGCAGGCACTGTTCCACCGCGTTGCGCGCCCCCGGAGTCAACTCCACGTCGAACGGTTCGGCGTGCAGGAATTCCTTGGGGCCCTTAAATGTCTCGCTCAAGGACCCGCTCATCGACTGGCTCCCTGGCCGGCCCCTTGGCCAGCCCCGCCCGCCGACGCCTCATACAGACCGTGCTCGGTCTCCTCAATCATATAGTCCACAACTCGTTTCAAATCGTTGGTCTCCTGGTACACGCGCAATTGGCGCGTCGCTCCATTTCCTCTCTCCAGTATCTGACGAATGTAGCCCACCTCGTCGATGCTTCCCAACTCGGCAACGACGTCGCTTACAAATTCCATCAACTCGTGCATCAGGTCGCGCGCCGGAACCTCGATCTGTTTGCCGAAGTCGATGATCTTGCCGTCCAGCCCGTACCGCGCGGCGCGCCATTTGTTCTCCATGATCAGCGCGCGGTTGTAGTGGCGGAAGCTCAGATTCTGCTCGTGCAGCCGGTAGAGCTTGGCGATCACCGCCTGGCAGACCGCGGCGATGCAGATGGTTTCCTCGAGGCGCATAGGCATGTCGCAGACGCGGAACTCGAGCGTGGGGTAGTGCGGGTGCGGCCGTATGTCCCACCAGATCTTCTTGGCGTCGTCGATGCAGTTGGTGCGGATTAGCAGGTTGACGTAATCCTCGAACTCGGACCAGCTTCGATACAAATCCGGTATGTTGGTGCGCGGAAAGCGCTCGAATACTTTACAGCGGTACGATTGAAAGCCCGTATTCATGCCCAGCCAGAATGGCGAATTAGCGGAGAGCGCCAGCAGGTGCGGCAGGAAATACCGGGCGCCATTCATAAGCTGGATGGCGGTCTCGCGGTCTTCCACGCCGATGTGCACATGCAGGCCGAAGATCAGATTGGCGCGCGCCACCATCGCCATGTCTTCGACGATGATGCGATAGCGCTCGTCCGGATAAATCGCCTGGTCGCGCCACTCGGCGAACGGATGCGAGCCGCCAGCCGCCAGCCGCAGGCCGTTTTCGTGCGCAAGGCGCACCATTTGCTGACGGATCATGCGGATCTCGGCCTTGGCATCGCCGACGTTGTGGCAGACGCTGGTGCCGATTTCCACCACCGACTGGTGCATTTCCGGCTTGACCCGCTCAGCCAGAATCATCTTGCCCTTCTGCACGATTTCCGCCTGAATGTGCGAGCGAAGATCGCGCGTTTCGGGGTCGATGGTCTGATATTCCTCTTCGATTCCGATGCTGAAACTGGGCCGCGAGGCTACGGATTTGCCGTCCATTTGCGATCCTCCTGCGCGAGAAGTTTAGACCAGTGGTACGGAAGCGGCGCGGGCGGTTGCGTGGCCCGCTGCACTGCCATTTGCGCCACGGCCTCCACGATCCACTCGAAATTCTCCGCGCCCACCGATTCCCGCGCGGCATCGGGCGCCGGGTTCATGAAGTCGATGGCATAGGGAACGCCGTTCTCCACCGCGAATTCCACCGTGTTCAAATCGTAGCCCAGCGCGCGGCAGAGCGTCAGCGCATCGTCGACCATCCGCTTGCCTAACGCCGCATCGGGCGGCGGATTGCCTTGGATATAGCGCAAATGGTGCGGCTGGCCGGGGTCGTAGCGCATCACGTGGACCTTCGTCTGGTCCACCACATAGCAGCGGAAATACTCTTGAAATTTGACGCCGCGCTGCAGAGTCATGCAGAGATCGGCGGAGTCGTCATACGCCGCGAAAAATTCATCGGGCGAATCCACTTTGTATACGCTCTTCCAGCCGCCGCCATTGTGCGGCTTGAGGAACGCGGGGAAGCCGACATATTCAAAAATGCCGTCCCAGTTCAACGGGTATTCCAAATTACGCATGGAATCGCCCGTGGTCCCGGGCGGGTGCCTTTTATGGGGCAGAAGGACGGTGGGCGGAATGGCCACGCCGAGCTTGGTGGCCAGCGCATAATTGAAGAATTTATCGTCCGCGCTCCACCAGAAGGGGTTGTTGATGACCTTGGTTCCGGTGAGCACGGCGTTCTTCAAAAACGACCGGTAGAACGGAATATCGTGCGAGATGCGGTCGACGATCACGCCATAGCCGCTCGGCTCGGCCATCTTCACGCCGCCCACCTTCAGATGCTCCGCGGTCACGCCCGCGGCGCCCATCGCGTTGATGCGATCCACCAGCGCCGGTGGAAACGTCTCTTCCATTCCATAAAGCACGCCAACCTTTGTCATAGATATCCTTAAATCTAACTGAAGAACATCGCGCTTAACCAAAAAACTTAACCGCCATTTGATGCCACCACGGCCAATCGTGGCCGAAACCTTCCCACACGTCCAGCGTATGCGGAATCTGTTTCACTCCGAACCAATGCGCCAGTTTCACGTTTTGATCGAACAGCGGATCGTGATTACCCACCGCCAGCACGAAATAATTCCTCCGGCACTGATCCAGCAGCTGTCCATCGTTGAGATTCGGCAGATAGTCCAAGGGCGAGTGAAAGTAGGCATTCTCGTCGTAATAGCCATTGAGGAACCGCTTGGGGATGTCGAACCCGCCGGACATGCTCACGGCGTAAGTGACCAGGTCCGGATGGCGCAGCGCGAAGTTGATGGCGTGGTATCCGCCAAAGCTGCATCCGGTGGCGCCCATCTGCGGCCAACTGGTGCGGTCGCGCACGAACGGCGCCGCTTCATTCACCAGATAAGCGTCGAAAGCGTTCTGCCGGTGGAGGCGGTCGGCCGGATGCGCGCCTTCGTTGTACCAGGATTCGCGGTCCACCGAATCGAGACAGATCACCTGCAGCTCGCCGCGCTCGATTTTCGGCGCCAGCGCGCCCACCATGCCGCGGTCTTCGTACTCCCAGAAACGGCCGCCCGAAGTGGGAAACACCACCACGGGAAATCCGCGCTCTCCGAACGCCAGCAGCTCCATATCGCGATGGAGCGATGGGCTGTACCACTTGACGTAGTCTCTGCGCATCCCCACGGCGATTTTAGCGTACAACTGGAGAATCGTAGGGCGGCCCCCCCGGTCCGCGGCCGACCCCCTGGTCGGCTTTTCCCTACATTGCGTACATTGAAGGATGAAACTACATTTCACCGCTGAGACCGAAAGAAGCTCAAGGAGGCCGCGGGACCGTCAGCGTCCTGCCGAACGCGCTCATGTGCTTCCCTTAATTCGACCGCAACGCAACCATCGGATCGATCCTGGATGCTTTCCATGCGGGGATATACCCGGCGATCGCCGCAACCGCGATAAGCAGCGTTCCCACCTCGATAAATGTCACCGGGTCGCCGGTCGTTATCCCAAACAACAGGCTGCCCAGCGCGCTCGACAAAACTCGCGACCCCGCCATTCCCAACGCGAGACCTAAAGCGGCCAATCCAAGCGTCCGCAGCACGATGCGGCGTTGCAGGTCGGTGGCGGACGCGCCCAACGCCATCCGAATTCCAATTTCCTGCACGCGTTGACTCACCGAAAACGAAATCACGGCGTAGATCCCCAGGGAAGCGAGTATTAAGGCGAAAGCCGCGAATCCGGCCAGCAACAGCACCAGGAACCGCCGCGGTGAAACGGCTCTGTCCACCAGATCCTGGAACGTCACAAACTCGCGGACCGGCAGATTCGGGTCGATCGGCCTCAGAGCAGTTCGAATCCCTGCCGCCAGACCGTCCGGTGGAAGCGCGGTGCGCACCACCAGTTGCATGGCTGCGTAGTCCCCGGGTTGCCGCATCGGCATATACAACTCCGATCCCCCCACCGTTTCCAGAGCTGCATGACGGACGTCTGCGACTACGCCCACTACGGACATGACCCTTCGTCCCACATTTATTGCGATCGCTTGTCCCACTGGATTCTGGCCGGGCCATAACGTCCGGGCCAGCGTCTCATTGACAACCGCGACGAGTTCGCTCGATGCGCGATCCCTCTCCGTAAATTCTCTACCCTGCCGCAACGGAACTCCTGCCGCGTCGAAATACCCGTCACTCACAACGCGAATGAATGCCTCCGGTTGGCGCCCCTTCTCGTAGACCTGTCCTCTAGCGGCAACGGCGAACGACCGGTCGTCGCGGAGTGGCAGGACGTCGGTAAGCCCCGCCGCCAGAACGCCAGGGACAGAGCGGGCACGGTGGAGCACATCGTCGATAAAAGAGTTCTGCTGCGCCAGAGTCGATATTCGAAAACTCGGGTCAATCCTCAGCGCAGCCGCTCGCTCCGGTTGAAATCCCAGATTCACGTCGAGGACGCGGAGAAAGCTCCGGATCAGCAGCCCCGCGCCGACCAGCAGTATGCAGGCGAAGGCGACCTCGGAAACCACGAGGCCATCGCGGAGCGCAATGGGAAAGCCGCCATGCCGCTTGCCGCCAGCGCTCGCCCCGCGGCCGCCATCTTGCATGCCTTCACGAAGGGAGACTGCCGTGACCCTTAGCGCCGGCAGCAGGCCAAAGAGTACCCCGGAACCGACCGCCGCCAGCAAGGTGAAAAGGAGCGCGCTCCCATCCATCCGAACGCTTTCGAGCAAAGGAAGGTTGAAGGCTTGGTTGAATACACGAGGATGCGCCAGTTCGCGCGTGCCGGCCACTGCGAGGGCGAGTCCCAACACCGCGCCGCAACATGAGATCGCCACGCTCTCCGTAAGCATCTGTCGCAGCAGCCGCGAACGGCCCGCGCCTAACGCAGCCCGCAGCGCCATTTCCTTTTGCCGCGTGCCTAACTTCGCCAATTGCAGATTCGAAAGATTCGCGCACACAATCAACATCACTACACCCACCGCGCAGGCCAGCACGAACAGAGCCGGTCTCACTCCTCCGCTCACTCGTTGCGCCAATGGCACCAGCCTCGGAACGATATTGTTCCGTTCCGGATGCTGACTCTCCAGTTGTTTCGCCAGCGCCGTAAACTCGGCCTGCGCGCCTTGCAGGGTCGCGCCGGGCTTCAATCTTCCGACGATGGGCATCGTGTTGCCTTGGGGTTTGTTCTTGTCGTTCAGCGGCCAGGGAACGAAAGCATCGATGCTCGTGCCGGGGGCAAAAACGCTGGCAAAGTCAAAGGATGCAGGCAGCACGCCCACCACCGTCACGGGCTGGTTATTTAACATCAGTTTCCGGCCCACCACATTGGGGTTTGAGTCAAACCGCCGCCGCCAAAAGTTGTGGCTCAGGACCATTGCCGCCGGAGCGGAATACCTCCCCTGGCACTCCTCGGTGGTGAACGATCTTCCGATCGCGGGTTCCACACCTAGCAGTGCGAACAAGTTCCCGGTGACAGGAACGCTGGTGAGACGCTCGGGTTCGCCGATTCCCGTGAGCTCCTTGTCGCCCGCGCGGTAGTACCCGGACCAACCCGCCAAATCGGAGAATGAGCGGTTCGACTCCCGGAGGTCCGAATAGTGTTCGGTTTGGGTGGTGAAGTTCTCGCCGTTGGAAATCCATACCAGCCGTCCTGGATCGCGAAACGGGAGCGGGCGTAATAGCAGCGCATTGACCACGCTGAAGACCGTGGAACTGGCGCCGATGCCGAGGCCCGCGATGAGAATCGTAAACGCCGTAAATCCGGCATCGCGCCGCATGCCGCGAAACGCGTGGTGTAAATCCTGCGCCAGGTCGCTCATCCAGCGCGCGATCCAGGTGGAGCGAGCTTCTTCCGATTTTTGCGTCATATTGCCAAACTTTCTGTGAGCCGCAGCGCGAGCCTCCGCCTGGGACATGCCTTGCGCAGCCAACTCCTGAGTCATGGACTCGATATGGAATTCCATCTCTTCCCACAGCAGGCGCTGCCTTTCACTGTGATCCAGCCAATACTGTAAACGGCGTCGAAAGCGCTTCCAAAGTGTGCCCGCTCGCATGGCATTTTCTCCGTTTGACTAAGCAAACCCCATAATGCGGGCCACCGCGCCGGTGACCTGGCGGTAACGGGCCGACTCCCCGGCGAGGTGTTTGCGGCCGTCGGGAGTCAGCTTATAGAAACGAGCGCGCCGGTTGTTGGCCGAAAGGCCCCACTCACCCTCGATCCAGCCATTCAGCTCAAGCCGCTGGAGAGCCGGGTAAAGAGAGCCTTCTTCGACGCGCAGCAGATCGTCGGACAATTGCTGAATCAGTTGCGCGATCGCGTATCCGTGCAAATGGCCGCTCATCAATATTTTGAGTACCAGCATGTCCAGCGTGCCAGGCAAGAGGTCGGCCTTCGGTTTCTCGGTTCCCATAGACGATCTGATTATAGGACGATAGAGTTTCCCGTTTGGTTAGGCGGAATTGGACAGTTCTTTTAATCAGGCAGGCTTTAGGAACGAATGACGAGCCGCCGTTGACGAAGAGCGCCGAAGATCAGGCTAGGTTCAATACGGTTCGCTTAGTGCAGACGGACCAAATCGTGGCGCGCGCACGCATGCGCGTCGGTGAAGAAATCGCCTCGAAGATGGTTTTCATCTGCTCCGCCATGTGGGAGCCGTACCTGAAGGTCATCCGCGAAAAGCGCTCCGAGGCTCTGCGCATCCCTCGACCGGTTCCACATCGTGGCTAAGACGATCAGAATCTGAAGATCGAACAGCGCTTCCGGCTGCGCGAACTACTCCGCTACAACCTGAGGACTATCCGATCCTCAACTACTTCCGCGCTCAAAGCTACTCCAGCGGCGTCGTTGAGGGCCTTAGCAACAAAGCCAAAGGCACCATGGCAGCTCCATATCGCGATCGACCGATGGGCGGTACCGCTTGATGTAATCTATGCAGCATCCCCACAGCGATTTTGGCGTACACTGAGTGGTTGCCGGACCGCCGCGCCAAAGACGAAGGCCGCCTTCACCTGCATTCCCGTTTTCCTTCCCGCTATCTTTCGACGCCTCGCAACATTGTTGTCTACCTTCCGCCGGGCTACGATGCCGCCGCGCGATATCCGGTTTTCTATCTGCAGGACGGCCAAAATCTGTTCGATCCCGCTACCGCATTCAACGGTCAGGATTGGCGGGCCGACATGGTGGCGGACCAGTTGATTGTCAGCGGCGCCATTGAGCCCATCCTCATGGTAGGCGTCTACAACACCGGCGTTCGTCGAATCTCCGAATACACGCCCACGCGCGACGCCCGCATGCGCAAAGGCGGCAAGGGCGCCCGCTACGCACAGATGCTGGCGCGCGAGTTGAAGCCGTTCATCGAGCGGAAATACGCCGCGAAGCGAGCGGCGGCGGATACCGCGTTGGGTGGCTCGTCGCTGGGCGCATTGGCGTCTCTGGCGGCCGGCCTGCTCTATCCGCGCGTTTTCGGCAAACTGGCGGTGATGTCGCCCTCGGTGTGGTGGGATCAACGGTCGATTCTTAGAATGGTGCGCGCATTCAAGGCGTCCGCGCGGCCGCGTATCTGGCTCGACACCGGGACCGAAGAGGGCGAATCTGCGCAACAGGCGCTGGACGATACGCGCCTGCTGCGCGATGCCCTGCTGGAAATGGGTTGGCGCGAAGGCGTAGATCTGAGTTATATGGAAGTTACCGGCGCCGGCCACAACGAACTGGCTTGGGGCGGGCGGTTCGGAGAGGTGCTCCAGTATTTCTTCCGGAAGGGTTGACAGAGTGACAGGGGCAGTGGCACTGGTTTCCCTGGCGCTGAGATTCAAGCGGCCGCGCGGTGGAGCAGTAAGACCGCCGGCAAGCGCGCGAAGGTGAGTGCCGGGCTCGCGCCTGTAGTGGCCGTATCGGCCGGTTCACCGAACAGCCGGTCCGCCAGGAACGATGCTCCAGTTACCGAAGCGAGAGGAACCGGCGCCGTGTCAAAGATCGATGTGGATACATGCAAACCCCCGATTCCAGTAATACGTCCTCGGTTCGAAAATGTTTGGCCGCAACTGGAGCAAGCTGGAATAATACCTATCACTCGGAGATCGGGCTTGCTTTAACTCAAGGTTGGGGCTTGGACAGTCGCCATGACGGGACCCACTTATGCCACCTCGCCCCACTTCGGCCCGAATACGGCATTGAGGCGCTCCTACCGACGCCTGCGACGCCTCTAGCGTGGGCGGAGATGGTGGGCGCCTGGGGGGGCTGACGTTACCTCTTAGGCATCACCATAGAGGTGGTCAGGGTGGCCCGGATCGGCGGCTGGTTTGGCTGCCGATCTTGGTAGTTGACGCCCGAGCTCCGGTACAAGAGGGACCCCACCCCCAAACCAACGTCTGCGGTATCAATAATGCCCTTTCCTGCGGCCCGCCTCTTTATGTGAAGAAGTTCTACACTGGTTTCTTGACGGTCCGGGGTTCCATTTTCGGCAAGCTCTTACTGACATCGGTACTGTTGATCGGCGTCACGCTTGCGAGCGCCGACTTCTTGCTCACCCGCTACACTGCGGAACGCGAGCGCTCGCTGGTTCAGCAGCATATGGCGCAGTCTCTTCGCGTTATCGCGCCCACATTGGCTTCGAATCCACCGAAGAGTCTGCAAAAGTGGGCGGAGGATACCGATGCGGCGCTCGATTCGCGCGTAACCGTAATCGATAACAGTGGCGTAGTGCTAGCCGACTCCCGCCATGATCCGGAAACAATGGAGAACCATCGTGCGCGTCCGGAGGTTCAAGCGGCGCTCGAGGGCCGGCCAGGGTCGGCCGTCCGGCGCAGCGCCACCCTCGACGTGGAGTTCTACTATTACGCCGAGCCGGTCGAGCTGCCGGGGCATCCGCGTACCGTCCTGCGCCTGGCAATTCCGCTGACACAGGTGGGGGCCTCAATTTCGGCCGTGCGCATGCTGATTCTGAGGGCCTCGGCAGCCGCCGCCTTGATCGCGCTGATAACCGCATACTTCATCGCAGGCGCGTTCACCCGCCGCATTCACCGCATCGAGAATTACGCCACGGAACTGGTAAACGCCGACTACTCGGGGACATTTGCGGCGGAGGGCGACGACGAACTCGGGTCGGTAGCTCGCTCTCTACGCACGATGGCGGAGCATTTTCGCAAAATGCTGGAGCGTCTCGCGCAGGAATCGTCGAGGCGCGAGGCGATTCTGAGCAGCATGGTGGAAGGGGTGCTCGCCGTCGAACACAAGCTCTGCATCACCTTCTACAACGACGCGTTCGCGCGGGCGGTGCATGCCCGCACGCCGCTGCCGGACGGGGTTTCGATGTTACACGTGGTTCGCGATCCGGCTTTGCGCGAACTGTTGTCGCGGGTGATCGCCACCGGCACGCCCGCGCGCGAGCGCATGTCCCTCATCAATGCCGAGGGGCGCGTCTTCGAAGTTCAAGCCGCTCCGCTGGCGGCGCCGGGCGGCGCCGGAGCCATCGCAACATTCCATGACATCACGGAGCTCGAACGCCTGGAACGTGTCCGCAAAGATTTCGTGGCGAACATATCTCACGAGCTTCGAACCCCGCTCGCCGCCATACACGGAGCCGCCGAAACCCTGCTCGAAGGCGCGCTGGAAGATCCGGAGAACGCCCGCAAATTTCTGGAAATGATTGCGGCGCACACTGCGCGCATCGGCAACCTGGCTTCCGACCTTTTGACGCTCTCGGAAATCGAGGCGGAACGAATCCCGGCTCTATCGGAAAAAATATCGGGCGCCGAATTGGCTGAAAATGCGCTTCACAGGGTGGCCGATCGGGCAAACGAGCGTAGTATTCGCGTTGTTCTGAATGCGGCCGCCGACGTGTACTTCGTGGGACACAAAGGCCGTCTGGAGCGGGCCGTCTCCAATCTGCTCTTGAATGCAATCGACTTCAATCGTCCGGGCGGCGAAGTTCGCATCGACGTGCGGCGTGTGGATGCGACCGCCCGAATCTCAATCGCAGACAATGGAATCGGCATCGCTCCCGAAAACCTGCGGCGCGTTTTCGAGCGCTTCTACCGGGTGGACAAAGCGCGATCCCGCGAGACCGGGGGAACCGGACTCGGCTTGTCGATCGTGAGGAACACGGTAGAACGAGCGGGCGGGTCGGTGATGGTAGACAGCCAATTGGGCAAAGGATCCGTTTTCACTCTGGTATTTCCGGCCGTATGAACGGCAGCCCTCGGCTTGCCGAAATATGACAAACCGATTACGATGGAGTTCGCCTCTCCGATCCGACGTATTCCACGACTCGTATGAATCTGCTGCCGCGCGACGACAAATTCTTTGCCTTCTTTCTGAAACAGGTGGAAATCATTGGCCAGGCCGCGCACGTCCTGCTGGAAGGAGTTCGCATCGGCAACTCGCGCCTCGTCGGCGCCGCCACCGAAATCAGCGTGCTCGAGAACCGCGGCGATGAGGTGATCCACAGCATCTTCCACCGGTTGAATCAAACTTTTATCACCCCGTTCGACCCCGAGGACATCCAGAACATCTCGAGCGCGCTCGACAATGTGCTCGACGGCATTGAGGATACGGCGCACCGGCTCGTGTCATACGATATCAATCCCGTTCCGCACGACATGGTGGAACTGGCGGTGATTGTGAATGCCTGCGCTGTCTCGGCGAAAAAGGCGTTTGAAGCGCTGGAACGCAAGGGACCGATCCTGGAACAGTGCATCGAGATCAACCGCCTGGAAAACGAGGCCGATCTGATCAGCCGCAGCGCCGTCGCCAACCTCTTCCACAAGGAGAAGGACCCGATCACGCTGATCAAGCTCAAAGAGGTTTACGAGTTCTTCGAGAACACCATCGACCGGTTCGAGGACGTCGCCGATATCCTGCAGAACGTCGCTGTCAAGAACAGTTAAGCCATGTCGGTCTTCGGGCTAGCGGTATTCATCATTGCGATCGCCCTGCTGTTCGATTACATCAACGGGTTTCATGATGCCGCGAACTCGATCGCGACCATTGTGGCGACGCGCGTTCTGACCCCGTTTCAGGCCGTGTTGTGGGCCGCATTCTTCAATTTCGCCGCCGCGTTCTTCTTCGGAACGGCGGTCGCCAAGACGGTCGGAAAGGGGTTTGTCGACCTCAGCCTGGTAACGCCTCAGGTGATCTTGTGCGGGATCGCGGGCGCGATTATTTGGGATCTGATTACGTGGTGGCTCGGGCTTCCCACCAGTTCGTCGCACGCGTTAATCGGCGGCTATGCGGGCGCGGCCATCGCGCGGGCCGGGGTGGTGCGTGGATTTCTACACAGCTTCGACGCGCTTCGGGTTCCAGGCGGCAGCGAATGGCCGCTCACCCTCGCATTCATTTTCCTCGCTCCGCTGATCGGACTAATCTCGGCCTATGTGTTGATGATCGCGGTCTACTGGATCTTTCGAAAATCCAGCCCCTCGAAGATGGACGGTTACTTCCGGAAGCTGCAGTTGGTCTCGGCAGCCGCCTTCAGCCTGGCGCACGGATCCAACGATGCGCAAAAGACAGCCGGCCTGATTGCCGGAGTGTTATTCACCTCGCGCATGATTCCGGCGTTCGAGATTCCGGGATGGGTGCTGATGGCTTCGTACACGGCGATCGCGCTGGGAACCTTAAGCGGAGGCTGGCGCATCGTCCGGACCATGGGCACACGGCTGACGCGGCTTAAACCGCGTAGCGGATTCTGCGCAGAAACGGGCGCAGCCTGCGCCGTTCTCCTGGCTACCCATTTCGGTCTCCCGGTCTCCACGACGCACGCCATAGCCGGAGCCATCGTGGGGGTAGGTAGTATTAATCGCCTCAAAGCGGTTCGTTGGGGGATAGCGACTAACATCGTGGGCGCGTGGGTAATCACGATTCCGATGGCGGCGATCATTGCCTGGCTAGCGTTCTGGACCCTGCGCCTCGCCGGGGGCGCTTAACTTCGGGAACGCTGCGATCCGCCGTCCATTAACGCGCGGACCGATTTTATCGAGTTGAAGGATGCAAGCTGTACGCAGCCCGTTGGGTTATCCTGCAAAAATGCGGCCCTTCGATTTCGTTCTCTCCGCGGCGATGGTCGCGTCGCCACTTTTGGCGCAAGGTTCCATCCCTGCCACGATTGCCGACAGCGTCGGCGACATGCTGCGCTACACCGAAGGGCAATTTCTCTCCATCGCAGAAGCAATGCCGGAAGAGAAGTTTTCCTTCATACCGACAGCCGGGAACTTCGCCGATGCGCGCAGTTTCGCCGAGCAGGTAAAGCACGTGGCGTGCACCCAGTTCGCGTTCTTCAACGAGATCGAAGGTAAAAAGCCACCAGATGCCTGTGAACGCGGAGGGCCTTCCACTGCCAAGACCAAACCCGAACTGATTCAGTATTTGCGGGACTCTTTCGACTACGGCAATAAGGTTCTGGCGACGGTGAACGCGAAGAACGCGTTAGAGCGCGTAGAAGGGCGCTACGGCGGCCCCAGCACGCGTCTCGGAATGGCGGTCAAGTCGGTGTGGCACATCACCGATCACTACGGCCAGCTTGTCGAGTATCTGCGAATGAACGGGGTCGTGCCGCCAGCGACACAGAAGTACGGGCTGAAGGTCCGCTAGGACCAACAGCTACCGTCCTATCTGTGTCTCGAAAAGGACCGTTTTCGAGACGGTCACACCCCGAACTGCCGCAAATGATGGTCAAGGTGTTTGTACATTAAGATCGCCCACTCCTCCGGCGTCATTCTCCCAAAGAAACTATGCGGATTCCTCGTACACCCTGCCGCCCCTCCCACCGCAAACTTGTCGATCAGGCCCGATAACCGGTCCCGTTCCTTGCCCAAATCTCGTTCGTCCGCCACAATGAGGCCCCTTGCCGTCGGCGAATTCTTCCGTAGCGGGTCTTCGTTCCGAAACACCATCGGCTTCACCAGCCGCCCCATCAGACGTGCGGGTAGCGCTCCCTTGTCGGGCGCCACTTCTCCCACCGCCCACTGCATACTCACCGAGCAATGCGCCAGCATCTGCGCCGCGGTCATCTTGCCCCAGCGCCTCTCACTTTGCGGCTCCAATTGTCCCAGCCGGGTCTTTACCTGATTCGCCACCGTCGCATCGAACAGGTTCTTCATGATCACATGCCTCCCTTGAATGAGAGTAACCGAGAGCCAGTGTCGGAAAGGGTCATTTTTCTGCGGCTCACCGATTGAATATCCGATAGGCGCAGTTTCACAAAGGACCCTTTGTGAGACAGAAGTTCGAGCGCCGCAATCGGAGCCATCCCCGCTTGTACGCGCCCGTGGACGGCGCTTCGCCTGCCTTCAAAGTGCCAGCTCTTGGAACCGAAGCGCGAATGGCGCTCGATATGTCGCGCAACGTGAACCTTCGCGTCGATCACCTTGGCGGAAAACGCCCGTTGCCGACTTGAGGCCGGCTGGAGTTGGCCCGATGGTCCGGTTCTGGGAGATCCACGTTTTGGGCGCCGCCCCCAGGCGCCGCATTCGCACGCCCGAAATGACAGCTTCCGAGGATTCTCCGAGTACCGCGTGATACGCCCTGAGGGCACTTGCGACTGGTACATCGATAAACGCTGCGCGACAGGCAGGATCTCCGCCCAGGATGCCTGGCTCGCGACCACGACGGCGAGGACATCCGAGACGCCGCTCCCGCCCGGTCGAGTAGACATATCCCGAGATTATATAAGGCCCGGAGGCGGAATCGAGCAGGTTGTGATTCTTCCACAGTGTGATGTTGGTTCACTTTGGTTCGGTGTGCGGGGACCTATTTCAATTGGTCACTCGAATGGCATTCCGCTTGCACTGGACGGAGCCTGACCCGTCTTTGCATCCTTCTCTTGAACGTCGTCAGTGCGACTTCAGGCCAGGCGCAGACGCCTGCCGTGCGACCGCGATTCGAAGTCGCCTCCGTCAAGCGCAACATGTCGTGCGGTGGCCGGCGCGGCGGTGGAGGGGCGCTCACTCCCGGCCGGCTGAACATGGAGTGCGCCACACTCCAGACACTCATCGAAAACGCATACTACATCTTCGCCGATGGAGTGAGCATGAACCGGAAATCGATCGGGATCGCTGGAGGCCCCAGTTGGATATTGTCCGATACCTACGACATTTCGGCTAAGGCCGAAGACAGTGCACCGTTTGCGAAGATGGCGGGCCCAATGATGCAGGCGCTTCTCGAAGAGCGCTTTAAACTTGAGCTGCGCCACCAATTCAAGGAGGGCCCGGTCTACATTCTGACCGTTGCAAATAGCGGCTCCAAACTGGAGTCGACGACGGAAGGAAGCTGCGTGACGGTCGACATCAATCATCCGTTCATAACAGTTCCTAACCAGCCCAGGCCCGTTCGTTGTGGTAGCCAGGGCACGTCATTCAAGGATGGGATTGTCACCATGAGTTGGCGCGGGACCACCATGGACTTGTTGGCAAACGACTTTGCGCTAACTCGGGTAGTGGGACGCCCGATCATCGACAGGACGGGACTCAGCGGTCAATTCGATATTCGCCTGGCGTTTGCGCCGGATACATCCGCGCCAGTGGTTTCAGGCGAGGCAAGTGCTCCAGGTACGGCGGGGGTGCCGGCGCCTGGAGAGGCCCTCGGAGAATTAGAGACGCGAAGGCTTTTCGGAGTCCTTACTTATGCCCGATAAAATCCGACTGTGTGCTCCCACTTACAAGCGTTCGGCATTCGGTTCACTCCGCGCGGGCCGGTTCCTCGTTTATCCCGTAGCCATCGCGGCCATTCTGCGCGCCAGGCCGGAGGGAGTATGACGCTGTCGAAACGCTTTCGTTCCTGGCTGAAAGCCACGTTGCAGCGGCGCGTCGTGGAGCGCGGCGAGCCCCACCAGCAGGCCCGGCTGGAATTCGGCAGCGTCCGCCAAACCAAAGAAGCGTGCCGCGAAGCCCGCGGAAAGGGCCTGCTGGATTCGCTTCTGTTGGACCTTCGTTACGGTCTGCGCCTGCTGCGCAGAACTCCGGGATTTGCCGTCCTGGCAGTGGTGACGCTGGCCCTGGGGATAGGCGCCACAACGGCAGTTTTCAGCCTGGTCAACGCGGTGCTGCTCCGCGATTTGCCTTACCGCGACCCGGGGCGGCTGGTATTTCTGTACGAGCCGATTCCAGGCATTCCCGGCGCTCCGCTGGAAGCGTGGGCGCCGGTCATCGGTGATTTCTTCACGTGGCAAAGGGAGAGCCGCTCATTTGCGAGCCTGGCAATGTTCACCAAAGGCCAACTGAATGCGTCGTTAGGTCATGCGACAGGCGATGCGGCGTTCGACGCTACCGGATCGCGTGTCACCGCCGGCTTCTTCCGCACGCTGGGCGTTTCCCCGGTGCTCGGACGCGCCGTGGACAACGCCGACACTCAGCCGGGCCACGGAGGTGTTGTGGTAATCAGCCACTCGCTCTGGCAGTCCCGGTTCGGCGGCGAACGTAACGTGCTGGGGAGAGAGATGCTGCTGAACGCGCGGCCGTACCGGATTATCGGAGTGATGCCGGCCGGGTTTGCCTTTCCGCACGGCACCGAGAGCCTGGAGGCAGTGGGGAAGTCGACTGATATCTGGTTGCCTTGGACAATGACTCCGCAGCAGAGGGCGTCGCGTGACGATAATCCGGGCAACGCTATCGGACGGTTGCGGCCGGGAGTTAGTCTGAATCAGGCACAGGTGGAAATCGCCACGATCACCTCGCGATTCGATCCCCCTTTCCAGCAACTGAACAAGAAGGCTCAGGGCGTGGTCCGCCCGTTTGACGAACAGATCACCGGCGGTTCCCGCCGCCCGTTGCTGATCTTCATGGTGGCGGTATTGCTGGTGCTGCTGATCGCATGCTCAAACGTAGCGGGCCTCGGACTCGCCCGCGCCGGCGGCAGGGCACAGGAAATCGGTGTGCGAACGGCGCTGGGCGCTTCACGCTTGCGGCTGGTGCGGCAGCTTCTGGCGGAATCTTTATGTGTCGCCTTAGCCGGCGGCGTCCTCGGGATTGCCGCGGCGTTTTGGATGGTCCGGCTTCTGGTGAACTTCCATTCGGCTAACATTCCGCGGATCGAAGAAACCTCAATCGATGGCCGCGTCCTGCTGTTTACGGTTTGCGTTTCGCTGGCGGCCGCTGTGCTTTCGGGACTGTTCCCGGCATGGTCCGGTTCGCGCTGCAGTTTGAACCAGGCTATCAAAGCTTCGGGGACTCGCAGCGTCAAAGGCGGCGCGAGCCGGCTACACCGCGGGCTGATTGTCGCTCAGATGGCGCTCACCATCGTGCTGCTGGTCGGTTCGGGTCTGCTGATCCGCAGCTTTTTGAAACTGGAGTCGGTGGATAAGGGCTTCGCCTCGCTCTCCACGGTTACGATGGGCATTCACCTCGACGGGAGATACAACCAACCACAGCGGCAGAGCGAATTCTTCCACACCCTGCTGGCCCGAATCCAAGCCGTGCCGGGCGTGCAGGAGGCCGCGGCCGTTGACCGCGTTCCGCTGGGCGGTGGCGAATCGCTCAGTCTAATCGAAGTGGAGGGTTACCCGTTCGACGAGAAGACGTCTTTCGAAAACCGTTCGGTGACGCCGCGATACTTCGCCGCGATGGGAATTCCGCTGCTTGAGGGCAGAGCCTTCGATGACGCCGATGCGGCTGGGCGGACGCCGGTGATTATCGTGAGCAGAAGCTTCGAACGGAGATATTTTCCAGGACGGTCGGCGCTGGGCAGGCGTGTGCACACCAGCGGTTGGCGGACAATCGTCGGCGTGGTGGCGGACGTGCGGATGCGCGAGCTGGACACCACCCCGCCGATGCAATTCTATTTGCCGCTGTGGCAGGTCCCCACCGGTTCGGTCGCCGTCGCGGTGCGTGGAACGCTGCCTCCGGACCGGACCGCTTCGGCCCTCCAGGGCCTGCTGCGAAACGCCGACGCGGCGTTGGCGGCAGACGTGCGAACGATGGATCAATTGGTTTCCGAGGCGAGCGCGGAACGGCGTTTCCAAACGCTGGTGCTGACCGTGTTCGGCGGCATCTCCCTGTTTCTCTCGCTGCTAGGTCTGTACGCGCTGATGGCGTATTCGGTACAACGGAGGACAGCGGAAATCGGCATCCGCATGGCTCTGGGCGCGCAACGGAGCGCTGTGATGGGACTCGTGCTGCGGCAAGGGGCGACCCTGTGGCTGGTCGGAATTGCGCTGGGCTTTGCCTGCGCGTGGAGCGTGACGCGGTGGATGCGCAGCCTGCTTTTCGAAGTGCAGCCAGCCGATCCGCTCACGTTCGCGGCAGTGGCGACGCTGTTTTGTGCGGTTGCCGCGATCGCGTGCTATGTGCCGGCGCGGCGCGCGACGCAGGTGGACCCGGCAATCTGCCTGCGTTACGAGTGACTGCGGCCACGCTGGGCGAGTCTCGACGCGCCGCTCCGGTCGGAATGCGGAGTCGGCAAGTGATGGCCGCCGAACGAAGCAGACGCGCCAATTCGTAAGGCTATGTGCGTTCTCCTCAAGCCAAATCTGGTGGAGGATCTGCCAGAACTTCGCCTTCCGACAAAGTCAATTTCGAACGAAAAAAGAATACTGCTTTCCGTGGGAAGACGCGACCCCTCATTCAGAGCATCGGCCGTATAAAGCCGGAGAAGACCGGCTCCCGGAGTTAGCGGCCGAACAACGGAGATTAGGCCTGAGCCCCGTAGCAGAAGGCCTCATTTTAACGCCTCTGCCGCGCGCTAAATTATGCGGCGCAATCGCCAGGCCAACAGCACCCATCCCAGGATGAACGCCAGCCCGCCCAACGGCGTAATCATGCCCAGCGAGCGGTTGCCCGTCACCGCCAGCGCGTACAAACTTCCGGAGAACAGCACGATCCCGGCCAGCAAACACCAGCAGACCATGTCCGCCGCCTCTTGAGGAAACGTTCCAGTACGCGACAGAACGGCCACCACCAGAATTCCCATGGCATGCAGAAAGTGGTAGAAGACCGCTTTCTCGTAGACTCCGCGCGCGTAATCGTCCAGCCGGTTCTGTAAACCATGCGCGCCGAACGCGCCCAGAATCACCGCCAATGCCAGCAAAACCGCTCCCGTTGCGCTCCAATTCATGCTTGCCTCAATGCGTCATCGCATAGACCAGATAATTGATGCCGATGCGTATCCCCAAATCCGAATACTTCGCGGGATACTTCGGATCGTCGGCGTGCTCCCACGAATCGCCCAGGTCCATGTTGTGGCACATGGCTACGATGACGCGGCCATGGTCGTCGTAGATGCCGCGCCAGTGGGGCACTTTTCCCGTCTCGCCCTTTTCATACGTGTGCCCCTCTTCCAATGCCGGCATGCCCGGCACCTGATAGCGATGCGAAAGATCGTAGATGGCCGCGAAGATCGGGTCGTTGTCCGGAATCTCCACAATCGGCCGGTCGGGAAATACTTTGTGCATGCTATCGAAGAACATGCCCCACTCGATGTCGCCATGAAAATCGTCGCACATGAAAAAGCCGCCGCGCAGCAGGAATTCGCGCATGGTCTTAGCCTGCTCGTCGGTCAGGTTCCAATGGCCCACCTCTACGCCGTAGAGCCATGGCCAATCGTACACGTCGTGATCGTCGAGATTGATGGGCTCCTCCACGGAGCGCGCGCTGAGCCGCGTCAACCGGCGGACGGCGGTCGAAAAATGGCGGTCTGAGCGCGGATAATCCATGGTCCAGTTCGACCCTCCCTCCCTCCAATCGCCATTCATGAGGTAACCGCCGTAGTATCGCCCCACCGGCGGATACATCAGGCGCGCGAACGCCCATTCGGTCTTGTCCTGATAATCCGGCGGCAGCGGAAACTTCTCGTACTCCAGGCCCGGATACTCGCGGAACGGCTTCTGGAATGCGAAAAGAGCGCTGATGGCTAAAAGTCCGCCGATCAGAAGCACTCCCGGCCGGCGAAGTGGATTGATATCGAACACTGCTGACAGCTTCAGGATACCATCGGCTATCGTAAGATCGTTTCCAATATAAGAATCGTCGCCCTTGCCGACTCCCTTGGGCCCGATTCGCAGCCCTCAACCTTGGGAATGCGCGCGTCACTAAGATCGCCGACACGTCAGCTCGTCGGCGCCGATTCCTCTCGCCGCGTTCCGCCTCTACTTAGAAAGACAGTCCCAGTCGCCGGCGCCTCCGGCCTATACTACCGGCCTATACTACCGCTCGCAATTCGCGAAGCTTTCCGGCGTGCGCTCGCGTGGCCGCCTCGCTATGCCGCACCCGTTCCATTAACTCCGCCGCCTGCGGGAAGAGCATACTGCCTTCCATGCGCACCTCCGACGCCACTTCCATCTGAATCCCTGCCAGAACGTCCAGCAGTTCGCCGTAACATTCGCACGCGCCGGCCGGCGCCATGAAGCCATCGGTCAGCTCGCGCATCTCGTCGAGCTCGCGGGTCAGCGAGATCTGTCCGTATTTGAGCAGGCGCAAGGCTTCCGAGATCTCCTCCACGCAGGGAAAGGACCGTTCGCCTTCGCGTAGAGCTACCTCGATCTCCAGGAGGCGCGGGAAGAGTCGCGCATCCTGACTGTCCAGATGGTCCTCCAGGTCGCGGCGGAATTCCTGGAACAGCCGATAGAGCGGCAGCAGCACGCGGCACAGCGGCGGCCGCTGCTCCACTACTACGCTGCTGTTCAGATCGGCCGCTCGTTCCACCTCTTTACGCAGCAGGGAATGATGCGGCTTCAGAACGCATCGAATGACAGCCGTAAGTGGGAGTTGGTTTTGCATGGCTAAGCCTCCTGGAAGACGCCGGCGGTTTCCGCGCACGGCTGATAAACGCATCGCGGATCATGAGCCAGATAATCGCCGGTAAGCGCATAGGCGCGGGCGCGCGAGCCGCCGCACAGCCTGCGATACTCACAGAATCCGCACTTGCCGCGTAGGGCGTCGCAATCGCGCAGCTCCACAAACAACGGCGAGTTGCGGTAGACATGCACCAGCGAATCGAATCGCACGTTCCCCGCCGAAATCGGCAGGAAAGCGCTAGGATAGATCTCGCCCGTATGCGAGACGAATACGAATCCGCGCCCATCGCTCACGCCCGCTGCCCGCCACACGGTGCGGCTCTGGTCGGCGGGTTCGGCCCGCTCTTGCAGGCGGCGCGCCATATACCGCCGGTAATGCACGGCGTCGTTGGCCTTCACCGCGAACGGCGCGTTGCGCGAAATGTTGTACAGCTTTTCGAAGACCTGCTCGTACTCTTCGGCGGCCAGATCGCCGGCCGCCTGGTCGCCCGAGCTGGCGCGGCCCGCCGCCACCGGGAAAAACACGCTCCACATGCGCGTCCCGAGTTTCGCCGCCAGGCTGGCGACCTCATCGAGCCGGTGCATGTTGCGCCGGGTCACCGCGGTCTGGACCTGCGTTTCCAGGCCGATGCGCCGCGCGTCTTCCAACGCCTCCACCGCCCGATCGAACTCGCCGGGGGCGTCGCGGAAGCCGTCATGCGTTTCGGCATCCGGACCATCGAGGCTGATGGCCATTCGGGCCACGCCGATCTTGCGAAATTCCCAAATCGTTTCCCTCGTCAATAGAGGAGTCGCGCTGGGACTGATGTTGGTGCGCAGTCCCAGCGCCACACTGCGCCGGAGGAGGGGCAAAATATCCGGCCGCTTCAGAGGATCGCCACCAGTAAGGACCATCAGCGGGTTGCCAAACTCCCTGACGGTCTCGAGGAGTCGATAGGCTTCCTCCGTTGAGAGTTCCGATGAGTGCCGCCGGGGGGCTGCCGAGGCTCGGCAATGGACGCAAGCCACGTCGCAGGCTTGCGTGGTTTCCCAGATCACCAGCAGAGGAGCCCCATCGAGTCTCATGTGTCCTCCCAGAATGCAATCGATGCGCCGCAACAGTGCGTCGTTTTATCTGTGATTTCCGCGTCTGCACTGAGTGATGTTGCGCAGCGCTGCGCCATTTCCCGCAGGCTGGCTGGGCCACGCCATTATCGAGACATTTTTTCGACGCAGAGACGCTGAGACGCAGAGATCGGCGCGGAGAAAACTCAAAGATACAGACTTCTCTTCTCTGCGCTTATCTCAGCGCCTCCGCGTCTCTGCGTCGAAGAACTGCCCCTTTTATAGTTGAACTGACTTCTGACGTTGGGGCCGCTCACCCCAGCACCAGCGTCGCCTCAATTACCCGGTCTTCCGGGAATCCAAACTCGAATCCAGCATCGGCTGGTTATCCGCCAGGACCGAGCCGCAATTGGGTCACGCCGCGCGTTTTTGCGAAGGGCGGATCAGAATGTCAGCGGAAATCCCCAGAGCATCATGCAGCCGCCGGATCATCGCGATGGAAAGACCCCGCTTGCGGTTCAGGACTTCCGCTACGCGCGTTCGGCTGCCAATTATGCCCTCGAGGTCCCTTCGGGCGAGTCCCTGCTGTTCCATGCGGAACTTGATGGCATCGATAGGGTCGGGAGGGTCCATTGGGTAGTGCTTCGATTCGTACGCATCAATGAGCGTTGCGAGTACGTCGAGCCGGTCGCCTCGGGGCGTTCCCCTGCTCGCTCCCCAGACGTGCGCCAACCCCGCGAGAGCCGCTCTGTAGTCCTTTTGCGTCCGAATCGGTTTTAGCTCAGTCTTCATGCTGCACTCTCTTCACATCGATGCTCGCCGTTGCATAAGATCGCCGCACAGCGGACGCACTCGTCCATCGCGCCTTCTTCGCTTCGCCGAACCATGTATCCAACGCGGTTTTCACGGCCTGTTGATCCTTGTGCCCCGTCAGCCACTGCACGAAATTGTGCAGCGTGCCGCCGGCAACAATACGCGCGCACTACTTTAGCATTGTGCCCATTTCGGGACAATGTCGCGGTCCATTCTGACGCAAATCCGCCAGTAAGGGAGACATTGCTCTCGTGGAGAGACGAAAAATCTTCTATCTCTCTACTCTTCTCTGCGCTTATCTCAGCGCCTCCGCGTCTCTGCGTCGAAGAACTGCCGCCTACCCCAGCCCCAGCGACGCCTCGATCACCCCGTCTTCCGGGAATCCAAAGTCGAATCCCAGCCGCGCGCAGACCTCCAGCATGGGCCGGTTATCCGCCAGGACCGAGCCGCAAATCCGCCCCACGCCTTCCTTGCGCCCGATCGCGATCAGGCTGCCCAGCAACGCCGCGCCGATTCCAAGCTCCTGCCACGCGTCCGCCACAATCAGCGCAAATTCGGCCTTGCCGGCGGCGGTGGTGCGGGTCAGGCGGCCCACCCCTGCGATCTCGCGATCCGCCGTTTCCGCCACCAGCGCCATCTGCGTGTTGTAATCGATGAAGCACACGCGCGCCAGCCGCTGGTGCGACACCCGCTCGCTCAAGGCGATGTGGTGAAAGTAGCGCAAGTGCACGCTGCGCTCGCTCAGATTCTGGTGGAACCGCACCATCGCGGGTTCATCCTCGGGACGGATAGGGCGCAGGGTGACGCGCGCCCCGCTGCGCAATGTCAGCTCTTCTACGTAATTCGAAGGATAAGGCCGAATCGCGGTGCGCGGAAGATCTCCATCGGCTACGTCCCATCCGTGGAGCGCCACGCGCGCATCGAGAGCCACCATCCGGTCGGCCGACGCCAGCAGCGGGTTGATGTCGATCTCTTGGATGCGCGGGTTTTCGGCAACCAGTTGGCTGAAGCGCACCAATGTCCGCTCCAGCGTCCCTCGGTCCACCGGCCGCCTCCCGCGCACGCCATCGAGCGCCTTGTAGATGCGCGTCCGCTCCATCAACCGCCGCGCCAGCGTGCTGTTCAACGGGGGCAGGCCGACCGCGCTGTCGCGGAAGATTTCCACCAACTGCCCGCCCGCGCCGAATAACAGGACCGGCCCGAATTGCGGGTCGGCGCTGGCGCCCAGAATCAGCTCGAACCCATTCGCAACCGGCTCCATCTGCTGCACCGAGACTCCCAGGAAATCCTTAGGTGGAATTCTTCCGGCGATGCGCCGCCAGGCTGCGCGCACCGCGCCCTCATCGGCAAGGTTCAACTCGACGCCGCCCACATCGCTCTTGTGTGAAATAGTTTCCGAGTGCAGCTTCAGGACGGCCGGATAGCCCATCGCCGCCGCGAGATTCACCGCCTCATCCTCGGTGAAAGCGGCCTCGGCGCGCGTGACTTCAATGCCGTACGCCGCCAGCAGCCACTTCGATTCGATCTCCGTCAACAGGGTCCGGCCCGATTCGCGCGCGTGGGCAAACAACGAATCCACCAGGCAGCGGTCTACACTGGTCTCCGCCAGCTCCGGCGTTTCGTAAAGCGCGCGAAGATTATCGCTGTAGCGAAACATCGCGACGAACGCGCGCGCCGCGGAATCGGGATAAGAGAACGTGGGCACGCCCGCGGCATTGAGAATCGCATCGGCGCCCTGGACGCCGGCTCCGCCCATGAAGCTGGCGAGAAGCGGCTTTCGCAGCGTCGCCGCTTGCGCCGCGATACGTTCGGCTACCTCATTGGGAGCGCTGACGCCTTGCGGCGCGAAGGTGACCAGGATTCCATCCGCGCCCGGGTCCGCCGCCGCCAGCTCCAGAGCTTCCGAGAAACGCTCCGGCGCCGCATCGCCCAGCAAATCGATCGGATTCCGCCGGCTCCAGTGCGCGGGCAGACTGCGGTTGAGCGCGGCGAGAGTTTCCGCGGAAAGCTCGGCCAGCTCGCCGCCTTCGGCGATCAGACAATCCGTGGCCAGCACTGCCGGACCGCCGGCGTTGGTCACGATGGCCAGCCGCCGGCCCGCAGGCCTGGGCTGCCGGGACAGCGTCTCGGCCATATAGAAAAGCTCGCTGATGCGCTCCACGCGCAGCACCCCGCATCGCCGGAAGGCGGCGTCCAGCACGGCATCCCGCCCGGTAAGCGCGCCGGTGTGCGAAGCCGCAGCCTGCGCCGCCTCACTGGTGCGTCCCGCCTTGAGCACGATGATCGGCTTCTCGAGCGCCACTTCCCGGGCCGCGGAGAGGAACGAGCGCGCGTCGCCGATCGATTCCATATAAAGAAGGATGGCGTGGGTGTGCCGGTCGTCCCCCAGGTAGCCGATCAGGTCGCCCCATCCCACGTCGAGCATCGAGCCGGTCGAAACGAACGCGCTGAAGCCTACCATCTCGCGCAGGCTCCAGTCGAGGATTGCGGTGCATAGCGCGCCGCTCTGGCTGAGGAACGCAATCTTGCCGGGCTGCGCCATGCCGGCCGCGAAACTGGCGTTCAGCCGGGCGTGCGGCGCCATGATCCCCAGACAATTCGGTCCCACGATGCGCATGTTCCCGCGCGCCGCCGCGATTTCGCGCTCCATTTGCAGGCCGCCCGATCCGGCCTCCTTGAAGCCCGCGGAGATGACGACGGCGGCTGGAACGCCCGCTGCCGCGCATTCCGCCACGATCCCCGCAACCGTGGCTGCGGGCGTCACGATCACCGCCAGATCGGGCCGCCCAGGAACCGCGGCGATGGATGGATAACAGGTGCGGCCCAGCGCCGTCGCGTGGCTGGGGTTCACCGGATATACAGGACCTGGAAACGAACTCAGGTTTTCGAGTACGGTCCGGCCCACCGCGCGCGCAGTTTCCGTTGCGCCGATTACGGCGACCGATCCGGGATGGAAAAGCGCATCCATCGGCTGCCGGCCCAGACTTGCGGCGGTTGAATTCACGGCTGAATTACTGGCGGTCACTGCGCGGTGAGCTTGCATGTGTGCGGCCATTCCCCGATCGCAATGGCCGCACGGCTGCACTAGGAGCTTGCGGAGCCATTATGAAACTTTCCGGCGGAGCGAGAAACATCCACTGCGACATACCTAAGTGTTCGGATATGTCCGTTCTTTTGAACGCGATGATCCCAGCCACCGGATCGCTCGATAGATTGCGCCCGGGAGGGCGAGGGAAAGGCGTAGCGCCAAATCGCGCAGAGGCTTGAGCTAGATGGCGCAAGCCCGTGGGTGGAGAGCTATGAGACTTAATAACATTGCAAGGAAAGCTGGCATTTGTATCGTGGTCGCGGTGAGCTTAGTCGGAGCGCAGACGAAGCGCCATTTTTCGCCGCGTGAGAAGGCGTTTTATGCGGACGCTGCGACAGTGGAGTTCGTCAACCCAGGCTTGGCAATCACAGTAACCGGCGCCACAATCGTCGCCAATGGGACGATTACGGTTCAATATACCCTGACGGATCCGACAGGGCTGCCGCTCGATTCGGCAGGCGTGAATACGCCGGGCACGATCTCGACGAGCTTCGTCGCGGGGTATATCCCCAATGGTCAGGAACAGTACACGGCTTACACCACCAAGGCGGCGACCGGCACGGTGGTCGCGTCCACCAATCAGCCGGGCGCGGATTCCGGCGGAACTACCACCGCGCTGGGCAACGGCGCCTATCAATATGTATTCAAGACAACGGCGCCCTCGGGCTTCGATCCCACGGCCACTAACACTATCGGCATTTACGGGTCGCGCACGCTGACGGCGTATAGTCTGCCCACGAACTACGCCAGCACTACGTTCAACTTCGTACCCAATGGCGCCAAGGTGACGCACACGCGCGACTTGATCGAGACTTCGAGTTGCAACCAATGCCACGAGCAGTTATCCGCGCACGGCGGATCGCGTCGCGGAGTTAGCCTCTGTGTGATGTGCCATACTCCGCAGAATGTCGACCCGAACACGGGGGACACAGTCGATTTCAAGAGCTTCATCCATAGGATACACATGGGCTCGTCCCTGCCAAGCGTGGTCGCGGGCGGGACCTTTGAGATCACCAACAGTTTCGGCGCCAGCAATTACTCGACGGTGATCGATCCGGCCAATGTGCAGCGCTGCGAGGTTTGCCATCAACAAACCACGGGCGCCGCGCAAGCTAAGGCGTTCATGACGAATCCAACGCGTGTGGCCTGCGGTTCCTGCCACGATAACGTGAATTTCGCTACCGGCGCGAACCACCCCGGCGGCTTCCAGACGGACGACACGGAGTGCGCCAACTGCCATATCCCGCAGGGCGAGACGCCATTCGATGCTTCCATCATGGGAGCGCACGTAATGACCACCGATACCGCCGCCTTTTACCCGCAAAACCCGAATACGCTGATCTCGGGCATCAATGTAGTCATCACCGGCGTGACGAATAACAAGGCGGGAAGCGCCCCGGTGGTTGCATTCACTCTGCTCGACAACAACAAGAACCCCATCGCGCTTTCGGCTCTGGGCTCGCTCTCGTTCACCATGGCGGGGCCGACCACCGATTATGGCTACACCATCTTCGGCGCCGCCAACGCCAGCACTCCCGGATATGTTACGGAAACCGCGAATACGGCCTCGCAATGCGATACCAAAGGTAACTGCACTTACGCCTTCACCAATATCGTTCCGGCGAAGGCGGCGGGAACTTACGCTATTGGCGCAGAGGCGCGGATCACGCAGACCATCCTGGCGGGGACCACTTCCTCTCAGTCGATCGAGTATGGGGCGTTCAACCCGGTGACTTACTTCTCGGTGGATGGCTCGCCGGTGGCGGCTCGACGCACCATCGTCCAGATGACGAATTGCAACACCTGCCACGTGGCGCTCTCGGAACATGGGACGCTGCGCAGCAACGTAGAATACTGTGTGATGTGTCACAATCCGTCCAACACGGACGCGGTCACGCGCGCCACCGCGACAGTTGCCTCCTATATAACTCAGCCGGCGCAAGGCATCAACTTCAATCTGCTGGTGCACCGCATCCACGACGGCGTGAATGTCACGGCGAACGGCGGAAAACCCTACGTGGTCGTAGGTCACGGCGGAAGTATCAACGACTTTTCGGGGGTTCTTTTCCCCGGCCTGTCGCCAACCGGCTCAGCCACGGACCTCGCGAATTGCTCTTTCTGTCACGTCAATAGCTCGGAGCAAAGCGATCTGAGCCTGACCGGGCTGAACGCCGTAACCGATCCGCAAGGGCTCATCAATCCGGTGCAGCCGATTTCGTCGGCGTGCTCGGGATGCCATGTGGACATTCCGGCCGCCTCGCACTTCCTGGCCAACACCACCACCCTCGGCGAAAGCTGCGCGGTGTGCCACGGAACCGGCGGCGCCTTTACCGTTGACTCGGTCCATGCGAACTACTAAGGCAGGCGCTACTGCCTGTGTTCCGATCCTGGCCGGAGAGAACGCTCTCCCGCCAGGGTCACTCTTCACCAATTGCCCGTCTGCCACGCGCAGCGCCCGCCATCGCCATCCGTATTGCCCGCCGAATATCCTGCCAATTGTGCCGGAATAAACAATGATTTCAATATCCGAGGTACTGTAACTTACTGCGAGAATGGCCCCATTGCTGCATGATTAGGTACCGGCCCATGATGAACCTGTTCAGTGGCGCGAGAGACTTCGACTGTGACACAAGCAAATGTTTCGGCTATGTCCTTTCCTTTGAATATAATGATCGCCGCCGGATAGTTCCAGTGGATTTTGCTCAGGAATGGGCGTTGCGCCAAATCGCGCAGAGGCTGAGTCATACGGCGCAGGCCGTTCAGTGGAGTTCAAATGAGATTCGAAAGCAGAGCAGGAAAAGCTGGTTTTTGGCTAGTATTAGCTGTTAGCCTGGTGAGCGCACAACAGCAGCGCCACTATTCGCCGCGCGAGAAGGCTTTCTACGCGGACGCTCAGACGGTGCAATTCGTCAACCCGGGACTGGTAATCACAGTGACGGGCGCCACCATCGTCGCCAACGGGACGATCACGGTGCAATACACGCTGACTGACCCCACCGGGCTGCCGCTCGATTCCGCAGGCGTGTATACGCCAGGCACGATCTCGACGAGCTTCGTCGCGGGGTATATCCCCAATGGTCAGGAACAGTACACGACCTATACTACGAAGGCCGCCAGCGGCACGTTGATCGCTTCGGAGACTCAGCCGGGCGCGGATTCCGGCGGGACCACCACCGCTCTGGGAAGCGGCGCCTATCAATATGTATTCGCGACCAAGGCGCCCGCGGGCTTCGATCCCACGGCGACTAACACCATCGGCATTTACGGATCGCGCAGCCTGACGTCGTATGGCTTGGCCACCTACTACGCCAGCACCACGTTCAACTTCGTGCCCAACGGCGCCAAGGTGACGCACACGCGCGACGTAATCGAGACTTCGAGCTGCAACCAATGTCATGAACAGTTATCCGCGCACGGCGGATCGCGGCGCGGCGTCAACCTCTGTGTGATGTGCCATACGCCGCAGAATGTCGACCCGAACACAGGGGCCACAGTCGATTTCAAGAGCTTCATCCATAGAATCCACATGGGCTCGTCGTTGCCAAGCGTGGTCGCGGGGGGCACCTTTGAGATCACTACCAGCTTCGGCGTCAGTAATTACTCGACGGTGATCGATCCGGCCAGCGCTCAGCGTTGCGAGGTTTGCCATCAACAAACCACGGGCGCGGCGCAAGCTACGGCGTTCCTCACTAATCCGACACGCGTAGCATGCGGATCCTGCCACGATAACGTGAACTTTGCCACCGGCGTGAACCACCCCGGCGGATTCCAGTTGGACGACACCCAGTGCGCCCAATGCCATATACCACAGGGCCAGTACCCATTCGATGCCTCCATCATGGGAGCGCACGTGGTGGCCACCGATACCGCCGCGAATTACCCGCCAAACCCCGATACGCTGATCTCGGGCATCAACTTGGTAATCACCGGCGTGACGAATACCAAGGCGGGAAGCGCCCCGGTGGTTGCATTCACTCTGCTCGACAACAGCAAGAAGCCGATTGCGCTCTCGACGCTGGGTTCGCTCTCTTTCACCATGGCGGGCCCGACTACCGATTTTGGCTACACCATTTTCGGTACGAGCACGACCACGCCCGGATATGTTACAGAAAGCGCAATGACGGCTGCGGCGTGCAGTGCTAGCGGTAGCTGCACTTACAGCTTCACTAACGTGATTCCGGCGAAAGCGGTGGGAACTTATGCCATTGGCGGAGAAGCGCGGATCACGCAAACCGTTCTGGCGGGGACCACGTCATCGCAGGCGGTGGAGTATGGAGCGTTCAACCCGGTAACTTACTTCTCGGTGGACGGCTCGCCCGTGGAGACACGCCGCACGGTGGTGGCAGTGACAAATTGCAACGTCTGCCATGTGGCGCTGTCGGAGCACGGGACGCTGCGCAGCAACACCATGTACTGCGTAATGTGTCACAATCCGTCGAACACCGATGCAACCACCCGCGCCTCTGCGACGGTTGCCGCGGACAAAGCCGCGCCTCCGCAAGGCATCAACTTCAACTTGCTGGTGCATCGCATTCACGACGGCGTGAACGTCACGGCGGACGGCGGAAAGCCCTATATCGTGGTGGGTTTCGGGGGCAGCCACAATGATTTCTCCGGGGTTCTTTTCCCCGGCCTGTCGCCAGCCGGCGCAGCCACAGATCTGGCGAACTGCGCGTTCTGTCACGTCAATAGCTCGGAGCAAAACGACCTGTCGCTGACCGGTCTGAACGCCGTAACCGATCCGCAAGGGCTGATCAATCCGGTGCAGCCGATATCGTCGGCGTGCTCGGGATGCCATGTGGACCTTCCGACCGCCTCGCACTTCCTGGCCAACACCACCACGCTCGGCGAAAGCTGCAACGTGTGCCATGGAACCGGAGGCGCTTACGCGGTTGACTCGGTCCATGCGCAGTATTAGATTCCTGACCGCGAGATTGGGTGCTATCGTGAAACCGCTTGCCGATAGGAGCCGCTCTGATCGGAGCCACGACCGTCAGGGAGTGATTCCCGGCAACCGCGCAAGATCACGCACTCACGGCGCCAGAGCGGCACAGGCTCTACTGCCTGTGTGGTTGATCCTGGCCGGAGCTCCGCTCTCCGGCCAAGAGATGAAGGCGCCGGCGCCCGTAGCCGCACCCGCGTCGGCGCAAGCGCAAGCATCCCCGCCGGCGCAAGCGCCCACACCCGCGCAGGCGCCGGCTCCCGCGGCTGCGCCAACTCCCGCGCCTTCGCCATTCGCCGGGTCTGCCGCGTGCAGCGCCTGCCATGAGGACATCTTCAACGCGTTCCAGAAGAGCCCGCACGCCATGGTGGATACCGACAAGCACCGCGGCTTTGTGGGCCGCGCGTGCGAATCGTGCCACGGGCCGGGGCAGAAGCATGCGGACTCGGCGTCGGCCGCGGATATCCGCCAACCAGCCAAGCTGACAGCGGCCGCCGCCGACAAGATCTGCATGGGCTGCCATCTCAACACTCCGACGCAAGTGGGACGATTGCAAAACAGCCACGCCAAGAACCAGGTGGCCTGCACCACCTGCCATAAGATTCACGCCGATGGGCCCATGGGACTGGCGCCGCACGGGGCGGCGGCCATCAACGCCGAATGCGCCGGTTGTCACTTAAACGTTTGGGCGCAATTCTCAAAGCCGAATCATCACAGGGTGCCGGAGAACGCCATGAGCTGCGTGGATTGCCACAATCCGCACGGTTCTATACGCCCCGCGATGCAGCAGAGTTTCGGCTCCAACGAACCTGGCTGCCTCAATTGCCACGGCGACAAGCGCGGCCCGTTCGCATTCGAGCACGAGCCGGTGCGCTTCGAAGGGTGCGGCGCATGCCATGAAGCCCACGGCTCCACGAACCCTCGCATGTTGACGCGGCAGGAGGTACGGTTTGTCTGTCTCGAATGTCACGCCAACCTGCCTGGTAACAACTCGGTTCGCGTTGCGGGGGTGGTTCCGCCGGCATTCCACGATCTGAATTCGCCGCGCTACCAGAACTGCACGGTCTGCCATCAAAAGGTGCACGGCAGCCACATTGACAGGAACTTACTCAAATGAGATACCTGCTGATCGGCTTCGCCGCAATCTCGGCAATCGCGCTGGCGCAAACGCCGCCGCCAGCGACTATCCCGCCCGCGACCCCGGCCCCGACCCAAGCAACGACCGCGCCGGCGACCGCGGCGCCGCAGGATGCCAAACCGCCCGTGGCCCAGACGCCGGCCGCCGCCACGCCGGCCACTGCGACGCCTGCAGCCGCAACCCCGGCCGCTACCCCGGACGCCGCCGCAACCTCTCCGGTGCCTTCCAGCGAGGCCGTCTTCACCGGCTGGATCGATTTCGGCTATACCTGGCGCAGCAATGTGGCCGGGAGCATGGACGCCTACCGCAGCTTCGTCAACCTGGGGTCGGGGCCCAAACTGATTGGCACGGAATTCACGCTGACCGATCCGAAACACCGCCTCTTCGACCAGATCCACGTGCGCGCCTACGACTGGGGCGACGACCCTTACTCTACGCTGCACGTTGATGCGCGCAAGGCCAAGCTTTACGACCTCCGCGTCGACTATCGCGACATTGCCTACTTTGACGCGCTGCCATCCTATGCCGACCCGCTGCTGGGCAGTGGCATCGCGCTCAACGAGCAGTCCTTCGATATGCGCCGCCGCATGGGTAGCGCCGAGCTCACGCTGCTGCCCGGCCATTGGATCAGCCCTTATTTCGCTTTCGATCGCGATACCGGCTCGGGAACCGGAGTCTCCACCTATGTCTCGAATGCCGATGAATTCCCCGTACCCGCGATCTTTCACGACCGGACCAACAATTACCGCGGCGGCGTGCGCCTGGAATTCCGCCGCTTCCATGTCACTCTGGAACAGGGCGGCACGACCTTCGAAAACGATCAAACGCTCTATCAGAGCGGCGGCGTAAACTACGGCAACTCTCTAACGCCGATATTCGGACAGACACTCGATCTCACCGACCTGCTGGGGGCGTACGGCGCGCGCGGCACAAGCATCTATACAAGAGCTCTGGTTACGGCCAGCCCGATGTCATGGCTTGACGTTTACGGGCAGTTCCTTTACAGCGAACCAAAGACCACAGTCAACTATGAACAGTATGCCGGCGGCAACCTATACTTACAGAGCGAGATTCTCTTCTATTCCGCGCAGCAATACCTGGTATCCTCGGCCGCGGCGATGCCGCACACAACCGGCAATTTAGGCGCCGAGATTCGTCCGTGGCGGCGCGTGCGCATCGTAGAATCGTGGACTACGGATCGTCTCCACAATTCGGGCTCCTCGCCGGAAAGCCAGACTCTGACCGGAGGCGCCACGGTGGAGCAGCAAACGGCAGCGCTGCTGGAATCGTCGCTGGTCACCAATTACAATCAGGCTGAGGCGCTGGTGTACTTTGACGCCACCTCGAAACTGACCCTGCGCGGCGGATACCGCTATGTGTGGGGAGACGCCAACGATGCCGTGCTTCCCGCGGAGGGTCTCGCCAGCATGGACAACGTGAAGCTGCGCCAGAACGTGGGCATCGGCGGCTTCACTTATCGCCCCATCCAGAAGTTCTCGTTCAGCGCCGAAGGCGAAAGCGCATCGAGCGGCAGCGCATATTTCCGCACCAGCCTGTACGACTATCAGAAGGTTCGCGCCGAAGCGCGCTATCACACTGGGGCGCTCAGTTTCTCGGCGGATTTCAACCTGTTGAATAACCAGGACCCACTACCCGGCATCGACTACGATTACCTCTCGCATCAGGAGTCGCTCTCGATCATGTGGTCGCCGGCAGGAGGCAAAGTATTCGATTTCGAGGGTAGTTACACGCGGTCCGATCTGTATTCCAATATTAACTATCTGTCGCCCGCCACCGAGCAGTCGCTGCCTTCGAATTACCGCGATAACTCGCATATCGCATCGACGCAGTTCCATATCAATCCGCCGCATAAGGGAGCGCTGGCTCCGGTGATTATCGCGGGCGGATCGTTAGTGATCTCGTCGGGCAGCCGGCCCACCACTTACTATCAGCCTATGGCTAAGTTTTCGTTGCCCGCCGGCAAGCATCTCACATGGTTCGCGGAGTGGCGCTACTACGGATACAACGAAGCATTCTACTTATATGAAGCCTTCCGCGCGCATATCGTTACCGTCGGATTGAGGTTGACGCGATGACCCCCGCATCAATCGCTGTAGGGCGGACCCCCTGGTCCGCGCGGGTCCCCCTGGACCCGCTCTTCGCCCATCGAAATCAGCCCCGGTCGCCGCGTACCGCTGCCTGGAGCAGGTGGTTTAGCCCGGGCTTTTCCCGCCTCCTGATCCTGCCGTTCGCCGCAGCCGCGCTGGCGTTGACCGCGCACGCGCAAGGCGCGCCGTTCCAGGCCGATTCCAACCGCGGCGCGCGGCTCTTTGGCGAGCTTTCGTGCGCGACGTGCCACAACGTGAACGGACGGGGCGGCAATACGGCTCCCGACCTGGGCCGCCTGGCCGACCGCAACTTTACGCCCGCCGCGCTGGCGGCCACTATGTGGAACCACGCGCCCGCCATGTGGAGCGCCATGAGCGCGCGCGGCGTCCACGCGGGCGATGTGGACGAGCAGGCCGCGGCCGATCTCTTCGCCTACTTCTATTCGATGCGCTTTTTCGAAAAGCCGGGCGACGCCGCTCGCGGCAAGCGCGTTTTCGATGCGCGCGGCTGCTCCAAATGCCACGGCCTTACCCAAGAGATTCAGCCGGGAATTCAACCGGTGAGCCGCTGGCAGAGCCTGAACCATCCGCTCGCGCTGAGCGAGGCCATGTGGAACCACATGCGGCCCATGCTGGCCGCCATTGGCGCGAAGCGCGTTGCGTGGCCCGCCTTAAGCCCGCAGGATCTGTCCGATCTACTGGTCTATCTGCGCAACCTGTCCACATCGCGGGCATCGCTCCCGGATTTCCAGATCACCCTCGGCGAAACGGGGCGTTCGCTCTTCCGCGATAAGGGCTGTGTGGCCTGCCACGTTTCCGATACGGCGCTGGCGGGGCGCATCCGCGGCAGCACCATGACGGAGATCGCCGCGGCGATGTGGAATCATGGGCCGCGCATGGCGGCCCTGGATACGCCGCCCGCGGTGTTCCAGCCCGGCGAGATGCGCGAACTGTTGAGCTACGTGTGGGCGCAACAATTCTTCGAGGATGCGCGCGACCCGGCGCGCGGCCGGCGCGTGTTCGTCTCCAAGGGCTGCGCGGGCTGCCATGAGAACGCAGCCTCTGGCTCACTCCCCGGGGGAGCGCCGAATCTCGGCAGCGGCGCGCGGCATTTCAGCGGCCCCGTGATGACCGCCGTATTGTGGCGCCACGGGCCCGCCATGCTCGCGCGCATGAAGGCGACCGGCGTTGCGTGGCCGCGCCTGAGCGCGGACGACATGTCGGGGTTGATCGCTTACCTCAACTTACCGAATAAGGAAAAACGGTGATGGCGGGACAAAACCGTCCACTAATTCAGGTGCTGACAGGCAATTGGGTCAGCATGGCTGGCACGGCGCTAGTGACTCTTGCGGGATTTTCGTGGCTATTCTTGCTGCCGCTTCATATCAGCGGCCACGCGAATAATCCGTACATCGGGCTGTACGCGTTTATCCTCGTGCCGATGATCTTTTTCAGCGGGCTCCTGCTGATTCCTGTCGGGGCTGTGCTCGACCGGCGCCGCCTGGCGCATGGCATCGCTTCGGTGACCGATTCCAAGGCGCTCTGGCGGCGTGCGGGAATCTTCTTCGCGGTAATGACCGTAGCGAACCTCATCATCGGCAGCCAGCTCAGTTACCGCGCCGTGGCGCAACTCGAAACTGTGCAGTTCTGCGGGGACACTTGCCATGTAATGAAACCGGAATTCACCGCGCACCAGCGGGCTCCGCACGCCAGCGTGGATTGCGTGGCGTGCCACGTGTCACCGGGCGCGAGCGGGTTCATGAAGGCGAAGATGGCGGGCACCCGGCAGCTGGTGGCGGTAGTGTTTAATAACTTCCCGCGGCCTATCGAGTCGGCCATGGAGAGCGACAAGCTGGTCTCTTCCGCTGAAACCTGCGAACAGTGCCATCAGCGCGAAAAACCGATGCACCCCACGCTGCGAGTGATTACCAAGTACAAGGATGATGAGACTAACACGCCCACTAAGACGGTATTGACGATGATGGTGGATCGCATCCACGCGGCGCACCTGGCGCCGGGCGTGGAGATCCGCTACGCGGCCTCAGACAAGAAGCGCCAGACGATTCCGTGGGTGGAATACCGCGGTAGCGCGTCGGGCCCCGCCAAGACCTATCTGGCGAGCGATGCCAAACCGGAGACCATAGCCGCGCTGCCAACCTTCACCATGCAATGCGTGGACTGTCACAACCGCGCCGCCCATTCGTTCGAAGTTGCCGACCGCGCCATCGACGGCGCTATCGCGCGAGGCGCGATTCCGGCCGATCTGCCGTTCATCAAGAAGACCGGCCTCGGACTGATCCAAGCGGCTTACCAGAGCAGCGAAGAGGCTGCGTCGAAGATTGCCGCGGGTCTGAGCGATTTCTATCGCGCGAACTATCCCGATGTCTTCGCGAAACGTTCCAACGATATCAACACCGCCGGCCGCGGCTTGGCTGCAATTTACAGCGGCAACGTATTCCCCGATCTGAAAGTCACCTGGGGAACTTACGCGAACAATCTAGGTCACATGGATTATCCGGGCTGCTTCCGTTGCCACGACGATAGTCACACGGCAGCGGATAAGAAAACTATCCCTCAGGATTGCGGCACTTGCCACAACGCCATCGCAGTGGAGGAAAGCTCGCCGGAGATTCTGAAGTCTCTGGGTATCGCCCAATAACCGATAACAACAAAATAAAGTCACAATGCGAAGAACGGCAACGATTCTGGCGCTCATGGGCGCCGCGCCGGCCGCCAGTCTTGCGAGCGACGTCGAGGCCGGGCAGGCGGTTTACGATAGGTCATGTAAGTCGCGCCACTGCGCCGCTGGCACGTCCAAACCCAACATCG